>Ga0272441_10000660_pt1 | contig 77031 bp, 74 predicted proteins | sample SSMProp6N_FD_193582 | JGI IMG/M metagenome (GOLD analysis project Ga0272441, IMG submission 193582) | Marine sediment archaeal communities from Little Sippewissett salt marsh, Falmouth, MA, United States - SSM-Prop-6N | ecosystem: Environmental > Aquatic > Marine > Wetlands > Sediment ...
TTCTCATAACCACACCATGGCCCCATATCAGCATTGCTTATTAATCCACCTCTCACTCCTCCTGTTAAATTCTTCAGATATTTATAGCCATAGTGCACTATCCATGGAAAGTAGAGTGGGAAAGGGCTTCTGGTGCAAGGTAGACTATGGGTTTTATAGTTATATTTTTTAAGGATTTTTTTCACTCTTCCGTTGGCGGGCAAAGACCAGAGACTGCTTAATACATTTTCATCAGCGCCTGGCCATTCCAGGTTGAACAAGTTTTTGGTAATATCGAATTTCTTGAAGAGAATACTCCAAATTCTGTGCCAACCCATTTCATTGAGTGTCTTGTTCTGATGTTGTAGTATTAATCGCTGTTTTACCTTTTCCCTGGCTGCTTCTTTTATGATACTGTCAAAAGTGGTGACGCGAAGTAATCTCTTTATATTGTCTTTCGGTTGATAGAATCTGTCTTCACTAAAACCGGATATCATAAAACGCCCTTCAAAGACAACGTCAAATTTGGAAAGTATATCCCTGTAGTAATAATGAGTCGGGAAGGGAGAAGAAGTTGGGTCAGATTCACAAAACAGGATGCTTCTCCTCAGGTTTTTCTCTGAGTAGATTTCTGGCTTCAATTCCAAAAACATATGCGGTATGCCTAATGACGAACTGACTTTCTCAGCGATGACGTTTTCCCTTGAGTTCCTTTTGTAACCGATGGTTATAGCCGTCGTGTCTAAACCCAGAGAATTGCACATCTCTACCACAAGCCTGCTGTCTTTGCCGCCACTGAGCATTACGGCAACTTTCTTCCCAGTGAATTTCATAAAATAGTTTTCCAAATCCCTTTTGACATCAGCGATGGTTACATCGGGGCGTGTTTTCAATTTTGGAAATTTCATATTCTTCGGCTTGTATTTCTTCCCTTCCTCGAATGTCTTCCAATCCAGTATATAGCCAATGGTTAGATATTCAGCTATTGCTTCATTATCAATGTTCATCTCGCCTCCTCGTAATTCCATTATACCGCCAACCAACCTCAAATAGAAGACCTTCCAAGAAGCAAGCGTTTTGAGGCAAGTCCATCGCCCAATTCAAAGAGGGGTACCCCTTATTAGTAAATATATGTTCGACCCTGACCTGTTTTCATTTTGAAGATAGATTGCAATCTTGCCATACTATGTGATGTGGCTAGGTCGCTGAGATAATCTTACGATTGTATTATCTATATCGCTATTATGATTACCAATCTGATGTTCAGCTTTGTTTGTTACCAATAGCTAGCAAGCTGGGCAGCAATTATCTAGCTATTGCGGATAAAGGCCATAATATTTCGGCGGGCAATAATTTACATACCCCTACAATCCGAAATTACCTATTCGTAAAACATAAATTGACCCCTTCCAAAAGTGTGAAGCATTTTAGACTTCAATTGTCAAAAAAGGGTATATCCTTCGGATAGATACTAAATTAAATCCGAGGGAGAGGGTTTTGAATTTAGATGCTTCACCTGTGGATAGGTTGATACGTTAGCGTAGTTAGGTTTGAGGATAGCCTAAGGCTATATCATTTTGTTGTAGAATAAATAAACTTGCAACTATACCCAGTCGCCTTCCTCTTTGACCCACTTATCTCTTTGAGAGTCATAAGTTCTATTACTGCTCGTTTGATACAAATCTTTAGAAACCCCGTAGTAGTCAACAGTCATGGTCAATTTTAGCTCTTTTTTACCGTTTAAAATCGCATCCCTGTCAACGTCTTTAACACCGATAATCCATGATGGTAATTCTTTGGAGGATGGAAAGACTGAGCCCTTAGTTTCACATTCAAAGGGTGTCTCAGCTTCGCCACTAAGTGTAAACTTCCCATATAGTTTAGCGTTTTTGGCGAGAATATTACCTGAATTATTAACATAAACGTCAAATTCAAGCTCGTTTCTCCTATCACTCTTTTTTTTAACTATGTCAGTGAACCCAATGTATGGTCTAGTTCTAATTTTGAACTCACGCCTAGTCAAATACAGAGAATAGATAAGACCTCCAAGAACACAGAACTGGATAATTGCTATTATAATTTCAAAATCAGTCATCTTAAGCCCCTCTTAATTTAAAAGCATTCTAGCATGTTACTACTTCATTGCTTAATTTGCTATATTGAATATTAGCCCGTTTGTCTCCCCACCCATTTTAGCCGTAAATTCACCTTTTGACTAAGAATCAAATGTTCTATTCAGTCTGATACTATGGTTTCATCCGTAGGAAGTCATGACAAAGTGGAGGCACATAAGAGGTTTAGTCAAGTGGATAATCTCAGAAAAGTCTAACGTTCAAACCGCTAGCAGAATTATTTTACTTATTATGAATATAGCAGCGCCTAATAAAGCAAACATATAAAATGGTTTTTCTTTGGCAATTTCGTCATTACCTAATAGTATCTTACGAATGTGATTCGAAATTAACACCATGAAAGGGATTAAAATACACATATAAACAAAAGCGATAAGTACAGTATGATTCCGGTAACAAATGTGGCAAATCTAAATTCATCACCAAACACTTTTTTAAATAGAATGGCAAATAGGTTTATTACTATTGCTCCTATGAGGATACCTATTCTATTAACAGTTTTCTCATCCACCTATGTATCTTCCCAAATCGGCTGTCTCTAGGTATTAAATCTGTTATTAGCAACACACCTGCAACTAAATCCATCCAAATAGGAATCTTGTCCATACATACCTCCTTGTTGCCATTCACACCATTATGGCACCAAGGAACTATAAACAATTTCTAATATTATCAACCGTAAATTCACCTTTTGATTAATAGCCAAAAAACCGAACGCTCCAACAAGTTAATCAATTGATTAGGCGTATCTTCATTGGTTCTGAGGGTGTAAACATAGTTGAGCCTACAAATGCCAAATTCCTACCTTCTCTTGTCAATTTACCGAAATCAACCAATAATTTCTCAGTATAATTGCGACCATGGGAATCCAACATTTCCACATTCACCTTGATTGTGCCATTGGTTTTCCTAGCTTCAGTAACCTCTCTAGGGAGGAGCACTACATGGTCTTTATCAATGGCTGGGGCGAATAGCAACTGCTTCTCACCAGAGTCGGCTATTGTGATGTCTATATACACATCTTTGGCCACACCTCCAGTATTTTGCAAAACCAGAGTACTAAAATCCCCACGCATCAAGTAGTCCTTTGGTATAAGGGACAAAGAAGGGCGCACCATTTCTTCAATTTGCTTTATACTAGATTTAGCCACTCCTCGACTTCCCCCCGCATTCCAGAGCATCACGATAGCTGCTACACTCAATGCAGAAGACTCGACTTTGTAGTTAAGGGTCTCTGGCAGTAGCTAGTCTGTGATATAATAAGCTAGATTTTTGATGGCACGAATAAGAGCAGGCATAATAAATGTTACGGGGTATATCGGAGGTGATCTGGCTCGTTTACTTTATCAGCATCCCCGGGTAGAGCTTAAGTCGGTTACTGGAAGAAGCACTGCTGGCCAAAAACTGGGTGATGTTTTCCCTTACCTTAGTGAAACCGGCCTTTTGATAAAAGATAAACTTGATGGTGATATAGATGTTGTTTTCTCAGCAATGCCGCACAAATCTAGTGTGGATATGGTGCCAGCATTGCTGAATAGGGGCATCAAAGTTGTTGATGTCAGTGCTGATTTTAGGCTGAAAGATGCCAGTGAATATCCTGTATGGTATGGGTTTAATCATCCTGTGCCTCAATTGCTGGAAGAAGCAGTTTATGGTTTGCCTGAATTGCACCGGAACGAGATCATCTCGGCTAATTTAATAGCTAACCCCGGTTGTTATAGTACAAGTGCTATCCTGGCATTAGCTCCGATGCTTAAAGAAAAGCTTGTTTATTCTGATATAATAATTGATAGCAAGTCGGGTGTTTCTGGTGCAGGCAGAAGTCTGAATTTGGCTACTCACTATTCCGAGGCCAATGAAAGTACAAGTGCTTACTCTATTGGAGGCCATCGGCATCTACCCGAGATAAAGCAGGAACTGGAGAGGTTAAATCCTGGATTTCCTTTAGCGGTAACTTTTGTGCCTCACCTTGTGCCAATGACCCGAGGTATATTAAGCTCTTGCTATGCTAGATTTAATGATGGGTGGCTAGATGGGAGCGCTAAAGAAAAGTTACAGCAACTCTATCGGGAATTTTACAAAGATGCCCCATTTATTCGGGTAATGGGTAAGCCTCCTCAAACCAAGTATGCTTGGGGGAATAATTCTTGTTTCATCTACCCTACTGTTGATTTAAGAACAGAAAGGTTTATAGTTATTAGCTGCCTTGATAATCTGGTAAAGGGAGGAGCGGGGCAAGCAATTCAGAACATGAATTTGATGTTCAATTTACCAGAGACAACAGGGCTTAAAGCCTTGGCTATTTACCCGTAGTGTAATGTTACCTGCCCTCATCGTCTAGTGGCCAAGGACGCCAGCCTTTCAAGCTGGAGATCAGGGGTTCGAATCCCCTTGGGGGCACTTTAATAATTCTTTACTATTTCGTTTACTAAAGTACCGACGTATTTGGCTATTGCTGGAGCACTCGTTAAACCGGGAGAATCTATGCCAATCAAGTTGATAAAACCAGGTAAGGCTCTGTTATATTCATGGTTTATGATAAAATCTTTAAATCCCTCTCCTTTTTGAGGACTTGCTTTCACCCCTGCCATTTCAGGCTCCAAATCGTGATGCTCTATGAATGGTAAAATTTTCATTATGGTTGACTGACAAAGGGTTTTCTTTTTTGAATCGTCAATTTTGTAGTTTATTTCATCAACATAATAATAAAGAGGCCCAATTCGCATTCTGCCGCTAAGGTCGCAGCAAACGTGGGCTCCCAGACCAGTGGTTGTTGGCATGGGGTATATTAACCTGTTTAACAATTTACTTTTGCGATTACTGACGCTGTAATATTCTCCTTTAAGAAAACGTAGCTTATAGCCCGCCTCATCTATATTTACTCCAGCCATACTGGCTATCTTATCACTTCTGAGACCAGCGCAATTAATCAGAACCCTTGTTATGAAGCTGAAGCTGCTCTGGCTATCTTCCACCTTAATTTTATAGCCTCCTGGCACTTTATCTATGCCAGATATTTTCGTTTTGTAGACTATTTGAGCGCCGTTGCTTCTAGCTTTGTTAAGGAAGTATTTCATTAAAGCTTGTGACTCTATAACGCCTGTAGACGGAGAGAGGAAGGCACTAATTCCTCTTATATTTGGCTCTAATCGGCTCATTTCCTTTTGGGAAAGCATTTTTAAATCTACACCGTTGTTCTTACCCTCGTTATATAGTTTTTCTAGCTCTTTGTCTTCTGCATTAGTGTTGGCTACTATGATTTTTCCTATCCTTCTGTAATCTATTCTATGTTTCTGGCACAGGTCGTAAAGAAGTCTACTACCCTCCACGCACATCTTTGCTTTTAAGGAATTTTTGGGATAATAAATACCTGCATGAATAATCTCGCTATTATGGCTGCTTGCTTCTTGCCCGAATGTTCTATTCTTTTCCAGGATATAGACTTCCCTGGATTCATTAGCTATCTGCGATGCTATAGCCAAGCCTATGACACCGGCCCCAACAATAGTTATATCAGTTCGATATGACATTTTAACTAGCTATAATTCTCATGAAACACTAATTCGGAGAGGTCTCGTCTGGATGGCGTTCTTCCTTTTTCTGCAGGATAGCCTAAAGGAATTATCTCAACTACAGATACACCATCTGGAATATTTAGAATTTGAGCAACTTCTTGAGGGTTGAACCAGCCTACATGCACAGTTCCCAGTCCAAGTGCATGAGCTGCTAAAGTAAGATTCTGCATTGCCAATGCTACATCGAACATATACCATAATTCAGCTTTGTCTGGAATGGGTTTGTTTCTAATAAAGCCAGAGCAACCTAATTTAGCACAAAGAACAATGACCATAGGTGCCTCTTCGGTGGCACGGAACGCTGCATTTGCAGGTGGAATAGCTTTAGCTAAGCTAGCTTTCTTCTCCTTATCCTGAACTAGTACCAATCTCCATGGTTGGCAATTACTCCATGAAGGTGCCCAGCGAGCTGCTTCAAGAATTGCGTTGATCTTCTCTTTTGGTATGGCATCCGGTTTGTAATGTCGAATACTGCGTCTTGTTTTTATTGCTTCAAACAATTCCATAATGTTTAATCTCCTCTCTATTTCTGAGTTTATTTTTCCCAGGCGCCTTCGCCGATGAGCGGCACGAAATAGCAAGCGCCTAAATCTTCTACCTTGTTCCCTTTTTTGAATTTGGTAACCTTTGTCAGCTCTTGTTGCCATCGAGAACCTGTAGGAATTATCAGTCGTCCACCCCAGGTTAATTGTCCCAGGAGAATATCAGGGATGGAAGGGGCGCCAGCAGAAACTATGATGGCGTCATAAGGTGCATTTTCCAGCCAACCCAAATCATTACGGGTAACGTGAACTTGGATATTGAAGTAACCAAGCTTTTGCAAAACTTGCCTTGCTGAGGCTGCTAACTCAGGCACACGTTCCACAGTAATTACTTGTTTGGCTAGTTCAGCCAATATGGCAGCTTCATAACCACTTCCAGTACCTAGCTCCAAGACTTTTTCGTTGCCTCTAAGCTTCAAAGCCTGCACCATCAAAGCCACAATGAAAGGTTGAGAAATGGTTTGTCCAAAACCAATACTTAATGGCCTATCTTCGTAGGCAGCACAGCAATACTCTTGAGGGACAAAGGCTTCACGTGGAACATGCTTTATAGCTTTAACAACACGCTTGTCTGTGATCTCTAAGTTGAGATTTCTAATTAAGTTAGTTTTGGCTGCTTCTAAGTGATCCATCAAATAAGATTAAAACTATTAGCCGAGGATAAAAGAAAGCACTATCAGAGTTATGATCATCGCTCCAGCAAGGATTCCGATGCGTCGTAATTCAGGTATTAAGTATTGATGATGATTGACGGGATTCCTGTTCACAGAAGATGCTTTATTGGCTAATTGAACTTGAGCAGCTGCTGGCTTGGGCGATTGGAGATTTTTCCTCTGTATTTCTTTTGATAGATTGGCTCGGCGTTTCGCTTTAGTGCGATATGATTTTTTGGGCATTGTCTATCACCTCAAAGAAGAGAAGGGTTGTTTATAGATTCTGGTACTGGAAATATAAGTGTGGCCTAAAATTTGCTGAATGGATTGTAGATCAGCGCCACTTTGTAATTTACGTACTGCGAAGCTATGGCGTAAGGTATGTGGTGTAATCTTAGTATTAAATCCTGCTCTGGAAGCATAGTTTTTAACAATTTGCCAAAACCCTTGTCTAGTAAGCCGACCACCACGTCGATTGAGGAATAGAGCCTTTTCCTTTTCATTAAATAGTAAATCTAATCTGTCATTTTTGAGGAAATTTCTTAATAGTTGGTTTATGTGGCGGTCAAAGGGAATGCGCCTTTTAGAACTACCATGAATACAGAGTATACATGACCGTTCTAAATCAATGTCTTCTACATTCAAAGACGTAAGTTCGCTGGCGCGTAAACCTGTGGAGTAGAGCAGTTCTAGCATTATTATATCTCTCTTAGATTCGGGAGTAGATAATTTTGCTGGTTCCGCTAGTAAACGTTGATATTCTGTTGAAGACAAAAATTTGGGTCTGTGTTTGGTAACTCTAGGCGAAATCAAATTTTGCGTTGGGCTCTCTCTTAGCTTGCCTGAGTCAACCATAAATTTAAAAAAAGACTTGGCTGAAGCTATTTTGCGAGCTATCGTGGCTGACGAATAGCTCTTTTCGCTGAGGTTAAACAGGTATCTCTTTAAGAGTTCGTCGTTTGATTTAGGTTTAAGTATTCCTTTTGCCTTCTCCTCTTTAATATAAGCTACTAGTTGATTTAAATCATTACGGTAAGCTGCCAAGGTGTTCTGAGAGCGGTTTTCCTTTGCAGCTAGGTATTTAAGGAAGGCTTCAATGTCCTCTTTCATTAAATGTTATTTTAACACAACTTAGGTTTTTTTTGTTTGCATTTGAGCTTCTTGTTACAATAAATTTGTTGTGATCTCAGTGCGGTTGGAAGAACAATTAAGCGGCTTGCCTGCAAATCCAGGGGTATATTTATTCAAAGATGATGTGGGCAGGATTATCTATGTAGGTAAAGCTACTAATTTAAACAACAGGGTAAGGAGTTACTTTGGCGCTTCTAGTGGCTTGTCATCCAAAATTCAGCAACTGGTACTGAAAGTAAGAGAGCTTGAATTTATAATTACTGGCTCTGAGCAAGAAGCACTTATCTTAGAGTGCAATCTCATAAAAGAATATCATCCAAAATACAATGTGAGCCTTAAAGATGGTAAGACATTTCCCTATCTTAAGATAACTGTCAATGAAGATTGGCCGGGTATTTACATCACTCGCCGTTTTAAGAACGATGGGGCCAAGTATTTTGGGCCTTTTGCCAGCGCAGGCTCAGTGCGTAAAACCTTGAGGCTGATAAAGAAAATATTTTCTTTTCGCTCTTGTACCAAGACTATAACTGGCACAGATAGACGGCCTTGCCTTGATTATTACATTCACCGTTGTCTTGGGCCATGCGTTGGCGCTGTAAGTAAGCAGGAATACCACAAGGTAATAAATCAGGTTATTCTATTTTTGGAGGGGAAACAGGAACTAGTATGTCGCGAACTAAAGAATAAGATGCGATCAGCAGCACAACAATCCCAGTTTGAAAAAGCAGCTTTGCTGCGTGATCAAATTCAAGCGATAGAGAGAGTCATAGAGGGGCAGAGGATTGCTGTTACATTGAAAGGTGAACAAGACATTATTGCTTTGGCGCAGGATGAGAAACAAGCCTGCGTAGAGATCTTCTCTGTGCGTAACAACAAACTTGTTGGACGGGAACACTTTATCATGGAAGGTACATGTGGTGAAGAACCTGATCAGGTGATGACAAATTTCGTTAAACAGTATTATGCATCTGTTTCATTTATACCATCGCTGGTATTGCTTCAACATCCGATATATGAAATGGCATTGCTTTCTGAGTGGCTTAAACAACAAAAGAGAAATAATGTGATTATTCAAGTACCGCAACGAGGAGTTAAAAGAAAATTAGTAAATATGGTAGCTGAGAATGCCGATAAAGATTTGTTGTTGACTATGGCCAGACGGGCGAATTTGGAACTTACAACTTCTGGCTTGCAGGACTTGAAGGATAAACTTTCCTTGCCGCGAATTCCCTTGAGAATAGAAGGCTATGATATTTCTGATATTGGAGGTGCTTTAGCAGTAGGCAGTATGGTTGTTTTGGAAAAGGGTTTACCTAAATCAAGTTTATATCGTCGTTTTCAAGTAAAAATGGTAACTAGTGCTAACGATTATGCCATGATTCAGGAGATATTGAGGCGGCGTTTCAAACGGAGTGCCGCTAGTGGGAGTAGCTGGGCAGTTATGCCTGACCTTATCATCATTGATGGGGGCAAAGGACATCTCAATGCCGCTTTGCAAGTACGGCAGGAGTTGGGGATCGACTTTATCCCTATGGCTAGTTTGGCTAAAGAAAACGAGGATATTTTTGTACCTGGCAAATCTGATCCTATTGATATATCCAATGATTCGTCGGCGCTTCATATACTTCAAAGAGTGAGAAACGAGGCGCATCGATTCGCTATAAGCTATCATCGAAAACTGCGGCGTAAAGAAGGTATTGCTTCTATTTTAGATGCTATTCCTGGTGTCGGATTGAAACGAAAGAGAGTTTTGATAAAGAGATTTGGTTCGGTTGCAGCTATTAAGAAAGCTTCTGTTGCAGAAATTGGCCAAATAGAAACCATAAATTTAACTCTAGCGCGAAAGATCAAACAATATTTATAAACCTTGTTAAAGTCGTGGCGTTTTTTACGGCGAAAGCTTCTGCGTCATTATTAAAGTAAATGTGAACAGCTTTAGCTCTTTTCTTCAGTTGAATAATTTTTTCTGCCCATTGAGAAAGCTCCTTGTCAGAATAACAACTTGAATATAAACTGGTACTACCATGAAAGCGGACGTAAGCAATATCGCCTGTAATTACAGGTGGACAAGTAAAGCCAGGCATGTCAAAAATACATAAGCTAGCATCGTAGCGATGCAATATTCTGAAGACAGAATTATTGAGCCATGACTCGTGACGAAACTCGAACACGTGTTGATATTCTTGAGGCAATGAAGATAGAAAGCTTTCCAGTATCTTGTCATTCCGTTTCATATTGGGTGGTAGTTGATATAGAAGGGGACCTAGCTTGTTGTGTAGCAAATAAGCTCGTGATAGGAAATTCTCCACCGCTGAGTCTAAATTGCGTAACCTTTTTGTGTGGGTAATGAATCGACTTACCTTAACGGCGAAGGTAAAATTATTGGGGGTGGATTCTTTCCATGTGATAAAAGCTTTCTCAGAGGGGAGATGATAAAAACTGTTGTTAAGCTATACAGTGTTGAACCGCTGGGCGTAAAATTGCAGCCATTTCGCCTTAGGCAACGCTTCAGGGTAAAAAAGGCCACGCCAATGGTCATAATACCAGCCGCTACACCCAATACAATAGTTTATTGACATTTCATTACTCATTTGAATTTCTACTCTGAGTGTATTATACTAACTCCGAGGAATTTTTTGGTGACTAGAGCGGAGTGGAACCACCCGTTCCCATCCCGAACACGGAAGTGAAACGCTCCAGCACAGACGATACTTAAGGGGCAACCTTTTGGGAAAATATGTCGCTGCCAAGAAGCTCCTCGCTTTTTCTAATTGCGCCAAGTTGAACTTCACGTTATCTATAACTATAGCCAGAAAACCCAGCCTCATTGATTGATTTTCCGTGCTAATTTCCATGGTTTAGGTCATCATATAATTATACCGAATGAGCAATACAGTTGGGCAAGAGATATAGGCATGTATAATCAAAGAGAAGGGTATGGTTGTCTTTATTTAGGTAAATTACTATCCCCCAAGAACTTTAAGATGATCTAATTATTTGCATTCACGTAAAATGATGTAAACCAATTAAATATTACAAATTGAATGACAAAATTAGCTCTCTAGATTTGGTAGAATAAACTTATGAAAAAAGTGGAAATGGATATTGCTGAACTAATAAGAAGATCTCAATCCAAAACAGGCAAATTTCTTACTGTTGGTACTGCCGAATCGGCTACTGGTGGTAAAGTAGCTGATAGATTAACCGATATCCGGGGTAGTTCTGACTATTTTGGAGGCTCTATAGTTTCTTATAGCAATGAAGTCAAAGTAAGTGTCCTAGGGGTCAGGAAAGAGATTATAGAGAATTATGGAGCTGTGAGTTCTCAAGCGGCTATAGAGATGGCCCATAATGGTAAAAAATTGCTAGGTGTAGATATGTGCGTTGCTGTTACAGGCATTGCTGGCCCTTCGGGTGCTACTTTAGAGAAACCTGTGGGGCTTTTTTATATTGGTCTGTCTACTGAAAGTGAAAACTTAAGCAAGAAATGCTTTTTTCACAGAGATAGGGAGGGGAATAAGCAGGATGCTAGTGAAGCAGCGCTGAACATGTTGAGACAATACCTGCTAAAATGCATTAGCAAATTAGAAAATAGATAATTCTGATATGAATTTGTACAATCTAATGAAAGTTGGAATAGGAGAAGGAATTATATCATGGGAATTTTTGACCTGGATGAAATAAAAATAGAATCAAAACGAAATTTTACTGAAACCTGGATGGCAACAGCAAAGCTTATACCGTCAGGCACTAATATCAGTTTGAAAAAGAAAGGCAAGCCTCATATGCTACGCGAATTGATTCAAAAGTCGAGAGAAATATTGTTAAACCTTGGTCTCGATGAGGTTGAAAATCTTACTATTTTGCCTGATAGCGACGTCTCCAAACAATATGGTCCAGAGGCTCGAGTTATTCTTGACCGAGTTTTCTATTTGGCTGAGTTACCACGCCCCGAAATAGGATTGAGTGCTCAAAAATTAGAGCATGTGAAAAAGATAGCAGCAAAAGCCAGTATCGAAGAGTTAAGGTCGATCCTTAGAAGCTTTAAGAAAGGGGAAATTGAGGCAGATGATCTTGTTGAAGAGCTTGTGACTAGGCTGAATATCACTGATTATCAAGCCATAGAACTTCTGGATAGAGTTTTTCCTGAGCTAAAGAAACTACGCCCGGTGCCTTCTAATAAAACGTTGAGAAGCCATATGACGGCTACGTGGTTTCATACATTAGCAGCAATGCAGCATAAAGTTAGTTTACCACTAGCTCTATTTTCAGTGGGGATGCGGTATCGTAATGAGCAGAGAGAAGATGCTAACCACCTGCGCGTTCATCATTCGGCATCAATTGTAATAATGGACCCTAAAATGTCTTTAAATGCGGGGGGAGAAATAACCAGAAAGATTTTACAGCAATATGGTTTTTCGGACATTAAATTTGAGACGAAGGCGGCAACATCCAAGTATTATGCTCCTGGCCATGAGCAAGAAATTTTTGCTAAGTGCAAAGGGAGTTGGTTGGAAATTGCTGATATGGGCATGTATTCTCCTATATCCTTGGCAAACTTCGATATTGAATACCCTGTATTTAACGTTGGATTGGGGATTGAGCGATTAGCAATGATTCTGAATGAGGTGGATGATATTAGAAAACTGACATATCCCCAGTTTTCTGTAGTTGAATACTCTGATGATGATATAGCCAAATCTATTACCTGTATAGCAAATCCGAAAACTGATGTGGGTAGGAACATTGCCGAGGCAATCGAGGAAACTGCACGAAAATATAAGGATGAAATTGCCCCGTGTGAGTTTCTGGCATGGAGAGATGATTCTAGAGAGGTAAAAATTGTGGAATCAGAAGTGAGCAAGAGACTGATAGGCCCTGCAGGGTTTAATGAAATTTGCGTAGCGAACGGTAGCATTTATAGCGATGTTGCTCATTCAGGAGTATATACGGGGATAAACTACATGCGTGCTATCGCAATGGGTGCAGCGGCTTTAATAGAAAGCACCGATGAAAATTTGATTTACCAGGTAAAAATGATAAAGCATATCTCTGATCTCAATCTGCGAATCCCCGAGGCCATTCGCCAGTATATAGAGGGGCAACAGAAAAAAATAGGAGTTGGTGGCGGTGTATTTGTAACTATAAAAGTGCAATCCTTAAAAGAACCTTGTGAGAATGGATAATGGGTAAATTATTACAGAAGCTTACTAAATTACATAGATCACATAAAGATTTAATAAACCTCATGCCCCTACAAACAGGAGGGATCCTCTCTGATGCTGCCGCAGAGGCTTTAATAGAGTTTGGAGATGGATATTCTGTATGTGATTTTTGCCTCGGCAGTCTGTGTAACATAGCAAATCCGCCTGTTCGCGGGTTTGTGCATGAGCTCTTACCTGAATTCTTGGGTTGTGAAGTTGCTACTCTGACATACGGAGCAAGAGATGCTATGTTTATGGTGATGCATTCTTTGGCTAAGCCGGGCGATTCGATTATCGTTGATGCTAACAGACATTATACTACAATTGTTGCTGCTGAGAGAGTGGGCTTAAATGTATTTGAGGTGCCTCACTCTGACTATCCCGAATTTAGAATTGATGTTAACGGTTACGTGCCTTTCGTAGAGAAACATAACCCCAAACTCATTTTATTGACCTATCCTGATGGCAATCATGGAAACCTGGCCGATGCCACAAAGTTAGGAGAAATTGCTCAGGAATATGATATCCCCTATGTGCTTAATGGCGCATACTCGGTGGGCAGAATGCCTGTAAGAATGAATGATATCGGTGCTGATTTCCTTGTTGGTAGTGGCCATAAGAGCATGGCTTCCGCTGGTCCTTGTGGCGTATTGGGAATGAAAAGTAAGTGGGAGGGGACCGTATTGAGAAAATCCAAAATATATAGCAACAAAGAGATTGAACTTCTTGGCTGCACTGTGAGGGGAGTCCCACTGATTACACTGATGGCTTCGTTTCCTTGTGTGAAAGAAAGAATTAACTATTGGGATAAACAAGTGGTAAAAGCTCAATGGTTTTCTGGGGAGCTAGAGAAACTGGGATTTAAGCAATTGGGGGAAAAACCGCATAGGCATGACTTATTACACTTTGAAACGCCGATGTTTTATGATATTTCTAAACATGTTCGTGAAAGAGGATATTTTCTGTATGAAGAACTTAAGCATAGAGGCATTTGGGGGCCGCAACCTGGTATGACAAAGGCACTTAAACTTTCCACTTTTGCTGCTGACGAAGAGCAGCTAGCCTTTGTTATAGATTCTTTTAAGGCTATCTTGAGCAAGTATAGTTGACATAAAGTAACCCAAAGATGGGGTAAAGAACAAGCTGCGTAAGTCTGTTTCCTTGTTTAAACCAGTTGGACAAACGAGCCTTCGCGCTTTTGTTTGTGGGTTTCTTTCAATTGTCGGAAACAAGATTGGAATGGATCTGAGGTGATATCACCTGTGCTCATAAGAGTAGCGTCTTCGTCGTTGTTTGAGTAATATTTAGAGTGGGTGCCTACTATTTGAAATCCGTATTTCTTGTAGAGTGCCTGTGCTATCTTATTAGAAACGCGTACTTCTAAAGTTATTACATTAGCATCTAACTGGCTAGCCATCTCAATGATTGAAATGAGTAGTCTTTCGCCTATTCCTATTTGGCGATAGTCGTTTTTTACAGCGATAGCAATAATATGTGCCTCATTCAACATAGCCCACAAGCCAGCAAAACCAACAATATATTCTCTAATATGGGTATTATTGTGCCACTTTCTTGTTAGCATTATCTGGCGATAGCCAAAAAGGCGTCTGCCCCAAGATATTTTTATGGGGTTTTCTTGCTCCGCCTGCAGGTTAACTTCACTTTTAATACAAGCCACTATGTAATGAGCCAATGAATTATGAATTTCTTGTTTGTAAGAAGTATAAGAACGAAATAACCGCTCACCGGGGAAAGACTCATGATCAAGCTCACTGACTTGAGGGATATCCTCATCTCGTATGGGGCGAATAAAGTAAGCTATTTTTTGCATTAGTTAAATTTTAGCATAGTCTGTGCAGTAGACATATCGTCTTAGGAGGTATCTTGCTATAATTAAATTGTATGGGAGGTAATTTGCTAGATCTTCATGTGCAGTTAGCCCCACATCATCCTAAGGGGTTAATGTTAGATAATCCGGTGATGGCAGCCTCTGGTACCTTTGGTTATGGTATAGAATACAGCGAATTTGTTGATATACAGCAGCTTGGGGCAATTGTATGTAAAGGCACTACTTTGATGCCAAGGGAGGGTAACCCCCAACCACGATTGGTGGAAACGGAATGTGGGTTACTTAACTCTGTTGGGTTGGAAAACATTGGTATTGATGCTGTGATCAGGGATATAGTGCCTGTGTGGGCAAATTGGCATGTTCCGGTTATTGTCAATATTGCTGGAGAAACAATTGATGAATATGTTAGCGTGGCAGCCAAGCTGGAAGGTGCTCCAGGGGTAAAAGGCATCGAATTGAACATTAGTTGTCCTAATATTACAACTGGGGGAATTGAATTTGGAGTAACGCCAAAACTTGCTGCTGAGCTAACTGCAGCGGTTAAAACTGCAACCAGTCTCCCAATTATTGTCAAACTAAGCCCGAATGTAACTAATATTAGTGAAATTGCCGTGGCAGCGGAAAAAGCTGGGGCTGATGCCATATCTTTAATTAATACGTTGAAAGGGATCATAATTGATATAGATAAAAGAGAACCTCGTTTGGGGAATATTAGTGGTGGCCTTTCGGGCCCTGCAATCAAGCCAGTTGCGCTTTATATGGTATACGAGGTAGCCAAAGTCGTACATATCCCAGTAGTAGGTTGTGGCGGTATATGTTGCGCTGAAGATGCATTGGAATTCATTATGTGCGGGGCTAATGCAGTACAAGTTGGCACGGCCAGTCTAACTAATCCTCATGTTGCCGTTGATATACTGGGAGGGATTAGACATTTCATGAGAAATAAAGGAATCCAAAAGCTAACTGATCTGATTGGCGTTGCCCGAACTTGATTTCTGTTGGCCCTTTGCTTAATTCCGAATGAGTTTTTGTCCAGCGACAAAAACTCTCTTTAATTTCATGAAATGTTCAATAATTACACTTCCTTTTTAATTGCCCATCCTTGTTTTTATCTGTAGTAGTATAGTTGTGAAGAAAACTGAGGGAGACAACGGCTCTATTACCTGGTCTCCCTCAGTTGTTATTGAGGCTTGCAATGCTTATTTTTTCTCAGAGTTAGGGTTGGACATAAATGCCTTCATCAGGTCTAAAGGTAAGGGGAAAAGTATGGTGTTGCTTCTGTCGGTAGCGATACCACTTAATGTTTGGAGGTAGCGAAGCTGTAGGGCTGCAGGTTCGGTGGAAATAATTTTGGCTGCTTTAGCTAATTTCTCTGATGCCTGGTACTCACCTTCAGCGTGAACTACCTTGGCACGTCTTTCTCTTTCGGCTTCGGCCTGGGCTGCCATAGCTCGCTGCATCCCTTCGGGTAATTCTACTTCCTTAGTTTCAACCATGCTTACTTTTATACCCCAGGGGTCTGTTCCTTCATCAACGATTTTTTGTATCTTTTCATTAAGCTGGTCCCTGTGAGCCAGCAACTCATCCAATTCAGATTGTCCTACCACATTTCGTAAGGTGGTCTGTGCTAATAAGTGGGTTGCCTTGATGTAGTCATTCACTTTGATGATAGCCTTTGTTGGATCGACTACTCGAAAATAAACCACTGCATCTACACTAACGGTAACGTTATCTACAGTCATACACTCTTGTCGTGGAACGTCCATAGTAATTACACGGAGATCCACTTTTCGCATGCGTTCAACGAAAGGTATGAGAAAAACAAGGCCTGGTCCTCTAATACCAACATACCTTCCTAGGCGGAAAACAGCTCCCCGTACATATTCTTGAACGACTTTGACAGAATTCGATATAAGTATTATCACCAACATGGCGATGACGATGTAAACCATCCAGTTCATTCCCATATTATTCACACTCCTTTTCTTTATATTTGTTTGTTACCCATAGTTTGAGGCCTTCTACTTTAGTTATAGTCACCTCCTCATCAGCTCTTATTGTGCTGTCTTTTGCTGTAGCTTCCCAGAGTTCGCCCTCGGCTAGAACTGTGCCTTTTGGGTTAAGAGCTGTTTGCGTTATAGCTACCTTTCCAATCATATCCTCTTTGCCGGTAACAAGTTTCCGTCTTTGGCCTTTTATAATAGCGTAAATAACAAAAATGATAAAGACGATAGCAAAAATAAGAGCTATTATAATTGGTCCCGTTATTTCAATAGGTGTTATTTCCATAGATATTATTTCAGATATTATTTCCATAGATAGTGAATTACCTCCTTTTAAGATTTAACTTTTTTTGTTACCCATAATTTTAGAGTTTCTACTTTATTTATTATCACTTCCTCTCCTGGTACTATTTTAGTGCCTTCAGTTACGGCTGTCCATAGCTCGCCTTCAGATTGGACAGTGCCTGTGGGGTCAAGCGGTGTTTTTGCTATGGCTATTTTCCCTATCATTCCCTCAGCACCGGTGGATTTACACCGCCTTTGGCCTCTAATAATAGCGCCAATGACAAAAATACAAAAGGCAGCAATGGCTATTGTTACTCCCGCTATCAGTTTCCGATTTACTTCTACTCCAGGGCTATGGCTGAACAATATCAATGAGCCTGCAACAAGCGAAACTACACCACCAGTTGTTAATAGTCCAAAACTAGCGGTGAAATACTCAGCTATAAAAAGTCCAATGGCAAGCAGAATAAGTGCTATGCCGCCCCAGTAAGCATTGAGTACTCCCATGGAGTAAAATGCCAGGAATAGACTGATACCGCCGATTACCCCGGGGAAAACCATTCCAGGGTTAGAAATTTCTGTGATTAGTCCTATGGAAGCTAGAGTAAACAGAATATAAGCAACGTTTGGATTACTGATGATCTGCAAAAACTTCTCAATGGCGCTCATTTCATTTCTGGCTACTTTGTAGCCTGTGGTGTCAATAGTAATTTCCTCACCATTGGCTAAAACAACTTCACTGCCATTGATTTGTGAAATAAGATCTTCCAGGTTGTCAGCTCGCAGGTCGATGAGGTTGCATTCTAGTGCATCAACATCCGTGAAAGATTTGCTTTCCGTCACTGCTAATTCCGCCTCCTCCATGTTGCGACCACGTTCCTGGGCGATAGTTTTCATCCACTTGGCTGAGAATTCAACTATTTTCTTCATTTGGTCTTCAGGTATTTCCTCTCCTCCGGCGCTAACAGGATGGGCAGCCCCAATCGTGGAGCCTGGTGTCATGGCTGCAATATTGGCAGATAAAGTAATAAAAGTTCCTGCTGAAGCAGCCCAAGCACTTTTGGGCGTAACGTAAACTACAATGGGGATATCGGCATTCATAATTCTGGTGACGATTCTTTCAGTTGAGTCGAGAAGTCCTCCTGGCGTATTTAACTCAATAATACAGACGTTAGCATTTTCATCTTCCGCCTGGCTAATGCCTCGATCAATATAATCAGCTACTGCTGGAAGAATAGTGCCCTCTATGTGAAGAATTTCAATCCTCGGGCTGGAAGCACTGGCCATACTGCTCCCTAAAGTGTCTAGCAGCAGTATTATAAATAAGGTAACAAAGAAAACATTGAGTCGAATTTTATGCATTTCCCTTATAATCCAAAATCAATTATAACCTAAGCAACTGGAAGCAACAAATGTATTATTGAAGGGAGAAGTAGCTTAGTGTAGAATAAAGCCGCTTAGTTCAGATTGAAAATGGAAAATCAAAGATGTAAGGGGATGCGGGATTTTCTTTGCCGTGACATGGCTTGTTTCCGTCACATTGAGGATGTCTTTCGAACTTGCTGTATCAGGTGGGGATACCAGGAAGTGAGAACTCCTACGTTGGAATATCTTCACTTATTTACGGCCACGGGCACTCTTACACCAAGCAAGCTAAATAAGATATATTCTTTTCTTGATTGGGATGGGTGGAGTGGAGAGAGGGTGGTATTGCGGCCGGATGGTACCATTCCTGTGGCCAGGCTGTATATTAATAATTTAAGCGAGCGCGAGATGGCTAAACTTTTTTATGTAACTAATATTTTTGCCTTTGAAGAGACAGGACGAGAAAACAGAGAAAGATGGCAATGTGGAGTTGAATTTCTGGGTGGTGCCGAATTGACGGCGGACGTGGAAATAATTTCCATGGTTAAAGAGATTGTGTGTAAACTTGGACTTGACAATATCAGATTACAGCTGTCTCACGCTGGCTTGATGAAAGCGTTAATTAGGGAACTTGGACTTAGCCCTGTAGGGGAAGCCAAAGTGACTGACCGTATTTTGGATGGAGATTGGCAGGCGTTGCTGGAGGCAAAAACGGCCAAGCCTGAGTTAAACAGGTTTTTATCTCCACTTTTGAATCTAAAGGGGAAATCAAGTGACTTCCTTCAAAATATAAAAGCTTTATGCCCACGTGCTTCAGCGGACCTCAAATCCAGCATGGAGGATTTCATAAACATAACTACATTGTTAGACAGACTGAGTTGTGATTACGAAATTGATATCACGGCGATACGAGGTTTCGAATATTATACTGGAATCTGTTTTCAATTATTGGTGGATGGGAAGAAAATGGGAGGAGGGGGAAGATATGATAACCTTATTCCGTTAATGGGGGGAGATGCTCCTGCTTGTGGGTTTGCTCTTTATGTAGACCCTGTCATGGAATTGCTTCCGTTGGAGAATAAAAAGAGCGATGAATCTAGAGTTCTGATTAAAGGGGAAGAAGCTACTCCTGAGATAGCGAAAACATGTTTCAAATTAGCGCAATCGCTTCGTGAGAGGAAGTATGTAGTGGAAATTGATTTTTCTGAACAAACTCATGATGGTTCGCATTGGATTATCCTAATTTCGGGGAGTGAGCCAGGTCGATTTGATGTTACAGACTGTAGGCGACAACGACACTGGAATGTGACTTCCGCGACAGAAGTTTTTAATATACTGGCTGAGTAGAATTAGCTGTGAAACCGCAATCGGACTATATTAAATTTGCTTTACCTAAGGGTAGATTCTTATCCTCTACAGCTAATTTACTTAATGAGATAACTTTAAATTTTGGGGGCTATACGGGCAAAACAAGACAATATCGCCTTCAATCAACGAACTTTCCTTATCTTTTAGCTAAGATATTTCAAGAGAAGGATATTCCCATACAGGTGGCTATGGGAAATTATGATTTGGGTATATGTGGCGTGGATTGGGTTGAGGAACTTTTAACCAGGTATCCAGCAAGCGCTTTGATGAAAATATCAAATCTTAATTATGGCGAGGGTAATATCTATGCAGCGACGAGTTGCCAAACAGAGGTATCTAGTGTAGATGAATTGTTGGTCAAACAAAGTAGTTGGCGGATAATAAGCGAGTACCCTAATTTGGCACAGTCCTTTGCCTTAAACTTTAGAGTGAAGGATTTTAGTATTTTCCCAGTGTGGGGAGCTGCGGAAGTATACCCACCGGAAGATGCTAATTTAGCGATATTATGGGCTAAAGGTGAAAAGACAATAGAAGCTCAGGGCTTGAAACCTTTAGGGAAATTGCTTTCGGTCAATGCCTATCTAATTGCTAACCGGAAAAGCTTGGAGAATAAAGACCTGAGCAAAATATTGAGCTGTTTCAATAATATTACTGTGAACAAGAATAGAGCTGCTGTAAGTTCTAGCGAAGATATTGAAAAGATCGAGGTAGTAGAAGAATTCCGCTGGCAGCCAAAGAAAATTAGATTAGCTTTGCCTGATGGGCATCAGCAATTACCTGCTGCGGAATTTTTAAAGCGTATTGGATTTGATATTCAGGGATATACTGATGGTGTGTTAAATCGCCGCCCCTCTGCTAATTTAGATTGGCTTGGTATTAAAGTGATCAGACCTCAGGATATGCCTCTGCAGGTAGCTAATGGTAATTTCGACCTAGCTATTACTGGGAATGATTGGTTACTGGAGCACTTGAATCGTTTTCCCTCAAGCCCTGCAATGAAATTGCTGGATCTTCTTTTTGGGAAAGTCAAAATTGTAGCTGCAGTGAGCAAGGATATGTCTGTGGCTAATATTGATGATTTAAGGTTGCTTATGCGAAGTGGCAAACTTGCGTCTTTAAGAGTAGCATCGGAGTATATAAACGTCGCTGACAAATACCTTAGAGATAATTACATTAACTCATACAAGCTAATACCGACATGGGGGGCAAGCGAAGCTTTCTTGCCAGAGGATGCTGATTTGCTTATTGATAATGTTCAAACTGGAAGAACTTTGGCACAGCACAAGTTGAAAATCATTGATGTGCTTTTTGAATCTACAGCTTGCTTAATCGGAAACAAAAATGCGCTTAGCTTCTCTGATAAGGAAGTGAAGGCCGGATTTTTTATTCAGACATTGAAAAAGGGGTTGTTATAGTGGTTTTTCTCTTTGCTGTTGTGGGTTAAAAGCAAAGCAGCATTGATGAGAATGCTGGGGGTATGATTAATATGATAAGAATCAGTGAGTTTAATGAAGCAAAGCAGTTATTGACCAGAAAGAACACGTTAGAATCTTTTGTTGGTTCGCTACAGCTATTAGCACAAATCAAACGAATTTTTGGAGAGGAGCTTTCTCCTCAACAGGTAGTTGAACATATCGTTGCTGAAGTTAAGGATAAGGGCGACGAAGCTCTTTTTTATTATGCTGGCAAATTGGATGGTGTTGAGCTTGAGTCTTTGGAAGTAAGTAGGCAAGAAATTTTAGCAGCTTATGATAGTGTGGACGATGGACTTGCTTCTGCACTCAAACTGGCGGCTAAGAGGATACGAGATTTCCATTTCGAGTGTGCTGCAAAGACAGGCGTTGTATTTATTAACCATTATTTAGGAAGGCAAATCCAACCACTAAGTAAAGTGGGATTATATATTCCTGGAGGCACCGCTGCTTATCCATCCACAGTCTTGATGACTGCTATTCCGGCTAATGTAGCTGGAGTTAAGGAACTTATCATGGTTTCGCCGCCTAACAAGGATGGCGAAATCCCTGCAGCCACGCTAGTAGCTGCAGATATAGCAGGAGTGCATCGTATTTTTAAAGTTGGTGGAGCTCAAGCTATTGCTGCTTTAGCTTTTGGTACAGAAACAATACCGAAAGTAGATAAAATTTGTGGTCCTGGTAATACTTTTGTCACTCTAGCTAAAAAAATGGTTTATGGTGCCGTAGCTGTTGATGGGTTGCAAGGTCCAAGTGAAATAATGATTGTGGCAGATGACTCCGCCGACCCTTCGTTTTGTACAGCTGATCTTCTGGCCCAAGCTGAACACGATATTCTATCTTCACCGATTTTGATTACTACTTCGTTTGATCTGGCTAAGCAAATTGATAAGGAAGTGGCAAGACAATTGAAAAAACTGAAGCGTCGCTCTATTGCTGCTCAAGCTATGAATAGAGGGATAATTGTGCTTGTTGATAATATTGGTGAAGCTGTTGAATTGGTTAATCTTTATGCCCCGGAGCATCTTTCTCTTATGATAGCTGATGCTTTAGCTGCACTGCCTAAAATTATTAATGCCGGCTGCATTTTCATTGGTGAAAACTCAGCAGTGGCCCTGGGTGATTATGTTGCTGGTCCAAGTCATGTATTACCTACGGGGGGCAGCGCTTACTTCAATTCACCTCTGGGAGTTGAGGATTTCCTAAAAACTAGCAATATCATTGCTTTTGATAAAGCTACAGCGCTAAAATTAGGCCCCGTCGCTATGGTGATAGCTAAGGCTGAGGGCCTAGATGCTCATGTCAGATCTGTAGAGGAAAGGATACGGAGACAAGGAAATCTTAAGTGACATTTTCCTCTCTCCTGATGAGAGATGGATAATGCGAAAGCGGAAATTCAAAATGAATGTAAAGAAGTTAATCAGACCTGAATTAGAGGCTTTGGTAGGCTATACCCCTATTGAACCTATAGATGTTTTGGGCCAGCGGACAGGGGCGAAAATAATAAAGCTTGATGGAAATGAGAATCCTTATGGTTGCTCCCCAAAGATTTATCAAGCTCTGGCCAATTATCCTTACTATCATATCTATCCGGACCCTGAACAAAGAAAATTAAGGCAAGCCTTGGAGCAATATACAGGTTTAAAATATGAGAGCATTATTTGTGGTAGTGGCAGTGATGAATTGATTGACCTCGTGCTCAGGCTTTTTCTTCAACCTGGGGATGAAGCAATCAATTGTTCGCCGACGTTTGGTATGTATCCGTTTAGCACTAAGATTTGTGGTGGCAACCTGGTTGATGTGCCCAGGGATAAAGATTTTGCTATTGACATGGATGGTGTTCAGAAAGCGTTGAGTGAAAAAACAAAGGTTATTTTTATAACCTCTCCTAATAATCCCACAGGCAACCTCGTTACTGAACAAGCGGTCATGGAACTTGTTAATACTGGAAGGATTGTAGTGGTAGACGAAGCTTACTTCGAATTTGGTGGTGTGACTATGGCCAATTTAGTCCCCAACTATTCTAACTTGATAGTTTTGCGCACTTTCAGCAAATGGGCAGGGCTGGCTGGCTTAAGAATAGGGTATGGCATTTTCCCTGTTGAAATTGCTAATTACCTGATGAGAATTAAGCAACCGTATAATGTCAGTGTGGCAGCGCAGGCAGCAGTGCTAGTTTCCCTGGCAGACATAGAATACCTTCGTAACAATGTGAAAAAAATAGCTGCTGAGAGAGAGCGGTTATTCGGTAAATTAAAAAACCTGGAATGGCTAAAGCCGTATCCTTCCAGAGCTAATTTTGTTCTTTGCTCTGTTGTTGAAGGAAGAGCCAAAGAAATCTGGCATCAATTACAGAAAAAAAATATCTTTATTCGTTATTTTGATAGCCCACAGTTAAGGAATTACCTGCGGGTAAGCGTCGGTAAATACGAAGATACCGAGACCCTAATTGGGGCATTGAGTGAGATAGAATCAGGAGGGATTTGAAAATGACTGAAAGAAAAGCGATAGTAACTCGTAAAACCGCGGAGACTAATATTGGGATGGAACTTAACATTGATGGGAGTGGGCAATTTGAAATTACTACCGGCATAAGAATGTTTGACCATTTTCTATCTCAGATGACCAAGCATGGGGTATTTGACATAAAACTCTCTGCGTCAGGGGATAATCAACACCATGTAATTGAAGATGTGGCTATTGCTTTAGGCAAAGCCTTTAATCAAGCATTAGGAGAGAAGCGGGGGATTGCTCGGATGTCACATGCAGTTGTTCCTATGGATGAAGCATTAGCAGCAGTAGCAGTGGATATTGGAGGGAGAGCTTACAATGTAACAGAAATACCTTTCGACACAATTAGCATAGATGGTTTGGAAACTGATATGATCCGTCACTTCTTTGTTTCCTTTGCAACTGAGGCCAAAATTAATCTTCACGTCAATGTGCTTCCGGGGCCCAATGACCATCATAAAGCTGAAGCTTTATTCAAAGCTCTGGGCCGAGCCTTGGATTTAGCTACTCAAATTGACGAAAGAATTGGTAGCAGTGTTCCCAGCACTAAAGAAATTATCGAGAGCTAAAAGAAATAGATTGTGTAGTATTGCTTTGACTGCTAAGAATGGGATATGGTATCGTATCGCGTTGTGACTAAATTCAGGCTTATACAATAATCTAGATTGGATGTAAAATGAAGAGCAGCACAATTCTAGCTGTAGGAAAATTGGGGGAGCGATTTGGATTCATTCGATAAACAATGGCAGCGCTGGTTCCCCGAGAATAGGGGGGAGAAATCTGTGCCACCCCCCCAACGTGGACACGGCTCCAAGACAATTATAATTATAGCTACGGTTGTAGTTTTGCTCATTGTCTTGAGTGTATCGAAAGAGATCTATACTGAGTGGTTATGGTTTGGTAGCCTGGGTTATAGTGATATTTACATCACTGTATTGAAAGCACGGGTGCTAATATTTTTTTCTGCGGCTGTTCTTTTCTGTAGCTTGTTTTTGGGAAATCTCTTGCTGGCTGCGCATCTAGCGCCTAGCAATGAAATACATTTCTGGCCATGGACCATAGTAGTACGTCGGCTGCAGCGAATATCTAAGCTGGGTGTCATATTGGCAACAACGTTGCTCAGTGTAAATTTTGGCTTGGCGGCTCAGAGCAACTGGATGCTAGTACTAAGTTTCTTTAATAGACAGCCATTTAACGTTGCTGATCCGATTTTCCATAGGGATGTTGGTTTCTATGTTTTCTCATTGCCTTTTCTTGATATGCTGCGAAATTGGATCTTTGGTGCCTTAGTGGTCACTCTTCTTGGCAGTGCAGCGCTGTATCTTTTGAGCTATACGACGCAACGACTCAAATTCGATTTTGCTCGGCCTGTGCTGACTCATGTTGGAGGACTGACCATGGCTATATTAGGCTTTTTTGCCTGGAGTTACTGGCTCGGCATCTGGGAGTTGGTTTTCTCCAAACGTGGAGTGGTTTTCGGAGCCAGTTATGCTGATATACATGCCAAACTTCCCGCTCAGTGGATATTGCTAGTAGTAGTGCTTATATGTATGGTAGTCATCATGGTTTCAATATTGCGTCGCAGATTTCGCTGGTCTCTCTACGCTGTTGTAGGATGGATAGCACTTGCCATCATTGTGGGGCAAATCTTTCCAGCTTTGGTACAGCGCTTTCAGGTACAGCCCGGCGAGCTGACTCAAGAGATGCCCTACATTGAGTATAATATCCAATTTACCAGAGAGGCCTTCGCCCTGAACCGGATTGAGGAGAAGCCTTTTCCTGCCGAGGAGGCACCAACTGCTCAGGACATAGCCCAAAACGAGGTGACCATCAACAACATCAGGCTCTGGGACCCACGTCCCCTCAAGGACTACTATAACCAGAAGCAGTCCCTTCGACAATACTATGACTTTAATGATGTCGATATCGACCGCTATGTCATCGATGGTGAGTACCGGCAGGTCATGCTGTCGGCCCGGGAATTATCTGCGGAGAAGCTGGCAGAGGAAGCACAGACCTGGCTCAACCGTCAGCTAGTTTATACCCATGGCTACGGCGTTGTCCTGAGCCCGGTTAATGAGGTTAGTGCCGAGGGGCAGCCTAGTTTGCTGGCAAAAGATATACCCCCGGTGGGTGTCTTCGATATTGGGCGGCCTGAGATATACTTCGGGGAAAAGACAAATGAGTATGTGATTGTGAAAACAAATACCCAGGAGTTTGACTATTCTATGGGTGAGGAGAATGTCTACGGTTACTATGAAGGGAAAGGTGGAGTTAGCCTAGGTAGTTTCATCCGCCGGCTGGTTTATGCCTGGCAATTGGGTGATTTCAATATCCTTATCAGTGGTGAGTTAACGTCTGAGAGCCGATTACTCTATTATCGAAATATCCAAGAGAGGGTAAACCACCTGGCACCATTTTTGAAGCTGGATAGTGATCTCTACCTGGTGGTGATAGAGGGAAGGTTGTTCTGGATACAGGATGCCTACACCACCACTGACCGCTATCCCTATTCTGAGCCGCTTGGAGGTGAGCTAAACTACATTCGCAACAGCGTTAAGGCAGTTATCGATGCCTACGATGGCAGTGTAACCTTCTATATCACTGACCCAGAGGATGCCTTGATACAAACCTACCAGGCCATCTTCCCCAAGCTTTTCGTCCCCGCCGAGCAGATGTCCGAATCCTTGCGAGTCCACCTCCGTTATCCCGAGGACATGTTCAATATCCAGGCCGCGGTCTACCAGACCTATCACATGCGTGATGCGCGGGTATTTTACAACAAGGAAGACTTGTGGACGGTACCCAAGGAGGTCTATTTCGGTAGCGAACAGCCTATGGAGCCCTACTACATAATCATGCGCCTACCAGAGGAAGAGAAAGAAGAGTTCCTGCTCATGTTGCCCTTTAACCCGGCGGGCAAGAAAGTTACCATTGGCTGGCTGGCTGCCCGCAGTGATGGAGAAAACTACGGAAAGCTGCTTGCTTACCTCTTCCCCAAAGGGCGGCCACCGGACGGGCCCAGCCAGATAGAGAACCGAATCGGGCAGGATACCGTTGTCACTGAGCAGTTAGCCCTGTGGGGTCGTGGCGGTTCTCAAGTTATCCGCGGTAACCTGCTGCTGATTCCGTTAGGCAAGTCCATTCTGTATGTGGAGCCGGTCTTCCTTGAAGCAACAACTGGTGGGCTACCCGAACTGAAGCGAGTTATTGTGGTTGCCGGTGATCAGATAGCTATGGAACGCACGCTGACGGAAAGCCTAGCCGCTATCTTTGGTACTGCTGTATCACCAATTGAACCCGAAATTGAGCCGCCAACTCCCGCAGGGCCAGAGGAGCCTGTAGTTGCTGACGTGGCTAATTTGATTGAGGAAGCTCAACAACATTATGACAAGGCACTGGAGTATCTTAAGGCTGGTGATTGGGCTGATTATGGCAAAGAGATAGATGCCTTGAAGATGGTGCTGGATAAACTATCAACCCTCGTTACTGAAGAAGAATGATAGGCGTAAACGCCCTCCTGTTCAATCCATTTTATCCATAACTTGACTCACATAGAATTCAATAAGCTTATTCATCTGCGCCATTTGCAGGAAAGGGTAATATGAATCTGCCTGTGCTGGTCATTTTAGATTTCTTCTCGTGTTACTGGGAATGCTATACTTTACGAAGAGGATAAAGATTTGGCTAAAAAGAACTTCATAAAAAAAATAGCTGTTTTAACCAGCGGTGGTGATGCCCCTGGGATGAATGCCTGTATCAGGGCGATAGTTCGGCGTGGTGCTGCCTGTAAGGTCGGGATAGTTGGCGTTCGGCGTGGTTATGCTGGTTTATTGGAGAGGGACACGGTAATATTGGATCCCCGGGCAGTAGCTAATATTATTCAACGTGGAGGCACTTTTCTTGAAACGGCTCGCTGCGAAGAAATGAAAACTGCTGAGGGTATAAAAAAAGCGATATGGAATTTGCACCAGGAAAACATTGAGGGTTTGATAACAATTGGCGGTGATGGTACATTTCGTGGCGCTATGGCTTTAGTCGATGCAGGTGACATACAGTTGATAGGCATTCCAGGTACCATTGATAATGATGTTTACGGTACTGACTATGCTATCGGGTTTGATACTGCGATAAACACTGCTTTAAGTGCTATAGATAAAATTAGGGATACTGCTGGGTCTTTGCAACGTCCCTTTTTTATTGAAGTCATGGGGAAAGACAGAGGTTTTATTGCTCTGGATGTAGGAATTGCGGGTGGTGCTGATAGCATTCTGATTCCTGAGACAAAAACGAAAATTGAAGAACTTTGCTTCAATATGGAGCGCAACTTTAGGAAAGGCAAAAAATCTTGTATAGTGGTAGTTGCTGAGGGTGATGATGCAGGTGGCGTGTTTGCCATTGCTCAGCAAGTATGGGAAAGGCTAAAACGAGATTATCGTGTCTGTGTTTTGGGGCATATACAAAGAGGGGGTTCACCAACAGCTAGAGACAGAATTTTAGCTAGCAAATTGGGAGCAGCAGCCGTGGATGCCCTGATTGAGGGCAAATCAGGTTATATGATTGGAGAATTAAATGGGGAGATAGTTTCGACCCCGTTAAGAGAAACCTGGGAGAGGAAAAAGGAATTAGATAATAACTTGCTGCAATTAATGGCAGTATTAGCTACTTAAAGACATGAGAAAATTATCCATAGGTAAAATAAGAGGCTTGCAGCAATTAGCCAATGGGAAAGGCATTATGGCAATGTGTGCCCTGGACCATAGGGGCTCGCTGATGAAGATGTTGGGTGAGGACTACCCAGAAGGTGTTAGCTATCAAACTATGGTGGAGTTTAAACGGGATTTATGTCGAATTGTAGCTCCTTATGCGAGCGCTATTTTGCTTGACCCCATCTATGGAGCAGCTCAGGTAATTACTGCCAATGTTTTGCCTAAGAGCACTGGATTGATTGTGAGCCTGGAAAAAAGTGGCTATTCGGGAGAGCCAGAGGCGAGAGTCACCGATTTGTTGCCCGATTGGAGCATAGAAAAGATAAAGAAAATGGGAGCTACAGGGGTAAAACTTTTACTGTATTATCGCCCTGATACTGGAGTTGCCGAAAAGCAATTGGGTATGGTGAAAAGGTTGGCTGATGAGTGCCTGGCAGAGGATATAGCATTCATAGTTGAACCTGTGAGCTATAAAATAGGAAAGGTAGAAGCTGACCCCCGAAATTTCGCCGAAATAAAGCCGCAAGTAGTTATTGAAACAGCGAAGCAAATTACAGCTCTTCCTATTGATGTGCTCAAAGCTGAATTTCCTGCTGATATTAAATATGAAAAAAATGAGGAGCGGCTGGCAGATTTTTGTTATCAACTTAATGAAGCAAGCCAGGTCCCATGGGTGATTCTTAGCGCGGGTGTGAATTTTGAACTTTTTCACCGCGAAGTTAAACTAGCCTGTCAGGCAGGAGCTTCAGGATTCTTGGCTGGGCGAGCTTTGTGGCAGGAAGCTACCCAAATTGACTCGTTGCAGGAAAGACTGGTGTTCTTGGAAACTACTGTAGCAAAAAGACTTAAGAGTTTGACTGAATTAGCTAATAATTATGGCATTCCCTGGCATGCTAAAGTGGAGACTACTAAAATTGATAAAAACTGGTACCGATATTACTAAATCTCATCCCTGTAAATATTTTCACAATCCTTACCATGATTTGATGTGCTTGGCGATGATGTCTATTGCCTCAAATGCCTCTGAGGAGGGGAGAAAGTAGTCGGTTTTTATTCTGGCATATTCGTACTCAGGTTCAGGGATAATCTGGATGTTTTTCCCTAAGCCCTGCATTTCACAAGATAGCAGTTTGCCTTCCAGGTTATAATCGAAGTTAAGGTTTTGGGATAGGGATTTATCTCCTGCCCATTCAACAGATGTTACTTTACCCCAGAGTGGTCGATTTTTCCTTCTAATTAGCTTAACCTTTCCTAGCATTCGTCTCTCTATAATATTTGCGCTCTTTACCAGATAATCAACGAAATAATTTGTTCCATACTGGCTGGATATACCGATAATATTTATGGAATCCACATTTCTATCATTTAACCCAATAATTCCCATGGATTTCTTCCCCAAAGAGCGTTTTTGCCCTATTTTCTCCCTGATATCTCCAATTTGTATTGCGTATGCATTTATTCCTATTTTTTGGAGGTGCTGACAGAGTTGCTCTCTTCTTCGCGCTCCATCTTTCTTTCTGCTATGAAGCGTCAGGAGTATTCCAAAGATCACGGAAACACCAATTACAATGCTGAATATGCTACTCCACTCCATATGAGCCGAATCTCCTTTAACAATAAAACATGATTTTTATGACTTTCTAATAATGAGAGCTAGATGCTAGTTTGTGGTATATTTCAATAAACCAATATTTGGAATTAGATATGCTTTCCTGCAAGTAATTGATAGATTTTGTTATACCGCTGTGTAGTAGCTTTGATTACCCCTGGTGGCAACGTAGGCGTTGGTGGCTCTTTATTCCATCCTGAAGCTAAAAGCCAATCCCGTACTGGTTGTTTGTCAAAGCTAGCTTGTGAGCATCCTATTTTATAGCGACTAGCATTCCAGAATCGGCTTGAATCTGGAGTTAGTAGCTCATCGATAAGAGCTAACTCCCCATTTATAAACCCAAATTCAAACTTTGTGTCGGCAATAATAATGCCTTTGCTTTTAGCATAATCTTGAGCATAGTGGTAGATAAGCAAGCTTTTTTCCTCTAATTCTTTCATTAAATTGAGGTTGTCTCGTTTTAGTTTTGCAGCAAACGTTTCTTCAATGTTTTTGATATCCTGATTGGTTAAAGGACGATCATGCTCTGTCTCGCTCTTCGTAGTAGGGGTGAACATCGGTTGGGGTAAAATTTGACTTTCCTTCATTTTTGCTGATAAGCGAATATTGTTAACAGCGCCGGCATTTTTATATTCCACCCATGCCGACCCAGCCAGATAGCCACGAACGACGCATTCTACAGGAATACGGTCAGCTTTAACCACGATCATGGATCGGGCAATAATGCTATCAGGTAATTCTCCAGAGTAATAATCTTGCAGTGAGTCGGGGCTATCGATTAACTTGATAAGGTGGTTGGGTACGATATGAGCAGTCTTCTTGAACCAGAAAGATGATAATTGATTAAGTACCTTTCCTTTGTCAGGGATGCCACAGGGCAAAATGAAATCGAAGGCAGAGATACGATCGGTGGATACTATGAGTAATTTATCCCCGAGGTCGTAAACATCTCTTACCTTGCCACGTTGCAGCAATTGAATGGGTAAGTTAGTTTCCAGTAAAATAGACATATTTAAATATTATGTTCGTAACATGGTAAAACAGAGCCAATGTCAGTTATAATCATAATGCATAAAGGTATGGTTTTGCAAAATAAGCATGGCATTAGGTGAATTTGCTGCAATAGGGACTGCATTATGCTGGGCTGTTGGCTTCTTAATTATAAAACCAATAAGCGCTAAATTTAGCACCGTAACTATAAATACTATTGTACTCAGCGCAGCCTGGATAGTGCTTGTTGCTATTGTGACTCCTTCAGGTAAATTAAGTGACTTAACTTTCTTTGGCTGGCGCTATTTAACCTATATTATTGGTTCTGCTGTTGTTGGTGTGGGGATGGGTGCTATCCTGGAGATAAAATCTATAAGTCTGGCTGATATCTCCTTGGTGTATCCTATAAATTTCAGCCTTTATTTTCTCTCTGCCTCTGCCATGGCGGTAATTCTTTTTGACGAGCCAATTACTTCCCATACTATACTGGGAGCTGTCCTTATTATCATTGGCATTACTTTTCTATCGGCTCCCCCCAAAGTCAGGGAAAGTGGAGCACTTAAATCTGATAGGACGAAAGGGGTAATTCTTGCTTCAATTTCTGGCTTGTGTTGGGGAGTTGCAACGATTCTATCTAAATTGGCACTCCAGGTGATTGATCCTCTAATGCTCAATGTCGTCCGATTGCCTTTTGTCATTTTACCGCTTGTGATATTTACTTTAGCCCGAAAAGGGCTTTCTGAGTATAAAAGATATACTCGGAAAGCCTTAATCTTAGCTGGAGCATCAGGTGTTATCGGGCATGCAATAGGCACAGTGTTGTTCTTAGTAGCCTTGAGCTATATAGGAGCTGCTAGGGCATCCATACTGAGTGCTATCTCGCCCCTTTTCATTGCTCCTCTTTCTGTCATCTTTCTGAAAGAGAAACTAACTAAGCGTGTTATCTTAGGAATTATAGTTTGTTCTCTAGGAATACCACTTACTACGCTGTGAGGTTTGAAGAGATGAAGATTATGTGCTTCCCAACACTTTGTTTAATTTCAAGCGTTCAAAAATAGCATCCACGTATTTCAGATAGTAATTATAGTCAAATAGAGATGCTAGTTCAGATTTGGACAAGTGGGTCAATATTTCCTCATCTGCCTCCAGTAAGTTTAGAAAATTCTGCTTTTCTTGCCAGGCTTTCATGGCATTATTTTGTACCAATCTATAAGCTTGCTCCCGACTTATCCCCTTGTTTATCAGGGCCAGGAGCACTCTTTGGGAGAAAACTAAACCATGGGTGATTTCAAGGTTCCGGCGCATATTATCGGTGTGGACGTTAAGGTTTTTTATTATGGGGGTCAGGAGGGAAAAGGCATAGTCTATTACCAAACAAGCATCTGGTAAAATGATGCGCTCTGTAGAGGAATGGCTAATATCACGCTCATGCCATAAGGCAATATTCTCCATAGAGGTTAATGCATATCCTCTTACCAGTCTAGCGAGGCCACAGATGCGCTCACAAAGCTCGGGATTTCTTTTATGGGGCATTGCTGAAGAGCCTGTCTGTCCCGTTTGGAAAGGCTCTTCAAGCTCCAGTGTTTCAGTTCTTTGTAAATTTCTGATCTCAGTGGCGATTTTTTCCAGAGAGCCAGTTAATATGGCCAAAGTAGTCATAAATTGAGCATGGCGATCACGTTGAACTATCTGGTTTGATATTGGAGCTGGGCTAAGCCCTAGCTTGGCGCAGGCTATTTTCTCGACTTGGGGAGGCACTGTGGCGTAAGTGCCTACTGCTCCAGATATCTTACCGACTGAAATAACTTTTTTAGCCGCAGTTACCCTTTTAGCATTGCGTTTCATCTCTTCGACCCACAGGGCTATTTTCAACCCAAGAGTAATTGGCTCGGCATGAACACCGTGAGTCCGTCCCATCATGAGGGTGTGTTTATGCTCTATAGCTTTATTTTCCAATGCAGTGATAAATTCGGCAATATCTTGTTCCAGGATGTTAGTAGCTTCTTGTAGCTGAAGACTTAGAGCGGTGTCCATAATATCTGAAGAGGTAAGTCCAAGATGGATGAAGCGGGATTCTTCACCAAGGCTCTCAGCGACTGAGCTAAGAAACGCAGTCACATCATGGTGGGTCACCTTGAGAATTTCAGCCATGCGCTCCAGATTGCAGTTAGCTTTTCGTATCTTGGGTATAACTTCCTTTGGAATCTTGCCCAATTCTGCCCAAGCTTCGCAAGCGGCAATTTCTACTTTGAGCCATTGGTCAAACTTGTTTTTCTCGGACCATATTTTCTTCATTCGGGGTCGTGAGTAACGCTCAATCATATTATCCCTCCGCCAGGCTTGCCTTATATTTGAGATATGTTCTTCTTATTTCTGTATACTTTACACCTAGAATTTGAGCAGCGAGCAAGGCAGCGTTTTTGGCTCCACTGGCGCCAATGCCAACGCAGGCTACTGGAACCCCGCCAGGCATCTGGGCTATGGAGAACAAAGAGTCTATGCCATTAAGTTCGCCAACAGCTAGAGGGATACCAATTACTGGTAGTGTTGTCCAGCTAGCTAGAATACCGGGGAGCTGAGCAGCCTTGCCAGCGGCCGCAATGATAACTTTAAAACCTCTCTTCTCTGCTTCTAGACCATATTTCCTCAGTTTATCAGGATTTCGATGCCCTGAGATGACGGAAAGTTCATAATTGATATCTAACTGCTCCAGCATATTAGTCGTAGATTTAATTATGTCTCTGTCTGTTTTACTGCCTATGACAATGCCTATCAGTGTCATTTAGATTACCTCCCTGAGAGCAATATCTGTACGGTATTGACAGCCCTCAAAATAGATTTTGCGGATATTGCTATAAACTTTTTCTCTGGCTTCGGCCATGTTTTTGCCAGTGCCTACTAGGCTAAGCACTCGTCCACCGTTAGTATAGATTATTCCATCATTGCCTAATCTTGTGCCTGCATGGAAAATCGACAAATCTTTATCCATTTCGTTTAGACCTTTTATTTGTAAACCTTTTTTGTAGCTGCTGGGGTAGCCAGCAGAAGCCATAACCACTCCAACACAGGCTCCAGAGCTCCACTCTATCTTGATTTGGTTGAGATTGCCTCGAAGTACCGCTAAAAGTATGTCTACAAAGTCGGTTTTTAGAAGGGGTAAAAGAGCTTGTGTCTCAGGGTCGCCAAAGCGGCAATTAAATTCCAGCACAGAAAATTCCCCATCGGTGAGCATTAACCCAGCGTACAGCACTCCTTTATAGGAAATTCCTTCACTGGCCATTGCTCTTACAGCTGGCAATAAAATGGTGTTGGTAGCTTTTTCTATAAGTTCAGCAGGGAAAAATCCTGGTGGGCTATAGCTCCCCATTCCACCGGTGTTAGGCCCCTGGTCATTGTCCCAAACCTTCTTGTAGTCACAGGCGGGAAGCATTGGCAGTACTGTCTTTCCATCGGTGAAAGCTATAAGACTTACCTCTAGGCCGCTAAGATATTCATCAATTATCACCTTATCTCCGGCGGAGCCAAAACATTTTGTTTTCATAATATCATCAAGAGTTTTAACAGCTTGCTTTTTAGAATTAGCTATAATCACTCCTTTGCCAGCAGCTAGGCCATCTGCTTTAACAACGACGGGCAATCGTTGCTGTTCAAGGTATGTGCGTGCCTCAACGTAAGAAGAAAAAATCTTTCCTCTAGGGCAGGGAATGTGGTATTTTACCATTAAGTTTCTGGCAAAGACTTTACTTGACTCTATTTGTGCAGCTGCTTTGGTGGGGCCGAAAACGGGGATACCCTGACTATCAAAATAATCTACTATGCCTAAAGCTAACGGTATTTCAGGGCCAACAATTACAAGCTCAATACCTCTATTCTGGGCTATTTTGCCCAAGGTTTTTATATCTGTGGGGAGAATGTCTAAATTTTCCGCTATAAGTGCTGTACCTGCGTTCCCTGGTGCGACAAAAACCTTTTCCACCCTTGAGCTTTGGGCTATTTGCCATGCTAGAGCATGTTCCCTTCCCCCACCACCGATGACCATTACTTTCAACGGTTATTATTCCCCTTTCTCATGTTTGCCCTTATTGCCCACTTCCTGTGCTTCGGGCTTATTCACTATTGTTTTCTATGAAACTTCTTTAAATTTATCAGCCTGAACAAGGTCGAGTTTCTGAATCAACTTAACTAGCTCGGCAACATGCTCTTTCTCCTCTCCGATAATATGCTCCAATAAAGTCATAGCTTCTTCGCTCCCTAAGCTTTCTATGTGTTCCTGATATTGGTTTATGGCCTGCAATTCGCCTACTAAATCCTCGCGAAGCATATCCAAATCGTCCTCTGTAACTAATCTCTCTTCCTCTTCGGGGGTCAAGTCTGTTTCATCAAAAGAATCGTTCATTTTTACCTCCTTCCTTTTTCGAACTAAGTTCGAGAAACAAAATGAGCTGTTCTCTCATAAAGAGTCGCGTCTTTTCTTTTATGGTTGCCATAAATTTATTCCCACTCGATAGTCGCTGGTGGCTTGCTGGTGATATCATAAACTACCCTGTTAACCTTTGGTACTTCATTAACTATGCGAGCTGATATTCTGGCTAGAAGGTCGTAAGGCAATCTCGACCAATCAGCAGTCATTGCATCGTTGCTGTTTATTGCTCTGACCGCTATCAGGTAACCGTAGGTTCTGTAATCGCCCATAACTCCAACACTTTTAACATCAGTGAGTATGGCGAAGCTTTGCCATAGCTGGTGATAAAGTTTAGCTGTCTTGATTTCGTGCATTACAATCCAATCAGCAGCACGAAGTACTTCTAATTTCTCCTCGGTAACTTCACCGATAATACGGATGGCTAATCCTGGCCCTGGAAAGGGTTGTCTCCAGGTCATATCCTCGGGCAATCCCAAAGCCGCTCCTATTTTACGGACTTCATCTTTGAATAAATGTCGCAGAGGTTCAATAAGGGTAAATTTCATTTTGCTTGGTAAGCCGCCAACGTTGTGATGGCTCTTTATTTTAGCTGTGGCTTTGGTTTCGGACGTGGTGCTTTCTATAACATCGGGGTAAAGAGTTCCCTGTGCTAAAAAATCAATCTTGCCTAATTTAGCTGCTCCTTCTTCAAAAACTTTGATGAATTCCTTTCCTATTAGCCGTCGTTTTATTTCTGGATCGACTACTTTACGAAGTCGCTTCAGAAATCTTTTGCTAGCGTCTACGTAAACTATATCCATTTTGAAGTTCTGCTGGAAAGTGTTGAGTACTCTTTCGGGTTCTTCACGGCGCAATAAACCATTATTGATGAAGAAGCAAGTTAACTTATTGCCAATAGCACGATGCACGAGTGTAGCAGTTACTGCTGAATCAACGCCTCCTGAAAGGGCGCAGATGGCTCTCCCTTTTCCTACCTGTTTCCTGATTTTCTCTATGTTTTCAGTCATGAATTTGGACGGTGTCCAGTTGCCTTGGCAGCCGCATATTTGATAGACAAAATTCTCAAGTATACTTTTCCCTTGTGGTGTGTGAGCTACCTCAGGATGAAATTGAAGCCCCAAAATGCTTTTACCATTGCCTATGACAGCATTGGGTGAATTTTCAGTGTAAGCCATGGATTTAAACGAGGGTGGCAATTCTACTATTTGATCACCATGGCTCATCCATACGTGAAGAGGGGAGGTGAGTTTAGCAAAAAGGGGACAATCTTTATCGCTTATATGTAAGACGGCATGGCCATACTCATGTTTTTCTCCTGGGGATACTTGCCCGCCCAATTGGGAGGCAATTACCTGCATGCCATAGCAAATGCCCATCACGGGCAACTGGCTCTCGTAGATATATGGTGGAGCCAAAGGAGCTTTTGGTTCATAAACGCTGGCTGGGCCTCCTGAGAGGATAAAGCCTCGAGGGTTGAGGGGGGCTATTTTTTCCCATGGAGTACCGTGGGGCATAATCTCGCAGTAAACGTGACACTCTCGTATCCGCCTTGCAATGAGCATACTATACTGGGAGCCAAAATCAATGACTATTATGGTTTCTTTTTCGCCAGGTGACAGTAATTTAGGCTCAAATGTAGGTTGTTCACCATGTAGTTCTTTGGCAATCTCTAGATAAGTAGAGACTTCAATATCGTCACTAGCTGAAACTCGATGACTTTGTATCTCGTTTTCCATTTTGAAGAAGGGGTGTTGATGTCTAGTAGCTTAGCACTGTATTGTGTTAGTGGTCAAGGATAATATAGGTCTCTGTTCTAAACCGCATTTATGATGTCAGAGATAATTTCACAAGTCTGATTTTCATACTTGCATTATATCATCGAAGGTGAGGGCGATATATTTGTTCTCGCAGGGAGGCCCTTTGGCAATCTCCAGCGTCTTATCATTAAGGTCAATAACCAATGATCCAATTGTTAACCATTGCTGGGATTCATCAAGGTGTGGGTCTACATGGCAGCATATGGACCCGGAGCCTTTCTTATCAAAGTGATCTCTGAGTATCTTTTTGATAGCTGCTGCAGTAATATTCCCATGTTCCTTAGATAGAAGTTTAGTTGCTCTATGTTCCCTATTGAGTGAACCAGGATCTAACGGAGGGAATAGGTCTCTGATGTTGGGATTGTTTATTGAGAAATGGTTTGCATGAGCTATTGTGCCGTCACTCGGCCATAGCACATTATAATAATCTGGCGCAGCTTCAATATCAACAGCTTCGTTCCCTTCTTCACCTGCATACCCAATTAAATAATTACCAGAAGATGCTCTTTTGGCTGACAGAACAACTCCCATTGCGTCTACTAAATTTTCCTGGTTCATTATCTTGCGAAGTATGATTTGCATCGGAACTCCAAGATGCCACCCATCAGAAACCATAATGTTTGCAAGCACACATACTCCCGCCGAGTTGTATCCAATTTTCCCAATTATTCCCGCTTCGACAAGTTGGACAATATTGGGTCCATTGTTTTGCTTCTCTTTCAATATAACTGCTAACTTTGCAGTGGTAACTTTCATATCCCAATTCTGAGCCATAAGCATGTGCCTGGAGGAAGTGGCTTCTGATGTTGCTGCTAGTGTAGTGCATGCCCCTAACCCTCCTGCTTCTCGTGACAACATCAATTCAGTCCTCGCATTCATGGCTAATATACTATCGAAATCTTGCCCAGATCCCTTAGCTATTCCTCGCATCTCTTCTATGCTAGGGGGATCATATTTCTCGATGGGAGCAGTGAATTTTCTTGCTAGTCTTAATGCTGCTTCCCAATCCATGTTTGAGTCAACCTCAAAGATTTTGTGATACACATTTACAGATTCTTCTATAAGTTTTCTGCATTGGGAACCGTATTGATAGCCCCTTTCATAGGCGTCTCCCTCAACGTAGATTATAGGAAATGGTATTCGTTTCATTGTTTATTCTCCATATCGATCTATTTTATGTGCGAATCTTGTCCGCTCATGGCTCACTTAGTTGCTTTAAACACAAATCAGCTATCTGGCTATAAGTAGCAAACCACACATTATTGTATCCTTTGATATAGGATATTAGATTTTCCATGATGGGCATTCTCGATACTCTGCCCATATCTCTAGGGTGAACTACCAGGTTGAAGAACCCTACTTCTTCATAAAGACTGTCGAATTCCTCTTTCCACAGTTCCAAAATCCACTGTGGTTTCCTTTGAGGTAGTACGAGGTTCATACCAGAAGAAAAGGGAGGTGACATAAATGAAATATCATTGAGAGGCCAAGCCCATGGTATCTCAATGATATTAGCGAATTTATCGTCTATCTTCACTTTATAGGGCTCATCGTCATCCATGAAGCTACTGTCATAGATATAACCCATATCTCGGCAGAAACTGAGAGTTTTCGGTGATATAGGGCGCCCATAAGCCGCAGATCTGAAACCTCGAGGGGGTGCACTTGTTATATCGGCAAGAATTTTGTGAGCTTTCTCAAATACCTCTTTTTCTTCTCTGGGTGTAAGTTTAGAAAAATTCTCGTGAATATAGCCATGAGCAGCTATCTCGTGCCCCTTCTGTGCAATTTCTTTAATGCTATCCGGATAGCGTTCTGCATCCCAAGCAGGAACAAAGAAGGTGCCCCTTACATTGTGCTTATTTAGTAATTCCAGGATATGCGGTACTCCAAATCCAGGAGAAAATCCGCCGATATCGAAAGCGCCTTCAATGTTTTGGCTGTACCCCCACTCCACGCTTTCAGCATCATATTCAAAGGATAGGGCGACTGCACATTTTGCACCATTTGGCCATCTGAACTTCATTTTACTTATCCTCTTTTCAGTTTTTTAGTGTCCAATTGACTACTTCGCGCAAACTGGTGACCCATACATTGGGGGTTGCCTTTATGTGGTGAATGAGCCTGTCCATGGCTCTCAACCTTGAAATTCTTCCGATAGCCCGAGGGTGGTTTAAATAAACGAAGAGTCCTCCAATTTCGTGGATACCATCAAATTCTGCTGTCCAATACTCAAGAACATCACTGGGGGCGCTAATAGGCATAAATGAAGGCGGTCCAGGTGTATCCTCGTACCCACCCCAGAAATAGGGGAAATCGTCTGTAAGCCAGGAGAAGGGCACTTCAGCCATGTCTACCTCTCTCCCCTCTAGCTTCACTCTAGAGGGAAAATAACTCTTAACAGAGCTGCTATCGCAATCATAGCCATTCTCCAGGAGCATCTTCATTGTTCTTGTTGTCAATGGGCCGCCTGGAGTTCTAAATGCCCTGGGAGGTACTCCTACCATATCAGCGATAATCTTGCTACTTTTGTCATGTATTTCCCTTTCCTCATTTTCGCTTAATGTGCTGAAGTCTTCATGTAGATAGCCATGCGCTCCGATTTCATGGCCCCGATTATGGATTTCTTTGATTCTCTCAGGGAAACGTTCAGCAACCCAGCCCGGAACAAAGAAGATGGCTTTTAGCCCGTGCTTATCTAACATATCCAGGATGCGTGGTACTGCAATCTTCGGTCCATAATCACCTACAGAGTTATGTCCCAAAATGTTTTCCTCATAAAGTTGCTGTTCTGAACTCCCATCAACATCAAAAGAGAAAATCACTGCACTTTTGTACCCATCTGGCCACTTAAACTTTTCCATTTTCTCACCTTTATTCTCCATTACTAAGTCACAAGGGCCAGCAGTTGCCATCTGACCCTTATGGATAAGCGCTTCATCCAAGTTAATAGAAAACAGCGATTCTAGTGTTTGTGGGCAATAGAATAAGTATTTCTATTTGATAACGACTCCCCTTGAAACCACTTCGTTGAGCTTCACTGGGCAGTCCATAGCTGCCATCCCTTTCAGGAATTCCAGTGGATCAAGACATTCGGGTCCTATTGTCCCCTTGCTCGCTTTTCCCTCTACACACATCTTTGCACCTACTATCGCAGGTAAAGCAACATAGATGTTTATTGTGCCAAATCTTCTAAAAACCTCCAGTCTTTCCTCAGTGGTTACAAAAAGAGGGTAGGGATATGATAATGTGTATTCCATAGCGCTCCCTGATTTTGTCCCCTTCACTTTAATTACATAGCTTTTGGTAAAATCAACTGGAGATTTAGCTACTTCCTCTTCCGTGAAGAAGGCATTAACAGGAGTCCGTACTAACTTTTCCAAAACATCCCAGGGGGAGATTTTGATGCCCTTTATGTCTATGAGTTTGTCACTGGCGAATCCTTGCTGAACGAGGCACCCTGCTTGTATATCCGCAGGGAATTTGAAATCCACGTATTTCAGACCTTTACCTATAAAGTATGGTAGCATTGCTGCCTCTTCATGTAAGTGGTGTGCAACCAAAACTTTTCCAAATGGGGTAAAGTCATACTCCTCACGACCACTAAAAGGAGGATATTTCTTATACTCACCATCCTCAAACACTATGGGCTCCTTTGAGTAGTCAATAAACGCTGTTTTAGGAGCCCACCCGGGGTCCCAGGCGCGAATTATATCTTTGGGTTTTTTCGTAATCGGACCACTGCATCTGAGACAGATGCTGTCCAGTTGGTCGAATTTGTCGCAGACGTATTTTACCAGTACGTTACTGAGTCCAGGAGTCCCACCACACGCGATTAACGCAGTTAAACCAGCTTTCTTGAATTCATTATCCAGTTCGGGCGGTTTTCTTTCTGTTAACTGTGCCATGGCAGGATAATCCAAAGCCGCATCCACATAGTGCGTTCCACTTCTCAAAGCGGCTTTCATTACGTTGGTGTTACATTGGGGCGGAGCCAGATTAATAATGACATCTACGCCTTGAGCCGCCTGTGCAATTTCTTCGATCTCTCCCGCGTTGATTTTCACGGCAGTGATTTTGTTGCTTCCTATGTACTCTTTGACTTTGTTGGCTAAATCTAAATCTATGTCACCTAAAACTATCCCTGATATATCCTTGTCCCTGGCTAGAATTGATGTACATGGACCACCTTGTCCCCCAGCTCCTACAATTAATACTTTTGTCACGTTTTACCTCCGGTTCTTTATGTTTTTGTTACTCCTGTGGCTATTGAAACTAACTCAGCTCCATAACAGTTGCTAGTTTACCATGAATAGTTATTAAACCCAACCTCCCCTGAGTTCTCTAGGCCTTGCCCTGCTCTTTTTGAAGCTAAAGCATTGTCTTTCTGTATAAATCTCTCAATCTCTAGAGTTTTGATCAAAATGGAAGGAGTGATCTTAGATATTTTCATAATGCCCAAATGAAAAGTCAGTAGACATGCTGCTAGATAGTGGTGAGCAAACTTTAGTTCTTCCATGGTCATTTGGCCAGACAACTATCTAAATAGGGGAGGGAACATAATTTGCAGCCGGGTAAATTATTACCTCTCATCTCTTCTATCATACCTTGATGTGGCATTGTACTGGTATAGAATCTGGACAGTATAGCTTCCTGGCAGTATGCTATACTGGGGCCAAGCTAATGGTTGCTTTACAGAAGCAGATAGAAAAGGGGGTTAGAATTCTTAAAGCTGGCGGAGTGGTTGCGTTCCCTACTGACACGGTTTATGGCTTAGGCGCTGATTTTTCTAATTCTAGAGCTGTGGAAAGAATTTATGAAATTAAGAAACGCCCTAAATATTTGCCTCTTCCTTTACTTATCAATGATGTGTCTCAAGCCAAGACGTTAGCTGCAACGATCTCTCAGCTAACTTTATTTCTAGCCAGGCGCTTTTGGCCTGGAGGTTTGACTTTAATTTTGCCCAAAGCAGCTTCATTGCCTCTTTATCCCGTTGGGCAACCCACTGTGGCGGTACGTGTCCCTGCCCACCGTGTTCCTCTGGCTCTTATTCAGGGTTTAGGAAAACCAATAATCGGAACCAGTGCTAATATTAGTGGTAACTTAAGCGCTTCGACTGCTGGTGAAGTTGAGCAACAACTTGAGGACAGAGTCGATTTAATTATTGATGGTGGTCAGTGCCCTGGTGGTAGCAAATCGACTATAGTGGATGCCACAGGTGAAACGCCTGTGATTTTGCGTCAGGGTATTATTTCCCAATATGAAATTGAGCAAGCTTTTGAGGAGTATCAAAAGGTGAATAATTATGCGTATTGCTCTGGGTTGTGACCATCGTGGCCTCAGCATAAAACAGGCAATTATGGAATACTTGCCAGAACTAGACTGTGGCTATTGTGATTTTGGTTGTTACGAAGGTGAATCGGTAGATTATCCTGATATTGCTCAAAGAGTGGGCGAAGCAATAGCCTCAGGCGAGCTTGACCTGGGTGTTTTAATATGTGGCACTGGTATAGGCATGAGTATAGCAGCCAACAAAGTAAAAGGCATAAGAGCAGCTTTGTGCTACGATGCTTATGCTGCCCTGCGCTCCCGGCAACATAACGATGCCAATATTTTGTGCCTCAAAGGGGAAGGCATTGAGGTTAGTCTGGCCATAGAAATTGTCAGAACTTACTTAGGCGCAAATTTTGAGGGTGGCAGGCATACACTAAGATTAGACAAAATAAAAGCTCTGGAAATGCATTGATGTTATATGTTAAATTTTGCTTTTGGATTATAAGGAAGTGACAATGAAAAGTGATGTTGTGAAAAAAGGTATTGAGAGAGCTCCTCACAGGTCTCTTCTGCATGCTGTAGGTTGTTCTTCCGATGATTGGGATAAACCGTTCATCGGAGTGATTAATAGCTTTAGTGAAATTGTTCCTGGCCACATTCATTTACGGTCTGTTGCCCAAGCGGTGAAAGAGGGAATTCGAAGTTGTGGTGGGGTACCTTTTGAAGTTGATACTATAGCTGTATGTGATGGTATTGCCATGAATCACCTAGGAATGAAATATAGCTTGCCCAGCCGTGAGCTTATCGCTGATTCCGCTGAGGTTTTGGCTGAAGCGCATGCCTTCGATGGGTTAGCCTTTGTTCCTAATTGTGACAAAATAATACCTGGTATGCTGATGGCGGCGGCCAGACTTAACTTGCCCAGTATCTTCATAAGCGGTGGCCCAATGATGGCGGGGAGATTTTATCAAAATAATCAATTGAGGCTAGTTGACCTGAGTTCAGTTTTTCAGGCAGTGGGTGAAACTGTTAATGGGAATATGTCTGAAAATGAGTTAGCGGAGCTTGAACAGGTTGCTTGTCCTGGTTGTGGTAGCTGCAGTGGTATGTTTACTGCTAATACCATGAATTGTCTGACGGAAGCTTTGGGCATGGCTTTACCTGGCAATGGAACGATACCGGGAGTTCAAGCACGTAGGCTACAACTGGCCTACAAAGCTGGTCAACAAATTATGGATGTACTAAGTAAAAATATTTGTGCTAAAGACATTATTACCAAAGATTCTATTTATAATGCATTTGCTGTTGATATGGCCTTAGGTGGTAGCACCAATTCTGTGTTGCACCTTATGGCTATAGCTCATGAAGCAGGGGTTGATTTCCCTTTATCAGTGGTGAATGAAATTAGCGAGCACATTCCTCATATATGCAAATTGAGCCCAGTAGGGGATTACCACATTGAGGATTTGGATTTAGCTGGTGGCATTCCTGCGGTAATGCAAGAAATAGCGGGGCTATTAAATCTTGAGTCAAAAACCGTATCAAACAAACTACTGGGTGAGACGATAAAAAATGCCAGGGTTAAGAGCAGGGAAGTGATTCATCCATTATCCAACCCGTATAATGCTACTGGCGGTATTAGTATACTGTTTGGCAATCTGGCACCTCAAGGTGGAGTGGTGAAGAACGCTGCAGTAGCCCCTGAAATGATGGTTCACCGTGGCCCAGCGCGAGTTTTTGATAGCGAAGAGGAAGCCACCACTGCGATAGTGAAAGGAAAAATTAAACCTGGAGAAGTGATTGTCATACGTTACGAAGGGCCTAGGGGAGGGCCAGGGATGCGTGAAATGTTAACACCAACTTCACTTCTTAGCGGCATGGCTATGGATGATAAAGTAGCACTGATTACTGATGGTCGTTTCTCGGGGGCAACAAAAGGGGCTGCTATCGGTCATGTTTCACCCGAGGCAGCAGAGAGAGGCCCTATAGCTGCTGTGGAAGATGGCGATATTATTCAGATAGATATTCCAAATTACAAATTAGAGATAGAGTTGACCCAGGAGGAGATGCAGCGAAGATTGAATTTGTTGTCACCTTTCAAGCCAAAAGTTGAAACAGGCTATCTTAAGCGTTATGCTGATAAGGTGACTTCAGCTAGCGAAGGAGCTGTGTTCAGTAACCGATAGGAGTTTTTATGAAGAAGACAGGGGCTCAAATTTTGTGTGAAAGTTTGGTTAAAGAAGGGGTTGAGGTGGTTTTTGGCATCCTGGGGGGTGCTCTGTTACCGGTGTACGATGCCCTCCCACAATACCCACAACTGCGGCATATACTGGTTCGTCATGAACAGGGAGCGGCCCATGCTGCTGATGGCTATGCTCGAGTTACTCACAAAGCGGGGGTATGCATCGCTACATCAGGCCCGGGAGCTACTAACTTGGTAACTGGAATAGCTAATGCCTATATGGATTCCTGCCCAATGATAGCTATAACTGGCCAGGTAGCCAGACCTTTTATTGGCAAAGATGCGTTCCAGGAGACAGATATTACGGGGATTACTCTCCCTATCACAAAACATAATTATCTTGTTACCGATACTGCGGAACTGGCACAGACGGTTAAGGAAGCTTTTTATATCGCTCAAACAGGAAGGCCAGGCCCTGTGCTCATTGATATGCCAAAAGATGTACAGCAAGAGAAAGTCGAATTTACCTATCCTGAGAAAGTCGATTTACCGGGTTACAAGTTTGTCTCGCGCGGTCACTCAGTTCAAATTAAAAAGGCAGTAGGGCGTATCAATAAAGCCGAAAGGCCTGTCATTATTGCTGGTAGAGGAATAATCATTTCCGAGGCTTATAATGAGCTTAAAGAACTAGCAGAGAAGGCACAAGTCCCAGTAGTCAATACACTTCTTGGCATTAGTTCTTTCCCTGGGGCCCATATATTGAATTTTGGCATGATAGGAATGCATGGCCTGGCTTACGCTAATATGGCAGTGCAAAACGCTGACCTTATTATTGCTGCTGGTATGAGATTTGACGATCGGGCTACAGCAAATACTAAAAGCTTCGCACCGCAAGCTGGTGTTATTCATATCGATATCGACCCCGCAGAAATAGGGAAGAACATTCCAGTGGACATACCTATAGTTGGTGATGTTAAAAACGTGTTAAAGGCTATGAATAAGCAAATTGAACGCAGAGACCATTTGGATTGGCTCACTCAGTTGGATCAGTGGCGACGTGAGCATCCACTACTGGAAAGCAGGCAGGGCGATGAACTTTTACCTCAATATGTTATTCGTCAGATTCAAGAAGTTACCCAGGGCAATACTATAATAGTCACAGGGGTAGGGCAGCATCAAATGTGGGCGGCGCAACACTTTGTTTATACTAAACCAAACAGCTTTATTTCCTCGGGTGGTTTGGGGACCATGGGATTTGAGCTTCCTGCTGCTATAGGCGTTAAGGTTGCTCACCCTGAGGAAATGGTGTGGTCTGTTGCCGGCGATGGTGGTTTTCAAATGACCGTTCAAGAATTAGGGACTATAGCACAAGAAAACATCGCTGTTAAAATAGCTATCATCAATAATGGCTATCTGGGAATGGTGAGGCAGTGGCAGGAACTCTTTTATGAGCGCCGCTATGTTGACACGAAACTCTGGAATCCCGATTTCGTGAAAATTGCCGAAGCTTATAATATACCTGGAATTAAGGTGAAAAACAGGGAGGAAATAGCTCCAGCTATACGAAAAGCGATGGATTATCCTGGGCCTTTCCTTATTGATTTTGTTGTTGAACCAGAGGAAAATGTCTATCCTATGGTGCAACCTGGAGAAAGTCTCAGTCGACTTCTGGAGACGCCAAAACCTGAAATGATAAGCAGCTATTGAGCTATTTGAGGAAAAATGAGTTTGACTAATACAAAACATACTTTAGTAGCATTGGTAGAAGATAAACCTGGTGTACTAAATAGGGCGGCTAGTTTATTTCGGCGCCGAGCCTTTAATATTGAGAGCATCGCTGTGGGGCGTAGCGAAAAGCCTGGCTTATCACGTATGACTGTTGTGGTTGATGGCGATTCTGCAAAGGTAGAGCAAGTGAGGAAGCAATTAGATAAGCTAATCAATGTGGTCAGAGTGACTGACATAACTGCTGAAGATATAGTAACCAGAGAATTAGCCCTGATTAAGGTCAATGCTACTGCCGTAACCAGAAGTGAAATTATGCAAATTGTTGACATTTTCCGAGCCAACATAGTTGATGTTGCTTCTAATTCGCTAACAGTGGAAGTTACTGGCGATGAAGATAAGGTGGAATCTATGCTTGAACTTCTTCGTAGCTTCGGAGTGAAAGAGATCAGTAAGACTGGTAAAATTGCTTTGACACGTGGATGAGTTGCTCAAACAAGTAAACCCTGGAGACTGAAGATCTAAAGTTTTGAGGAGGGAAACATGGCTAAAGTTTATTATGACAAAGACGCTGACTTAGATTTGATCAAAGGGAAAACGATTGGTGTTATTGGCTATGGTAGCCAGGGGCATGCCCATGCTCAAAATCTAAAGGATAGTGGGTGCCAGGTTCTCGTCGCCAGTAGGGTTGGAGGTGTAGGGTGGAAGGCAGCGCAACATGATGGCCTTAAAGTGGCTAGTGTTGCTGAGGTGGTGGAAGCAGCGGACATTATTATGATGCTGGCTCCTGACACTTTACAACCTCGAATTTATCAAGAGTCAATCGAAGAGAAATTATCACCAGGCAAGACTTTGATGTTTGCCCATGGTTTTAATATCCACTATTCACAAATTTCACCTCCTTATAACATTGATGTTAGCATGATAGCTCCTAAAGGCCCGGGGCATATAGTACGCAGACTTTATGTTGAAGGTTCTGGAGTCCCTGCTTTAGTTGCTGTGCATCAGGATTACTCAGGCAAAGCTCGGGATATTGCTTTAGCTTATGCCAAAGGTATTGGTAGTGCCAGGGCTGGCGTTCTGGAAACAACTTTTACTGAGGAGACTGAAACTGACCTTTTTGGTGAACAAACAGTGCTTTGTGGTGGGGTTACCTCCTTGGTCAAAGCTGGTTTTGAAACCTTGGTAGAGGCTGGTTATCAACCGGAGATTGCCTATTTTGAATGCTTTCATGAATTGAAGCTTATCGTTGATCTTATGTACCAGGGTGGCTTAAGTTATATGAGGTACTCGATTAGTGATACTGCTGAATATGGTGATTACAGCCGGGGCCCGCGAGTTATCGATGGTTTAGTTAAAGAAGAAATGGAACAAATCCTGGCAGAGATTCAGGATGGTAGCTTTGCCAGAGAATGGATTTTGGAGAACCAGGCTGGTAGACCTAGCTTCAATGCCATGAGACGGAGAGAAGCCAAACAGCAAATTGAGATTGTGGGCAAAAAATTGAGAGATATGATGTCCTGGCTGAAGAAAAAATAAATATTCAAAAATGGATGAATCATGGACAAGATAATCATCTTTGATACTACTTTGCGTGATGGGGAACAGGCAGCCGGCGCAAATTTAAATGTTCAGGAGAAACTGAGGATAGCCAAGCAGCTGGATAAATTAGGTGTAGATGTTATTGAAGCCGGCTTCCCTGTTAGCTCTCCCAGCGACTTCGAAGCTGTTCGTCTTATTAGCAAAGAAATTCAGCGGCCTGTAATTTGTGCTTTGTCCCATGCAAATGCCAACGCTATAGATAGAGCATGGGAGGCAATCAGGAAAGCTGCTCACCCACGGATTCATGTCTTTCTGTCTGCCTCTGATGTCCATCTTCTGTACCAACTTAACAAAAGTCGTGAAGAGACATTGGAGATTTCCAGGGAAATGGTAACTAGAGCTAAGAATTATGTTGAAGATGTTGAATTTTCTCCGATGGATGCTAGTAGGGCTGAACCTGCTTACCTCTACCGTGTCTTAGAATCTGTAATTGATGCAGGGGCGACCACAGTAAACATACCCGATACCGTAGGTTACGCCACTCCATATGAATTTGGCGACTTGATCCAAAGCATTTTAGTTAATGTGCCCAATATGCGTAAGGCTGTAATAAGTGTTCATTGTCATAATGATTTGGGGTTGGCTGTAGCTAATAGCCTCGAAGCAATACGGAAGGGTGCACGGCAAGTGGAATGTACTATCAATGGTATTGGAGAGCGAGCTGGAAATGCTTCTCTGGAAGAAATCGTCATGGCACTAAAAACTCGCCAGGATTTCTTTGGCCTTACTACTAATGTTGATACCACTCAGATCTATAAGGCAAGCCATCTTGTAAGCGAGATCTCTGGCTTTGCTGTTCAACCCAATAAGGCTATTGTGGGAGCAAACGCTTTCCGCCATCAGTCAGGTATTCATCAAGACGGTTTAATAAAGAAAGCCACGACTTATGAAATCATGGATCCAAAGTCGGTTGGCATATTGGCAAATAGTCTCGTGCTGAGCAAGTTGAGTGGCAAGCATGCTTTCAAAGAAAGGTTAGCAGAGCTTGGCTATTCTTTAGAGGAAGAAGCTTTGAAGCGAACCTTTCAGAGCTTTAAGGAGTTGGCCGATAAGAAAAAGGAAATCACAGACCGTGATATTGAATCTTTGGTGACGGAGGAGCTTCGTACTGTCACTGAAACATATCACCTCGACCATGTTGAAATTTCTTGTGGTGATCATAGCCTTCCCACAGCTTCAGTGAGACTTATTGGACCTGATGGGCAAAGCCTGGCCGATGCTGCCTTAGGCGCGGGACCAGTAGATGCTGTGTATAAAGCTATCAATCGGATAGTCGGGATACGCAATAAGCTTACAGAATTTACTATTAAATCAGTTACTGGAGGCATTGATGCTATTGGTGAGGTATTGATTAGAGTCGAGAGTGATGGAGAGACATATACGGGGCGTGGTGCCTCGACTGACATTATAGTTGCCAGTGCGAAGGCGTATATGAATGCCCTGAATCGATTTTTAGCTAAAAAAGCCATTGAGGAGGGAAAAACTTAGTTGCCTCTATGGTTAGAAATGGTATTGCGATTGCTTTTAGCTAGTGCTTCAGGTGCAGCTATTGGTTATCAACGAAAGCGAGCTGGTAAACCAGTCGGAATGCGCACCTATATTTTGATTACTTTAGGCGCAGCTCTATTTACTATAGTTTCTGTTTTTGGCTTTGCAGGGGCAGTTGATCCCTCGCGAGTTGCGGCGGGTGTAGTAGTTGGCATTGGCTTCATTGGTGCTGGCGTTATATTTCGTGGCCCACGTAATGGAGAAGTAACTGGATTAACCACTGCAGCGAGCATGTGGGCTGCTGCTGCTGTAGGTTTAGCTGTTGGGTCTGGCTTATACTTGATTTCTATTGTTGCAACTCTCCTCATAGTAATTAGCTTGATGCTTTCCAGGATCCTTGATTAAAATTGCGGGGTAAAAACAATTTCCCGCTGGGTGGAACGATATTAATGAGAACTTTAGCTGAAAGAATATTAGCGGCACATAGTGATAAACGAAAGGTCAACATTAACGAATTTGTAAATGTGAAGGTTGACATGGTTTTGTCCAATGATGTAACGGCGCCTTTAGCCATTAAGGAATTTCGAAGGCTTGGGGTGTCTAAGGTTTTCGATCCTAAAAAAGTAATTATGGTTCCTGATCATTTTTGCCCTAACAAGGATATACAATCTGCAGAGCAAGCAAAACTTGTGCGGGAATTTACTAAAGAACAAGGAATAAACTACTTTGAAGTGGGGCGAATGGGAATAGAACATGTACTTTTACCTGAACAGGGCTTTGTTTTACCTCGCCAGGTTATCGTTGGTGCTGACTCACATACCTGCACATACGGGGCTTTGGGTGCTTTTGCTACTGGCATGGGGTCAACTGATGTCTCCGTAGCTATGGCAACAGGGGAGATATGGATGAGGGTGCCACCAACAATCAAATTTGTTTATCACGGCAAGTTACCTGAATGGGTTGGCGGCAAAGACCTCATTTTGTATACCATTGGCGATATTGGTGTAGATGGTGCACTTTACTCAGTAATGGAATTTGGTGGTGAGGCTATTGATGGGCTACCAATGGATGGGCGTTTCACTATGGCAAACATGGCTATTGAAGCCGGAGCCAAAGCGGGCATGTTCAAGGTGGATGATAAAACTGAAGAATATGTAAAGGAACACTCTCTCCAGTACCATCCCGAACGAATGGAGGAATCTCGCTCAGATGAAAATACTGAATATTCCAAAATCATTGAGTACGATGTGTCAAAAATTGAACCCCAGGTAGCTTTTCCTCATATTCCTTCTAATACTAGACCTGTAAGCCAAGCAGGGGGTGTAGAACTGGACCAGGTATTGATTGGCGGTTGTACCAATGGCCGTCTTGGCGATTTGCGAATGGCAGCCAAATTTCTTCAGGGTAAGCAAATACATTCGAATCTTAGGTGCATTATTCTGCCTGGTTCACAAAAGGTTTATCTTGATGCTTTGCGAGAAGGATTGATAGAAATTTTCATAGAGGCTGAGGCAGTGGTAAGCACTCCTACCTGCGGGCCCTGTCTTGGTGGCCATATGGGGGTCTTAGCTGCTGGTGAGCGCTGCTTATCCACCACAAACCGTAATTTCGTGGGCAGAATGGGAAGCCCAAAATCTGAGGTCTACCTGGCTGGGCCGGCTGTAGCTGCCGCCAGTGCTATTCTGGGCAGAATCGCCAGCCCTGAGGAGGTCATGCATTAAATATGGCCAAGGCAACCAACGAGGAGTGAAAATGATTGGTTGCCTATTTAGCTTTGTGGTAAAGGAGGATAGAAAAGAATTTGCAGCTGAAAGGTAAAGTTCATAAATTCGGGGCCGATGTTAATACAGATGTTATTATTCCGGCGCGATACCTTAATGTTTCTGAGCCCGGTGAATTAGCCAAGCATTGTATGGAAGATATCGACCCTAAATTTACTGCTAAAGTTAAGTTCGGAGATGTAATCGTTGCTACTACCAATTTTGGCTGTGGTTCGTCACGAGAACACGCTCCTTTAGCTATTAAAGCTTGTGGTGTATCATGTATCATTGCTCAGAGTTTTGCCCGTATCTTCTTCCGCAATGCTATCAACATCGGCTTACCTCTTCTTGAGTATACTGAATCACTGGATGTGATAGAGGATGGCGACATACTGGAAGTAGATTTGTCTACTGGCGTGATTAAGAATATTACCAAAAATAAAACAGTTATGGCTAATCCGTATCCTGAATTTATGATGGATATCATTGATGCTAATGGTCTAATCGAATATACTAAACACCGATTACAAGAAATTTAATTATTACTCTGTACAATAGTAAATAATCCTTGGGATTTTTTGCTATGCTTGGAATAATATGCATCTAAAGAATGAGAGGTGAATGAACGTGGAATTCAATATTGCAGTTTTGGCTGGAGATGGCATTGGCCCTGAAGTTATAGCCGAAGCAGTAAAAGTCCTACAAGCAGTAGGTGAAAATTATGGGCATGAATTCCATTTACGCCAGGGCTTGATAGGGGGTATTGCTATAGATACACTGGGAACAGCTCTCGACGAAGAAACTGTAAATATGTGTAAGCAGTGCGATGCTATATTACTTGGAGCCCTTGGTGGGCCAAAATGGGATGATCCCAAAGCTCAAGTTCACCCTGAAGATGGACTTCTGGCCATAAGAAAAGAATGTAAACTATTTGCTAATTTGCGTCCGGTAAAAGTTTTGCCCATGCTAGCTAATTCTACCAACCTCAAGCCCGAAGTAATTGAGGGGGTTGATTTGATAGTAATAAGAGAACTGACTGGTGGTCTTTATTATGGACAACCTAAAAAACAGTGGCGAAACTCAGAGGGAAGACAAGGTGTTGATACAATGGCTTATTCTGAAGTAGAAATTGAGCGTATAGTGCGAGTTGGTTTTGAATTAGCTCATACCCGATCAAAAAAACTAACCTCAGTTGATAAAGCCAATGTGCTCCAATCATCGCGACTATGGCGCCAAATTGCTAATGAAATCTCTGCTGATTATCCTGATATTGAACTGGAGCATATGCTTGTCGATGCCTGTGCTATGCGATTTATCCAGCACCCAACTGAATTTGATGTGCTGGTTACCGAGAACACGTTTGGAGATATCCTTACCGATGAAGCTTCAATGCTGGCTGGCTCTATGGGCATGTTACCTTCAGCCAGCCTGGCGGGAATTCCCAGAGGGAGAGCATTTGGTTTATATGAGCCAATCCATGGCAGTGCGCCGCGACGAGCAGGGCAAAACTTGGCTAATCCTATCGCTACTATTTCAAGTGTAGCCATGATGCTGCGCTACTCGTTTGAATTAGATGTGGAAGCTCAGGCTATAGAGAATGCTGTGATTGCTGTTCTGGAAGAAGGTTATAGAACTTACGATATAATGGCGGAAGGCAAAATCAAAATGGGGACAAAAGAAATGGGCGATTTGATTGCTCAGAGAATAAAATGTCAATAATACAAATATACGACACAACTTTGCGCGATGGTGCTCAACAGAAGGGAATTTCTCTTTCTGTTCGAGACAAGCTAAAGATTGCTCAGTACTTAGGTGAACTGGGTGTTGATTTTATTGAAGGCGGATGGCCTGGTTCTAATCCCAAAGACATAGAATTTTTTGTCAAGGCCCAGAAATTAAATTTGAAACACAGCATAATAGTGGCTTTTGGTAGTACCAGGCGTGCGAATTGTAAAGTGGAAGAAGATATTAATCTTAACACTTTGTTGGAGGCTAATGTTGAAATAGCTACTATTGTAGGCAAGAGTTGGGATAGACAGGTGACTCAGGTTTTGCAGACTACGCTGGAAGAGAATCTTGATATGATAACAGATTCTATTACCTATCTTAAAACAAAGGGCCTCAGAGTTTTTTTCGATGCCGAACATTTTTTTGACGGTCATACAGGGAACCCCGAATACGCGCTGGAAACTGTTGCCTGCGCTGCCAAAGCTGGCGCTGAATGCATAATCCTTTGTGATACTAATGGTGGTACCTTGCCCCAGCAGATAGTAGAATCTATCGAAGCCACCAGAAGAGCGACTTCTGTCCCTCTGGGCATTCATGCTCATAACGATATTGAACTTGCTGTGTCTAACTCTCTAGCTGCTATTTGTGCAGGAGTCAATCAAATTCAAGGAACTATTAATGGATATGGTGAACGGTGTGGCAATGCCAACCTTTGTTCTATCATCCCAACGCTAAAGCTTAAAATGGGCAATAATTGTGTTACCGATAAACAACTAAGTAAACTTAGCGACATTTCGCACTATGTATCTGAGATAGCTAATTTGTCTCCTTATGATCGGCTTCCTTATGTAGGCGCCAACGCCTTTACGCATAAAGCGGGGATGCATGTCTCTGCTTTGACAAAATGGAAAGATAGCTACCAGCACACAAATCCTGAATTGGTGGGCAATCGACCTCATGTGATTATCTCTGAATTAGCGGGTAAGAAGAGTATTATTTTTAAAGCTAAAGAGCGAGGATTACCTCTTCCTGGAAATAAGGAAATTGAAAAGATATTAAAACAAATCAAGTTACAGGAGAAGCAAGGTTTTCAATATGATAGCGCCGAGGCATCATTCGCTTTATTGCTTTATCGTGCTCAGCCTTATTACCAACCCCCCTTTGAGTTAGTTGATTTTATGGTGGTAGTGGAAAAACGCCGCCGCCCGCCTAGTAATAGGAATCGAGAAAATACATTATCAGAAGCCATCATTAAGATTAAAGTAGATAATAAGCTAGTACATACTGCTGCTGAAGGTGATGGGCCGGTCAATGCGCTTGACCAGGCTCTGCGTAAGGCTTTGATGCAATTCCACCCCAATTTGACTGTTGTGGAACTTACTGATTACAAGGTGCGTATACTTGAAGGAAATACTGGTACTGCTTCACGGACACGGGTGCTCATTGAATCTAGTGATGGCAAGGAACACTGGCGAACTGTAGGTAGCTCGACCAATATCATTGAGGCTAGCTGGCTAGCTTTAACAGACAGTATAGAATACTGGTTGATAAAGCAAATTGGGGAAAAGAAACTTTAATGAAGCTGCAGTTCCACTTAAATTAGATTGGTCAATCTTTCTTGCAATGATGCCTTGCTAACCCTTGATAACACCTAATGGGGTTGCTCTGACTACTTTTCTAGAGATACTGGCTTGATGACAGATATCAATTACCTCATTGACATCCTTGTAAGCTTGAGATGCCTCTTCAGCTAATGATGGTATATCCCCCGTTTTAATGATGATACCTCTTCTTTCTAAATCTTGTGCCACATTCTTACCTTGCAAACTTCGCCTGGCAGCATGGCGGCTTAACACTCTACCAGCGCCATGGCAGGTAGAGCCAAAACTTTCCTCCATCGCTTTATGGGTGCCCACAGCGATAAAAGAGCAACGGCCCATATCGCCTGGAATAAGTACTGGTTGGCCTATTTCTTTATACTTTAGCGGAATTTCTTTGTGCCCAGGTGGAAAAGCTCTGGTAGCTCCCTTGCGATGTACACAAACCTTAAGATTTTGTCCATCCACTTTATGTTTTTCTATCTTGGCAATGTTATGAGCTACATCGTAGACTTGTTCCATTCCAAGTTTCTCAGGGCTTTTATTAAAGATTTTGGAGAAACTTTCCCTGACCCAATGGGCAATACATTGTCGATTGCACCAGGCATAATTAGCAGCGCATGCCATAGCGGACAAATAATCCTTACCTTCCATTGACTCTATAGGGGCACAAGCAAGCTGGCGATCAGGAAGCTGTATTCCATATTTTGACACTGCCTTTTCCATCACACGTAGATGGTCGGTACATACCTGGTGCCCGAAACCTCGAGAGCCAGTATGAATCAAAACTAATATTTGGTTTACTTCATTAATGCCCATAACACTGGCTATTTTGGGCTCAAAAATCTCTCTCACCACCTGGATTTCGAGGAAATGATTCCCTGAACCCAGAGTACCTATCTGAGGCATACCTCTCTTCATTGCTTTATCGCTTATCCTGTCTGGATCAGCATATTTCATGCATCCATTTTCCTCTGTAACATCTAAATCATTTGCAGAGCCAAAACCGTGTTTCACGGTCCAATGAGCTCCCTCAATTAGTAATTCTCTCATCTCTTTTTGATTTAACTTAATCTTTCCTTCGGAGCCCAGGCCAGATGGTATGTTGACGAATAATTCATCAACGAGTTGTTTGATCCTGGGTTTTACTTCAGCTTCGGTAAGGTTGGTGCGCAATAGCCTCACACCGCAGTTAATATCATAACCTACACCACCTGGAGAAATTACGCCGTCTTTAACACTCATAGCAGCAACTCCACCGATGGGGAATCCATAACCCCAGTGGATATCTGGCATGGCCATGGAGAATTTGACTATTCCAGGCAGGAAGGCTACGTTGGCAATTTGTGTCAGTGATTGTTCCTCGCATATGGATTTTAGCATCTCCTCGCTAGCATAGATTAAACCAGGAACTCTCATGCCATCTTTATAACTTGAGGGGATTTCCCAATGATAATTGTCTATTTTAATAAGTTGTCCCTGCCACTTTGACATATCCTAACTCCTTAAACATCAAAGATTACCTGTACTTTGTAACCATTGCTGTCTCTGTTTATTTTTAACATATGGTAGGTAGCTGCTTTTACCTCTCTTTTTATATTATGTCTTAGGGGATCGAATTTTTCTCCATAACATATAGCTTTAAGGTGCTGGCTGTTCAAATTTTCAATATCAAATTTTTTAAATAGGATGTGTTCAACGTCGAAGAGGTAAATAAGTTCGTTGAGCCATTCTACTAGTAAATTATGCCTGTCTTCACTGGTTATCTCCACGTGCCGTTTCATCTTTTCTTTAATGCTTTTAGGCTCTGTTATCAAGCTGGATAAGGCTAACGCGGCATTAGAGAAAAGTTGTTTGACATTGATTCCGTAAACCATAACGCCGACATCGGCAGTATGATCAATGATTTTGAAAGTCTTTTTAGCCATTTCAATTTATTATATAATGAAGATGATTTTATTACAGCACGTGGCGTGTAATTTATTGGCCTAGCTTGAAGCAAGTGTAACAAGTTATCCCCAAACTTCAAAGTGCCTACAAACTCCCTCTTGGATATCGCTGAGTTAGTAAATTTGGCTAAATTCTGGCTTCAGCTATTCTGAGGTGATGTGAATGTGAATATAAAGATAGGCATCGGATTCATTTGTATAGAAGTGGAATGAACCCCTGAAGTTGGACACTTTAGGTTAGGAAGGTTTGGCAGGGTCAAAATACCTTATAATGGAGGATAGAAAGGATTTTGGCATGAGGAATCCCGCCAGGCTCTCTTAACCCTTTCTGCCCAATCATAGGGGTGCAGCCCAGTTTATTGCTTTCCATCTAGACTAGATAAGCAGGTTGCATTTGGGATAATTTACATCTTCCTCAACATTAACCAGTTTTAAGACGTGCTATTGCCATGGCAAGAAAACCGATGCCAAGGCCAATGAAAAGACCCTGCACAAGATACCCTAATGCCCAACCAATCCCCATACCAATAAATAGGCATGCTGGGATAAACAGGCCACTGATTTCCCGTTTTTTCTTAGTTTCTTCTTTCTCGTTAGTCATCTCTGTTGCCTCCTTCTAAATCTTGTTTTAATTTGCCAGTATCCCCTTCATATAGTTTATGGATTATACACATAATGGGTTGATAGGCAGACATCTTCATATTCATGGACTATCCACTCTACGATAAACATCAGCTTTCCTAATATAGAGTAGCCTTGCTGGTCTGGTTAATGTAAATATTTCTCCGTAAGCTACAGCTCCTCTAAAGGTATGATACTACTAGCGTCAAGGTAATATGGGGTGTGGGCAACCACCAAGCAGAATATAGTTTCAATCCATCCTCAGGCTTCACCGACTTCGTAGATTTCAGCACCATATCAAGGCCATTACATTGTTGCAGTTAATATAATATTATACCTTGAAAGGTTCATAGCTTGGAATTACCTCTAAGTGAAGTACTCTGTTGGACAATATAGGACAGGGCAAGCTGTTCCAAGCCCATTGTGTGTAATAACATAAAGTCTAATGCTTATATAGAAATATACAAAACATATATAACTAGACTGATAAGACTGAAAGCAGTGAAGATAATGATAATAGCGTTTTTCACCTTCGTATTTTTTTTGCCGAATCTAATAGTAACCTCATCTAGAATTAGCCAACCCAACCATACAAGTGTTGCCGCTAAAGCAAGGGCTCCCAAAACCGCTGAAATTCTATATAAAACAGGCTCCAAATTAGATTCACGAACCTTTAATATACATCCCCCAAAGATTATTGATGCAAAGGCATTATAAACCCACCACTGATATTTTGAGAGTTTACTTTTTTCCGATGTTCTATATTTCACACCCACTACACACAATATGGATACTGCAATTACATATCCTGAGGAAGTTAGAAGGAACCAAACTGGAAAAGTGGAAAGTATATTGCCAGCATAGTCTCTAGTAGCGTTGATAATCGCACTAGTATTATTAGAGGTGCCTATCTGGATTAGAGCTGAGCTACTTGTAACAAGAGACTGGAAAACATTAAGTATTGCCATTTCAAGCGAAGCTACAAATAAGCCAAGAGATATGTAGTTGACTTGGGCCTCTTCTCGTTTAAGAGACCTCCATGCTGCGTATGACAATGCCACCAGAGCTAGAAGAATTGCAGCACAAGTCCAAGCAAGTCCAAAATATGTGGAAGGTGTAAAAAAACAAATACTATAGTTACCACTAGTCGGGTCACTAAATGGTATAGTTAAAACATCTCTTCCCCAAAGTTGTGCCCAAACTAGATGCACAGCTGTTAGTAAAGCGCATGCAGGGATGAATATCTTAGGGCTGCTGATAGAATTTTGATTATTGCTTCCTATTCATTTTCAATTGTACACTTTGTCTTAGAGTTATGATATAGAGGCGATGAGCTATACGTATAAGATTAGATAGGGCCTTGCCAAATCTTCCTAACTCATTGTGTCGAGTCTCAGGGGTTCACTCCAAGCCATCTGCATAGGGTTTTGATGCATCGGAAGTAGTTATGTTTTGCATTCCCACAGGTTAAGCTACCCAGGTAGGCATTGATACCTTCTGGAGTTAGTGAATAACCAATAAACCTGTCTAAAGTCAAAAGGTAAAGGGTTATTGTCTTGTAACTTGTCCCAGAGGCCCTGGATATGATAAATTTATCAAGTAGCTGAGTTGTGAACTTTTAGCATTAGAAGCTGTTGATTGCGGGAGTAACTCAGTGGTAGAGTTCCTGCCTTCCAAGCAGGGTGCCGCGGGTTCGAATCCCGTCTCCCGCTCCATAGCTATAAGGAGGCGATTGTGCTTAAATTTAGCGCTAATTTAACAATGATGTTCAATGAGGTTGATTTTTTGAGTCGTTTTGAGCGGGCATCCAGAGCTGGTTTCATGGGAGTTGAATATTTATTCCCTTATGAATGGAAGAAGGAATTGCTAGCGGAGCAACTGGACAAATATAAGCTTAAGCAGGTGTTGCACAATCTGCCGGCTGGTGACTGGGGTGCAGGTGAACGGGGTGTTGCCTGCTTACCACAACGGGTGGGAGAATTCCAGGAAGGCGTTGGGCTAGCTATCGAGTATGCTAAGGCATTGAACTGTTATCGTATGAATTGTCTTGTGGGATTAACTCCTGATGGGATATCAGCAGAAAAGGTACGACAGACGCTGGTGGATAACCTTCGATTTGCTGCAACCGCTCTGGGGAAGGAGGGTATTCGCCTGCTGGTCGAACCTTTAAACACCCAGGATATTTCTGGATTTTACCTGGCGCATACACAGGATGCGCTTCAATTATTTAAGGAAGTTAATCACTCTAATCTCTGGCTTCAATATGACATCTATCATATGCAGATAATGGAAGGCAATCTAACGAAAACTATTCTGAATAATCTTGCTCTGATAGCGCATATGCAACTGGCAGACAACCCGGGGCGGCACGAACCGGGAACTGGTGAGATTAACTATGACAACCTGTTCCGTTTCATTGATGAAGCAGGGTATGATGGTTGGATTGGATGTGAGTACAAACCCGCTGGGGTAACAGAGGATGGTCTTGGATGGGTCAAGTCCTATTTAGAAAAAGGAGGGAAATAATGGCAGAACTTGGATTTATCGGACTAGGTATAATGGGGAAGCCAATGGCTGGACATTTACTAGCTGCTGGCCACACGGTTCATGTATATGACGTGTTTCCGGAATCAGTCAAGGAACTAGCTTCGAAGGGTGCGGAGGCTTGCAGTGATAGTAAACAGGTGGCGCAAAAATCAAATATAGTTTTTATCATGGTACCGGATACGCCTGATGTGGAAGCTGTTGTGTTTGGTAATAATGGTGTGGCTGAGGGTATAAAATCGGGATCTATTGTGGTGGATATGAGTTCTATTTCTCCCATAGCTACAAAAGAATTTGCCGAAAAGCTTGCTGCTTTGGGTGTGAAGATGCTTGATGCACCTGTTTCTGGCGGCCAAGTAGGGGCTCAAAATGCGACTCTTTCCATTATGGTTGGAGGCCAACCCGAAGTGTTTGCACAAATCGAGCCTTACTTTGAAATTATGGGTAAGAATATTGTTCATATTGGAGCTAATGGAGATGGGCAGACTTGTAAAGTAGCTAATCAAATGGTAGTTGGTATGACAATTGAAGCAGTTAGCGAGGCTCTTTTATTTGCTTCTAAGGCAGGGGCTGATCCAGTAAAAGTAAGAGAAGCGTTGCTTGGAGGGTTTGCCCAGAGTCGCATTCTAGATTTACATGGACAGCGAATGATTGATCGTAAGTTTAACCCTGGATTCCGTATTCGTCACCAGCAAAAGGATTTGAACAATGCACTGGAAGCAGGACGGAAAATAGGGTTGAGTTTGCCGGGTACAGCCATAGCTCAGGAATTATTTAATGCAGTTGCAGCACAGGAGGGTGGTAGTAATTTGGACCATTCTGGATTGGTGCTGGCTCTGGAAAAATTAGGCAATTGCAAAGTCAAGGAATGAATGATTTTCTGAGATAAGAAGATTAGCTTATCATAGGTGGGAAGCTTTGCATTTTGTTCCCGAAAGGGATATATTTTCTGAAGGAACTGGTCGAACTGGGTGCAGAGGCGGGCTCGTAGCTCAGTGGCAGAGCGGCCGGCTCATAACCGGTTGGTCGCAGGTTCGAATCCTGCCGAGCCCACCAGGGAACTTGACATAATATTCTAGTGGGCAACTTCAGCAATCGGGTTGGTGGTGGTAGCAGAGTCATATTCCCGGGGTAAAGAGCCCATTGGTTTCCATTTTTATCTGTGGTTACCTATGTTTTTGACCCTTGCTATGGTAAGCCATGTAGACTTTCTTTAAATGCCTGTTGGTGACATGAGTGTAAATTTGAGTTGTTCCAATATTCTCATGTCCCAGCATTTCTTGAACGGAGCGAATGTCAGCGCCGCTTATTAGCAGGTCAGTGGCAAAAGAATGTCGTAGGGTGTGCGGGCTTACTTTGATTGGTAAGCCACATCTTTTTGCGTACTTGATAACAATTTTTTGGATGGATCTTGCTGTCAGTCTCATTTTTTCGCCGTTTCTTCCTGTATCTACTGCGCCACTATATCTAATGAACAATGGCTTAAAATGGTCCTGGCGTGATTGCAAGTAGCGTTTAATCCATTGCACAGCTGAATCTGACAAGAAAACCACTCGTATCTTATTCCCTTTGCCTTTAACTCCAAATTCCTGGCGTTTTAAATCTACCTGGTCACGGTTTAGCCTTACCAATTCTGATACTCTTAACCCTGTGCTAAATAGGGCTTCCAGAATAGCCTTATCTCTTAAACCTATCTTATTTGATATTTGTGGACTGCTTAGTAATCTTTCTACCTGTTCAGGGTCTAAAAAATTAATAGAACGGGAGCCTAATTTCGGAAGTTCTATTTTAGCAGGAGATAAAGTGAGTATGTCTCGCTGAACTAAAAGATAGCGCAGGAAAGATCGTAACGCAACAATATGATAGTTTTGAGAAACATGTTTTAATTGCGCGCCATTTCGATTGCGCAGGTGTGCTAGATATAGCCTGTATCTTCTGGTGAGGTCCAAATTTATATCTTCGGGTTTAGTGGTGGGGGAATTTTCACTGAACCAATTGTAAAACCGCTCCAAATAATGTCTGTAGGCACGAACGGTAAGGGGAGAACAACCTTTTTCAATTTCCATGTATTCCAGGAACTCGGTGATTAGCAAATCTATAGTGATGCTTGGTTTTTGCATTTTCCATTGTTTCGGTTCGCACAACATACCTTTTGCGAACCGAACATGTTCTCATATTAATACGCCACTGGCCTATTGTCAAATCCTTGAGCTGTCCGGCTATTTCTACGAAAGGAGATGAAATATGAAAAGTAAGTGTTACCCTACTGTGGATTGATATGGAAAATCCAACAAGCTAGAAATTAGTAGCGAAGATAACTTGCATTTTGATGCCATGTGTTGAAGGGGTAAACAGCTAGTCTCTTAATCTGACGTTGCTTGTTATATTTATCTCTATGGTTTGACCACACTTGGGGCACGATATTTCCATAGTGAGAGGTTGATGCATTACCCTTTCCACGAGAGATGTAATTACTGAATCCATGTTATCCAGTCTTCCATCGAACATCTCAAGCCTTTTGTTTACATGCCGTATAATCGACTCGGAGTTAACTCCAGCAACTGGGTTATTGCGGTCATTTGAAACCAAATTTATAAACTCCTCTCAACTACGCCCAAAGATTCTAATTCGGCTTTGCCTTTCTGTATTAGCTTGCCAACCTCTTCAGCGACAGTGTGTTCTAGATATTTTCGGAATGCTTCTCTTGCTGCTGGTGATGAGCGCACAGCTTCTTTAACCTTCTGCCATTCGTCGTTGATTACTTCGCTGATTTGTTCGGGACTTATGGGCTTATTTCCCTGCCACATCTCTTCAATTCTATTTAGTGCTCTGGTTGTCATAGCTCTTTTCAGGCGATCAAAAGAGAATATTTCCTCCCAGCTGTATGGTTTGTCCGGCCTTTTTTCCACCATGGTTTATTACCTCCAATCAGCTTTAATTATTTCTATTATCATAGGTTTAAATATGCACTCTGTCAAGGTGTATGTGAGTGTGGTTGTTGATTTATAAGGAAGTGTGGTATACATTATTAATTAAGATAGATTGTTTGAGGAAAGGAGGTGTAATGATGTCTGAAGTAGCGATTGGTGAGATAACCGATTTCTTTGCTAAGCCGGTAGTGGCTGGGATAAAGCTGAATGGTATATTGAGGCAGGGTGATAGAATCCACATTAAAGGTGCTACTACAGATATGGAAATTGTTGTGGAATCTATGCAAATCGACCGCGCTGACGTCACGGAGGCTAAAGCAAGTGATCTTATCGGCGTAAAGGTTCCTGAGAGAGCAAGGCGTGGTGATATAGTTTATAAGATCACTGGATAGTCTTAACAAGATTTGCCATTTCTATAGCGCTCACTGCGGCAGCAAAGCCTCTGTTGCCCTCTTTGGCTCCTGCCCTCTGGATAGCTTGCTCTAGTGTATCAGCAGTAATTATGCCTTGTATTACAGGTAATCCTATATCCAGGCTTATTTTGCCGATTCCCCTATTCACTTCGGAAGATATATATTCAAAATGTGGGGTTTCCCCACGAATTACAGCCCCAAGGCATATTAAAGCGTTATATTCTCCCTTTTGGGCTAATTTCTTGGCTATTAGCGGAATTTCAAAGCAGCCTGGAGCCCATGCGGTATCAATATCGTTTTCATCAACCCCATGGCGTAGTAGAGCATCCTTTGCCCCTTTAAGCAGTTTGTTGGTTATCAGCTCATTGAATCGTGAGACAATCACCGCAAATTTGAGGCCTTTCCCTATTAGCATTCCTTCATAATGTCTGGCCATTGATTACCTCCTCTATATCTAGACTGTGTCCTAGTTTTTTTTGCTTGGTTTTAAGATAGCGAATATTATGAGGGTTCGGTTGAGTGATTAGTGGTAGAGTTTCCACTATTTTGAGTCCATAGCTTTGCAGCCCAACTACTTTTTTACTGTTGTTAGTAAGTAGTCGAATATTATGTAAACCTAGGTCGGCTAAAATTTGTGCTCCGACTCCATAGTCTCTCAAATCAGGGGGGAAGCCTAAGGCCACATTAGCTTCTACAGTGTCCATTCCCTGATCTTGGAGAGCGTAGGCGCGAAGTTTATTGTGAAGTCCAATTCCTCTTCCCTCCTGTTGCATATAAAGAAAAACTCCTCTGCCTTCTTTAGCTATGGTTTGCATTGCTAATCTGATTTGAGCGCCACAATCACACCTTAAACTACCAAAAATATCTCCAGTGAGGCATGCGCTGTGGACACGTACCAGAACTGGTTCGTCGCCTGATATATCGCCTTTGACCAGGGCAACATGTTCGGTGGTATCGACATCGCTCTTATAAGCCATAATTGTAAATTCACCGAATACAGTGGGTAATTTGGCTTTAGCTATTTGTTGCACCAACTTTTCGTTGGAAAGGCGATGAGTAATCAAATCTGCGATGGTCACGATCTTCAAGCCGTATTTAGAGGCCATGATTTCAAGTTCAGGCAGTCGTGCCATGGTACCGTCTTCCTTCATAACTTCGCATATGACTCCTGCGGGGTAAAGCCCAGCCAATCTCGCCATGTCAACAATAGCTTCGGTGTGCCCTGCCCGTACCAGCACACCTCCATTTCTAGCCCGTATGGGAAACACATGTCCTGGGCGGACCAAATCGTCCGAGTTACTATTTGGGTCGAGCACGGTTTTTATAGTCTGGGTACGGTCGAAAGCAGAAATACCTGTGGTTACGTTGTGTTTTGCCTCAACTGATATTGTGAATGCGGTAGACTGCCTTGATGTGTTATCCTGCACCATTAACGGTATCCCTAATTCATCAAGCCTTTGTTTGATTATGGGAAGGCAGATTAGACCTCTAGCATGCTTTGTCATAAAATTTATAGTCTCAGGGGTAATATGTTCTGCTGCTATTGCTATATCACCTTCGTTTTCGCGGTTTTCATCATCAATAATAATGATGAATTTACCTGCCTTTATATCTTCGATTGCCTCTGGTATAGTGGCTAACATTGTTTAATTCTCCTCCCTTGTGAATCCATATTCTTTAAGAAATTCAAAACTTAGATTCTGTCTGTCACTGTTATTGAGTCGCTCTATGTACCTAGCTATAACATCCACTTCCAAATTGGCTTTATCACCACGTCTTCTATTAGCTAGAGTGGTGTTTTTCAGAGTGTACGGTATTAGAGATACAGTAAAGGAAGAATCGTCAAAACTTGTGATGGTGAGGCTAACACCATCAATAGCAATGAACCCCTTATTAGCTATATAAGGCATCAGTTTTGGCGGCGCTGCAATTTTTATGGTATACGACGCTTCTTCAGAGGTTATCTCTGCTATTTCTCCTGTATCATCAACATGCCCCAATACTAGGTGACCTCCAATGCGTCCTCCTATTGGGAGCGCCCTTTCCAGGTTTACCTGGTTGCCGTAACGGAGTTTGCCAAGATTGGTATGGCGCAATGTCTCTGGCATGATATCAACAGTGAAGGTGTTATTATCTAAAGAGGTGACTGTCAGGCAAGCTCCGCTAACAGCTATGCTATCGCTTATTATCATTTCACGGAGCACCTTCTTGGCTTCAAGAACTAAGTGATGTGAAGTTGCTTCTTTGATTGTGCCAATCTCCTCTACTATGCCGGTAAACATGCTATCGTGTCACGCTGACTGTAATTTGTGCTGTGCTCTCTTCTTCAGATATCCACTGATCAATACATTGTTGCCGAATCTTTTGATTTTAACACGTCCTAGAGATAGAGCTTCCATTAAGCTATTAACTCCATCTCCGCCCACTGCGGTTTTAGCCTGGCTGCCACCAATGATAATGGGTGAAATGAAAACTAGTACTTTATCTACCAATCTGTGATCAAAGAGGGACCCTAGAATTTTACTTCCACCTTCTACCAGGACAGTGACTATGTTGCGTTTACCTATAGTCTTGAGTAATTTTTCCAAATCTACCAGACCATCTACTCCCTGTAGTTCTAGCACCTCGACTCCGATTTGGATGAGCTTCTTCTTCCTTTCCGAATCAAGTGGGTCAACTACTGCTAGCAAAGTTTTTCCTGGTTGTTTAAAAACCTGAGAATCCAATGGTGTTCTTCCACTGCTATCAACAATTAGGCGTAGTGGTTGTGCCTTTGGTGTGCCACCTTTCCCCTGGCAACCTCTAGCGGTAAGTTTGGGGTTATCCTTGATAATAGTGTTGACACCTACCATTATAGCGTTAGCGCTGTGTCGTAGGCTATGCACATAGTTTCTTGCTTCCTCATTGCTTATCCATTTGGAGTGGCCGGTTTTAGTGGCAATCTTCCCATCAAGGCTCATGGCAACCTTAATAGTAATGAAAGGCGAACCTGTGGTGATAAATTTAATATAAGCCTCGTTTATTTCGTAAGCTTCTTCTTGGCATACGCCGAAGTAGGTTTTGATGCCGGCTTCGTTTAACTCCCTCATCCCACGGCCTGAGACTAAGGGATTTGGGTCAAGTAGTGATACATAGATCTCTGAGATACCAGCGTTTATTATGGCTTGGGTGCAGGGTGGAGTACGGCCGTAATGGCAGCAAGGTTCCATGGTAACATACATGGTAGCGCCTTTTGCCTTTTCACCAGCTTGACGAAGTGCTACTACCTCGGCATGACTTGAACCAGCAGGTTGTGTGCACCCTCTTCCTACAATAAAACCATCCTTAACAATTACAGCTCCCACTGCTGGATTAGGGTTGGTATATCCTACAGCCAATCTCGCTAGAGACAGAGCACGTCTCATATATTCTTCTACTGGCATTGCTTATTCTATGTTCCTTATTGAAATCTCCATATTTTAGCAGGAAGCTTATTATCCGGGTGAGTGGCAACAACGAATGACTTAGTTCAGGCACAATTCAGAGGTTTAATGATTACCCTCCCATTAGCAATTCCTTCCTTTAGTGTACAATTGCTAAGTACCATACTATTGGCATTGTAGCATCGGTTGTAGTAATAGTGCAAAAACTCGGGGAGCATTTTCCGTGCGATTGAGGAGGCGTTTCTTCTTATCATCGCTCTCACTGCAGCGAAAAATCTGATGCACCATGGTGTAACTCCCTTTAATTTCATGTCAAATTTACGTCGTTCGCCACCTCGACTTGAACATTGGAGGAAGAAAAGATGTGTGGCGAGCAACAGGCAATGGCTTTAAGCCTGGGATTAGAATAAGTGAGTTTTCCTGAAATCAATGCTATAATCTTATCACCATAAAATTGGGTGGCTCAATACTATACAAGAATAAAGATAAGAATTTTTTAGTGCCCTGCATCTGTGTCAAATTGGAACTCAAATTGTAGAGAGGTACCGTAAACAAATGTTAGATATTGGATGGATGAAAATACTAACAGCAGTGGGGATGCTAGCATTCCTTGGTGTATGGATAAGATATATGAAGCTTAGCAGAGTGAGAAAACCGGATGATAGGATGCCCACGCCATATCGGCCATTGGCTTTGGTCACTGTAACTTTTGATCGGATATTTATTGTCACCTCGGTGGTATACGCATCCATTTTCCTTCTTTGGGGTTATTCTTACAGGATTCTATATTTTTCTTGCGTTCTTGATCTTCCCCTGCAGTTGATTGGTATTGTATCGTCGATTGCAGGGTTGCTTGTTTCATGGTGGGCAATTGCCTCTTTCGGTGAATTTAATGAGCCGCGCTGGGCTCACTTGAAACGGGAGCATGCGATTGTCAAATTAGGCCCATATCACTATATCCGACATCCCCAATACGCAGCAAAATTACTGGCCTCACTTGGGCTCCTCCTGTTTTTCAAGGAGTTACTTTTTTTGTTTGTATTTCTTTTTTCTGCGCTCCTATTTTATTTTCAGGCAAAATCAGAGGAGAAACTTCTTACACAGGTCTTTGGCGAGGAATACAAAATTTATCAATCTGCTACTGGCATGTTCCTTCCGCTACTGCTCATTAGGGGAGCAAAGGATTCGTAACTGAGGATTTTGGCATAATAGCTCATCTGCATGAAATGCTTTGGTCATGGACCCATAAGATGCTGAATATATTGATTCTCGAGTGATTTGAGAACCTGTGCTCTACGATATTATTTTTAACGCAGGAGGTGTTTATGTGTAAAGAAAAGCCACAGTGTGCCAAATGCCCGCGATTACTATGTGACCCTGAAATCGCGGTTGACCAGAAACCCAGTTTCGAAAAGGCACCACGCTTTTGCCCCTCGAAATTAAAACAGGATGTTATTCAGAGGGCATTGCATGAGTATGATAAGAAAAGTATAAGAGAATTCGCTCGGTTGGCTTCGGTACAGGAGTTTCAGTGCTATGAACAGACCCCTGATGGTATTAGAACAAAGATACCTCGAATTGAGGAGACAATACAATTCGCCCAAAAAAATGGTTTCAATAAACTTGGTGTGGCTTTTTGTGTAGGGTTATCGGGAGAAGCCCGAATGGTCACCGAAATTTTCGAAAATAATGGTTTTGAGGTGGTATCGGTTTGTTGTAAGGTAGGAGCTATACCTAAAGAGAGTATAGGGATCAAGAAAGAAGAGAAGATATCGGAGCCGGAGTGGCATGAATCCATGTGCAATCCTATAGCTCAAGCTGAAATCTTAAATTCTGAGAAAGTTGATTTCGTCGTTCTTATGGGATTGTGTGTAGGGCATGATACATTATTTATAAAATATTGTAAGATGCCAATGACGGTACTGGCTGTAAAAGATAGGGTTACGGGGCATAACCCATTGGCTGCAGTTTATTTATCCCACAGCTATTATGAAAGGCTCAGGGGAAAAGCTACAATATAAGAAGTGATAGTGAAGTGCCTCGTTGTGAGTAGCATTTAACTATTGCACTTGGCATGTATTAGAGTATTATCCATGCGTGAAGCTATCTTGTCCCGAAGTTTATTTACTCCCCAACCTTTGATAGCGGAGACGAGAGCTGTGCTTGTATTCGGCAACACGATTTGCTTCTCCATGTAAGGGATTGTGTCTAGAGTTTCCATCTCTGTTTCACACCTCAGGGCTAAATCTAGTTTGTTCAATACCGTGATTCTGGGAGTGCGTTGGAGATTTAGCTCTGTGATTATTTTCTCCACGGTGCTACATTGCTTGGCTGCATTTTTATGCGTTATATCGACTACATGGAGAAGCAGGTTGGCTTCGCGGAGCTCCTCTAATGTAGCTCTGAAGGATGTAATGATTGATGGAGGTAGTTTGTGGATAAAACCAACGGTGTCAGTAATAAGGAATTGCTGGCTGTTGGCCAAAATTACACGGCGAGTTACAGGGTCAAGGGTGGAAAATAGCTTGTCTTCCACAGTTACTCCAGCCTTGCATAAGGCATTGAATAGGGTGCTTTTACCTGTGTTAGTATAGCCTACTAGAGCTACTATTGGGATTTCTCTCTCCTTGCGCCGTTTTCTGTACAGAGCTCGATGTCGCCTTACATTTTCCAATTCATCTTTGAGCCGGTTGATTCGTTTATGTATAAGGCGTCGATCGGTCTCTATCTGTGATTCTCCAGGGCCTCTGGTCCCGATGCCTGCTCCCAGTCTTTCCAGGTGGCGCCATTGCCCTATAAGCCTTGGTAAGAGATACTGGTGTTGGGCTAATTCAACCTGAAGCCGTCCTTCGCGAGTTCGAGCTTGCATGGCAAATATGTCCAGGATGAGAGCCGTGCGGTCAATGATTTTAACTTGTAGCAGTTCTTCAATGTTCCTTTGCTGCCGTGGTGATAGTTCATCATCGAAAATCACCGTGTTATATTGAAGTTGGTCTTTTAGATTTATCAGCTCTGCAATTTTTCCCTTGCCTATATAGTGGGTAGATGAAGGCACTTCTAACTTCTGGATGGACATGCCTACTATATTGGCGCCGGCTGACCTGGCCAGGTAAGATAACTCTTGTAGAGAATCATCGCCTGTCCAGTCATGATGTGGGGTTTTGCTTTCCACTCCTACCAGTAATGCTCTTTCTAATTCCGTTTGCGTAGTGAAAAGTTTCCGCTTTATTTATCTCTCCTTTGCCAGGCAGACAGGCGGTTTATTCCTTCTTCTAAGCGATCATCAGCCAAAGTCAGGGAAAATCTGATATAGTTATCCCCTTCTTTTCCATAACCAATGCCAGGAGTGACAGCTATTCCGATTTCGTCAAGCAATTTTTCTGTGAAATCTATTGAAGTGTAGCCTTGGGGAACCCTGGCCCAGATGTAAAAGGTTGCCTTCGGTGTTCTGGCCGTCAAGCCTATTTCATTAAGAACTTTTACTAATTTGTCGAGGCGTTGTTGTAAGATGTAATTGTAACTGGCGATGCAATTCTGAGGGCCATGCAAAGCCTTAACAGCAGCTTGCTGAATTGCCTGGGGAATACCTGAATCCAGGTTGGATTTAATGCGGAACAGGGCATTTACCATTTGGGCATTGCCTACCACCATGCCTATTCTCCATCCAGTCATGTGATAAGTTTTGGATAGAGAATGAAATTCTACACCAACTTCTTTAGCTCCAGGCGCCTGCATAAAACTTGGGGGTTCATAGCCGTCAAAAGCAACCTCGGTATATGGAGCATCATGGCAAATAGCCAGGTTATATTGCTGTGCAAAACGGACTGCGGTTTTAAAGAAATCCAGGTTGGCTAAGGCACCTGTGGGATTGTTAGGGTAATTTAGCCACAGGAGCTTTGCTTTATTGGCTATTCTCTCAGGGATGGCTTCTAAATCTGGCAGAAAGTTGTTTTCCTCTTTTAATGGTATGTGGTGGGGCTTGCCACCAGCTATTATAGTGCTCATTGAGTATACGGGATAAGCTGGGTCAGGTATTAGCGCTATATCGCCAGGCCCAATAAGGCATAATGACATATGTCCAATGCCTTCCTTGGAGCCGATGAGTGGCAGCACTTCTTTATTCGGATCCAGGATAATCCCAAAACGTTTCTTATACCAGGCAGCAATAGCCTGGCGAAGCTCAGGCAAGCCCTTGGTTTCAGGATAACGATGATTTGCCGGGCTGCGTGTTGCATGACATATGCTTTCGATAATATGGTGTGGTGTGGGTGAATCGGGGTCACCGATAGTGAATTTGACGATGTTTTCTCCTGCTGCTTGTCTTTCGGCGATTTTTTTGTTTATGTTGACAAAAAGATATGGTGGTAATTTACTCAAACGGTCGGCTAATTGCATTAGTTTCCTCCTTCAGAGTTGGTATTCTCCGTTGAAAACATTCTCCACTGGGCCGCTGAGGAATACTTCCCCTACCCTATCCCAGTATATGGTCAGGACTCCGCCTGGAAATGTTATGTCAACTTGCCTGTCTACGAGGCCAAGCAACTGAGCAACTATAGCTATAGCGCAGGCACCGCTGCCGCAGGCAAAAGTTTCTCCTACGCCTCGTTCCCATACCCTGGCTTCTATTTTTGCTCTATCCAGAATTCTGGCTATCTCAAAATTCGTTCTTTGTGGGAATAAAGAATGCCTTTCTATTTTGGGTCCTATATCAATTAGAGGGAAATTAGCTATGGGGTCTGATGTAAAGGCTATTGTGTGAGGATTGCCTATTGATAGTGAGGATACGGATAGTGTATAGCTATTAATTACTATCTGGTTGGTTGCCGGTGGAAATTGCTGTGCCCTTTCGCTGGCAATAGTATTTGTCGTGTGGACGATAGGAATTTGCTCTGCCTCAAATTGAGGGAAGCCCATGCTTACTTTGACTCGGTTCACTTTGGCTCCAGACACATAAGCTTTACTTTTTCTTATACCTGACAAAGTTTCTATGGTGAAATTTGTTTTGCTGATTATGCCATTTTCGATGACATATTTGGTAAAACACCTTAGTCCATTGCCGCAAGTTTCAGCCTCAGAGCCATCAAGGTTAATTATGCGCATTTTCAAATCGGCGATATCAGAATTTTGTATCAATATTAATCCATCAGCTCCTACACCAAATCGGCGTTTGCATGTGCTTTGAGCTAGTTTTGCCCAAAGAGATTCTTCGTCTATTCTATTCGGAGTAATATTCTTGGCTTGCTTCAGTTTTTCGGGATGATAGGAGCCTGAAGGCTCAAGGACAGGATAGTAAAGTGGAGTTCTGGCATCTACCAGAATAAAATCATTCCCTGTGGCCTGTAATTTAGAGAATTTCATGTTAAAAAACCTCTTACTAATTCTATCATTTTTTCTCTGTTGCTATCCTCAGTGGGGTTAAACCAGTGGATTCTCCTGTCGCCCGGCTTAAACCAGGTATATTGATGGCGAACCAGGCGATGAGTTTCATGTTTTATTTGCTCAATGGCTAGGGGTAAGCTTAGCTTACCCTGGATAAATTGAATTATTTGTTTGTAACCTATGCCAGTCATGGAGGGTAGTTTGGGGCTATACTCTCTTTTTAATAGATTGTCTACTTCCTTGATCAATCCATCTTGTATCATTTTATGTAAGCGATAATCGATTCTGTCGTATAACATAGTTCTTTCTAAAGTTAAGCCGATAGTAAGAGTGGGAAAATCTGGTGTTTTCTTAATTTGTAATTGCGAAGGGAGCTGCCCTGTCACGTGGTAAATCTCTAGAGCTCTTATAATGCGGCGTATATTGCCAGGAAGGATTTTAGCTGCAGCCAGAGGATCGATTTGTTGAAGTTCTCTGTACAGTATGTTACTGCCTTCTTGTTTTGTTCTGCTTTCTAAAGCGCGTCTTAATTTGGAATTGGGTGGCACCTGAGGTATTCCCCATCCTTCTACCAAAGACCATATATAAAGGCCACTACCGCCTACCAACAGTGGTAGCTTGCCTTTTTGTTGAATAGTCTTGATTGCTCCAGAGGCTAAATGTTGATACACAGCCAGGTTAAAATCTTCATCGGGGTCAATTATGTCAATAAGATGATGAGGTGTCATCGCTCTTTCAGCTAAAGTGGCTTTGTTGGTGCCGATGTCCATATAACGATAAATTTGCCGGCTGTCGGCTCCTATTATTTCAGTTGGGAAATAGCGAGCCAGGTGGAGGGCAAGTTCACTTTTGCCTGCTGCTGTGGGGCCAACAATGGCAATGAGACATTCCATTAGGAATCCTTTGCTGCTCTCTTTAGCTATCCTTTTCTCTTTAATGAATGGATGGATGGGAAAGTTTGATTGTTGCAGCTTGATTAGTGATGCCCAGGAAATCCTCGGGCCTGAGGCTGCTTCCACCGATTAGGGCACCATCGATTTCTGGTTGAGAAATAAACTCAGCGATGTTGTGGCTTGTGACGCTGCCGCCATAAAGTATGCGTAAATCTTGGGACATGCGTTTGCTCCATAGTTTAGTCATCGTATTGCGGATAAATTTGATGGTAGCTGCTGATTGTTCGCCGCTGGCTGCTTTACCTGTACCAATAGCCCATATTGGCTCGTAGGCAATTACTATATCGTGTGTGGGTTCTATATCGTTTAAACTCTGACTTAGCTGTCTGTTAAGTACTTCTTCTGCTCTGCCAGCTTTATTATCTTCAGGTGTTTCTCCAATGCACATGATAGGTTTGAGGTTGTTCGCCAGAGCTGTTTTTACCTTCCTGTTAACTATCTCATCAGTTTCGCCAAAATACCCACGCCGTTCGGAATGTCCCAGGATAACAAATTCGCATAACTCACTTAGCATTAGTGGGGATATTTCACCTGTATATGCTCCTTTTGTTTCAAAATACATGTTTTGAGCTCCGAGTTTAATAGATGAACCCTTTAGCAGTTCGCTCACTGTAAATAGAGAAACGAATGGAGGGCAAAGCACTTTTTCCACTCCCGCTATTTTATCCAGCCTGCCTAGAATACTGCGGACAAGACTTTCAGCTTCAGCAACAGTAGTGTTCATTTTCCAATTACCAGCGATTAAAGGAATACGCATTTCAGAGCCTCCGTCATATCTTATTTAGCAGAGCTTCTACTCCAGGTAATGGTAGGCCTTCCAGGAATCTCAAGCTAGCACCGCCCCCGGTAGAGACATGAGTCATTTTAGCAGTTAATCCCATTTCATGAACTACCTCAGCACTGGAGCCGCCACCGATAACGGTAGTGGCGTTGCTGGTGGAAAGCATTCTGACTAACGACCTGGTCCCCTGCGCAAATTGAGGTATCTCATAAATTCCCATAGGTCCATTCCACATAATGGTATGGCATTTTCTTAGCTCGCTGGAGAAAAGCTCGATGGTCTCAGGTCCAATATCAACAAGGTAGTCGCTAGCTGCCATATCGGTTAATGGTACTACTTTAATTGAAGCACTGGCTTTAATCTCATTGGCTACAACTATATCAATTGGCAACAGAAGTGGTATGTTCCATTCTTTAGCTTCCTCAAGTAGTTCTTTTGCAAGATTCAGGTTATCTTTTTCTACTAGCGAGCGCCCGGTTTCATATCCTTGTGTTCTTAGAAAGGTGGCTGCCATGCCGCCGCCGATAAGCAGGATTTCAACCCTTTTTAACATATTTTGTATCAGACCTATCTTGTCGCTTACTTTAGCACCACCTATAAGACAAGCAAATGGACGTGCAGGGGAAGACAGAAGTTTATTCATAGCATCTAATTCCTCTTCCATTAGAAAACCAGCTACTGCCGGGAGATATTTGGCTATACTCACAGTAGATGCGTGAGTTCTATGAGCAGTACCAAAGGCATCATTAACATAGATATCAGCTAGGCGAGCTAATCCCTGGGCAAAATGAGAGTCATTTGCCTCCTCTTCAGGATGAAAGCGCAGGTTTTCCAAAAACAAGATATTACCTTCCTTTAGAGTTCTTATCTCGTTTTCCACTTCTTGTCCTACACAATCAAGCGATGTATTTACGGGCAAACCTAGAAGATGTGATAGGCATTTAGCTACTGGTGTTATGCGCAACTTCTCAACTGTTTTGCCTTGCGGGCGTCCCAGGTGGGAGCAGAGGATTACCCTGGCTTTATGCTCAAGGAGGTACTTTATGGTGGGTAACGAGGCACGGATGCGACTGTCATCGCTAATGGCACCTGCATCTATATCCAGGGGAACGTTAAAATCAACTCTAACCAGTACTCTTTTTCCCTCAACGTTTATATCTCTGACAGTTTTTTTTGCATTTTTCATTTCTAATAGTCAGATTTCAGTAGAAGCTTTATTATTTTTCTCAGTGAATCTTGCCTGACTTTCCGCAGCATCTGGAATGAGAATGAGCAAAGAACAAGTTCTACGGTAATATAGGTTAGCAAATTTTCATTTGTGCTTATCAGGATTGTTCTATGTTAATGGCAAACTGGGTAAATTGTCAACAGCAATGTAGCACACGGCCTTGAAAAAATTTCTTCATTCAAATATAATTAGCACTCTCGAAATTTGAGTGCTAATTATACGAGTAAAAAATGAATTGTGCTGTTTGTGGAAACCCAGTGCTTTGCGGTAGAGCCATTTTTCATTGCTCCTGCGGAGTTTTTGTTCATGCTCATTGTTGGGAAAAACACATAGCGCAAGCTCACCAGCCAACATTTGAAATAGGTATTATTGATTTGAGCGGTGAGTTTATAGCGAATAAAGAGGAAGAACAGGCGGAAAACCAGGAGGAAGAGCAGGAAGAAGAACATGAGGCGATAGATGAGCAAAGTGCTCAGCCTGCGGAGCAGGCACCGAGTGAAGAAGCTATTTTGCCTGTAGCACAATCGATAGATGAAGAAGCGGCTCCACCTGCAGAATAATATATTGGGAAGGAACAAAAAATGCCTATCTATGAGTACCAGTGTTTGAATTGCAAATTACGGTTTGAAGTCAAACAAAAGTTTAGCGATAACCCAACGACAGCTTGCCCTGTATGCCATGCGGCTGCTCGTCGTCTTTTTTCTCCAGTTCCTATCGTGTTTAAAGGCCCAGGGTTTTATGTTACTGACTCCAGAGGAGTGGATGTGGGGAGTTCTTCCGGCCAAGTAGCAGGGAAGTGAATCGTAACAAAAAGACGTAAACCTGTATATTGTAGCCAAGCATTGCCTGTCATGTTACACTTAATTCAAGTGTCCCTGTAGCTCAGTTGGACAGAGCGGCTGCCTTCTAAGCAGCGGGCCGTGGGTTCGAATCCCTCCAGGGACGCCATAAAACTTGGAGCGATTTCTGTTTCCCTGCTGACTCATTGACGAAATTTCCTTTGCAATCCTAAAAGATGTCACTCGCGAAATCGAGGTATTTGATATTCATTGTCTCTGTGTGCTGGTCATTAAGCGTATATAGTTTACTGTGTTGACTGTTGAAATCCTGTTGTTCAGGGATAGCCAAAATGTTTGGGGTGTATAATGAAATATGAAGAATCCGATGTAATTTACATGTCTGATATGATAAACTATGTTATTGCAAGGCGAAAATAAAGGAAAACAAAGGAAAATGGGTGAGACGTGAAGACATAGTTAAATTTCCATCTCAACTGTATTAGCCATGAGAAATCAATATAGCGAATTGGGTTTAGGCTTACTGGTGGTGGGGATAGGTCTCATACCAACAACATATCTGCTATTACATTCTATTCCCTTAATTGCTTTGGGAATCTCTCTGGTGGTCTTAGGAGCAATCTGTTTGGCTTTGGGAAGATCCCGTCCCACGATTTCCCCTGAAGTAAGCAAGCTTCTTATGGAGACTGGCATGGAAAACCTGAACTCCTTACTTGAAGAGTTGTGTCTGAAATCCAAGGGAATGTATTTGCCATCTTCCATAACCGGGGGAAAACCGCGAGCTATTATTCCTCTGCACAGTAATCCTCGATTTCCTGAAGTAAATGAGCTATTGGGACAAAGGTTGATAGTATCCTGTGGGCAGTCACCTGAGGATATTGGAATAATGGTAACTACACCGGGCTCAAATATCGTAAATATGCTGGAGATGAAACCGGAACTGTCTTCAGACGAGATAGGTGCTGCTCTCACTACCATTCTGGTAGGCACTTTGGATGTAGCTACTGGTGTTAAAGTTAGCATAGCTGATAAAATTAGAG
>Ga0272441_10000661_pt1:0-2500 | contig 76975 bp, 58 predicted proteins | sample SSMProp6N_FD_193582 | JGI IMG/M metagenome (GOLD analysis project Ga0272441, IMG submission 193582) | Marine sediment archaeal communities from Little Sippewissett salt marsh, Falmouth, MA, United States - SSM-Prop-6N | ecosystem: Environmental > Aquatic > Marine > Wetlands > Sediment ...
CCATCCCGGGCTACGGAGGTGCGCCGGGCTGCGGAGATGCGCCGGGCGGTGGCGCCATCCCGGCCTGCGGAGGTGCGCCGGGCGGTGGCGCCATCCCGGGCTGCGGAGGTGCGCCGGGCTGCGGAGATGCGCCGGGCGGTGGCGCCATCCCGGGCGGCGGCGGCGCCATCCCGGGCGGTGGCGCCATCCCGGCCTGCGGCGGCGCCATCCCGGGCGGCGGCGCCATCCCGGCCTGCGGCGGAGCTGCGCCGGCCTGCGGCGCCATCCCGGCCTGCGGCGGAGCTGCGCCGGCCTGCGGAGGTGCCATGCCAGGCGGAGGCGCCATACCAGACTGAGGGGGCGCTGCGCCAGGCGCGGGCATCCCAGGGGCGGCAGCCGGGGGAGGCGTGCCAAAGCCGGCCTGCGGGGGCGCTGCGCCGGCCTGCGGGGGCGCTGCGCCGGCCTGCGGGGGCGCTGCGCCGGGCGCGGGCATCCCAGGGGCGGCAGCCGGGGGAGGTGTCAGACCGGGTTGCCCGACCGCACCAGGCATCCCAGGCGCAGCCTGAGGAGGTGCCAGACCGGGTTGCGGCGCCCCGGGCATTCCGGGGGCAGGACCCGCCGGGGCCGCCACGGGAGCCGCCTGGGGTGGTGCGACGGGCATTCCGGGCGTAGCCATTCCAGGGGCAGCGGAAGGAGCGCCACCTGGCGGGGCGACCGGAGCCGGGCTGGGCCGGGCCGGCTGACTCGGAGGGGGACTACCCGGGGGGGGGCTGCCCACCCCGGGCATGGCACCCGCGCCACCGCTGAAAAACAACGTCTTCTTGGCTCCACCACCTGCCTGCGGCTTCTGTGCAGGCATTCCACACTTGGGACAGCGCGGAGATCCGTCGGGAAACTCAGCACCACACTTTTGACAATTCATCCACTTGTCCTCCTCGGCAGATGCACGGGGTCGGCAGGCTCGCGACAGTCACTCGAAACATCACTGATGGCAGCCCCACTTTGGAATGGCATGATATCCACTTTTGCATGCGGAGCATAGCCCTATCGGCAGGCGTTTCCGATTCGACCCCTCCCTCGCCAGCCCGCTCCTAACGACCCGCCAACCACTGGTCGAAGGGCGCGGTGACCACCAACTCTGCGACCAGGATTCCGGCCACTTCCACGCATCGGGCGCGCCATGCAGCCACGGCTGCGGGCTCGAGAAGCGCTCCCAGGGTATGGGTTCCCTCGACATCCAGCGCGGCGGCGGCCTCGGCGAGGATCAGCATGCGGACCTCGGGGCGGGCCAGGTTGTGCTCCACCAGGCCGGGAACCACTGCCAGAACCTCTTCGGTATCCAGTCCGCGGGTAAGGTCCCACAGGGTGGTGGTGCGCAGGTTCAACGCCGCGTCGAGCCCCTCGGCACGAAGGCGTCCAAGCCGCTCGGCGGTCTCGGGTGTGGCCAGAACGTGAGCCAGGCGTCCCAGCAGAAAATCCAGTGACGACGCCACGAACCCCGACGCGGCCTTGGACAGCTGGGTCTCCATCTGGGCGCCGAGCCGGGCGAAGAACCCCTTGCCCGTTGACCCGTTCGCCACGGATGGCTTGAGCATCTGCACGAACCGTCCGAGGGTCTCCTCCACCATGACTCGAACCAGGTGCCGCACAGCGTCCTGCCTGACGAGCCCCTCGAGGAGCTCAGGTTTCAGCAGCACTGGCTCAGCGGCGAGTCGGCCGAAGAGCGCGGCTGCCTCCTCGGTCAGGTAGTCCGCCAGTCGGTCTCCCCGGGAGAGGGCGCGCTCGCGATCGCGCTGTAGGGCGGCGGGCAGGTGCTCGGTGACCACCCGCCGGACATGGGCAGGCTGAAGGGCAGCCTCGAGGTGCTCGAGAACCTGCGCAGGTGTCACGAACCGGGAGACGGGCTGGGTCATGAGGAAGTCGAATGCCACACCCACCAATCGACCGGCGTCCTCGACGTCGGTCAGCCGGGACAGGGCGAGGGCAGGACCTACGGCACCTTTCGTCTCACTCATGGGAGCCTCAGAGCTCGAACCGATAGCCAACGCCGGCCAAGAGCGTCATGTGATTGCCAGTGGAGGCGTCGTGGAAGCTCGCCGTGAGGTAGCGCAGCCGCAGCTGCAAGAACACCTCGTTCTGGCGCAGGGTCTGCAGGCCCACCTCGACGGCGATGGAGGTGGTGAAGGCGGCGCGCCCCTGATCGTGGGAGTCCACCGCAGGCGGGTTGTATCGCTTGTACGAGGCGTAGATCCCAACAACGCCGAGGTCCATCACTGCGTCGAGGCTGAACCGCGCCAGGTGGACCAAACGCAGCCGAGCCAGGACCGTGACCCCGGCGGAAAACCCTGCGAACTCGTCGGCCTCGGCCTTTGCGCCCACGCCGAAGTGCGGCGCGATCAGCCCCTGCAGGCCGATGTGCACCGCGGGCGGCCCCTTGAACACCGAGTACTCGAAGCGCAGCCCCGCCTGGATGCCCACCGCCCGGTCGACATCCGACAAGGTGCCCAGCACCGTAGAGAGA
>Ga0272441_10000661_pt1:10000-76975 | contig 76975 bp, 58 predicted proteins | sample SSMProp6N_FD_193582 | JGI IMG/M metagenome (GOLD analysis project Ga0272441, IMG submission 193582) | Marine sediment archaeal communities from Little Sippewissett salt marsh, Falmouth, MA, United States - SSM-Prop-6N | ecosystem: Environmental > Aquatic > Marine > Wetlands >...
GCGTGCTCGGCGGGTTCATCTTCGCCCTGGGCCACTTCTCGACCTCCAAGGGGCAGGTCTTTTATGTGGATTTCAAGTTCGTGGGCAACCTGGCCGAGGGGGCCCCGGTGAAGGTGTCAGGCATCAAGGTCGGCAAGATCCGCGAGATCCAGTTCCACGCCGGCAAGTACGACGCCAAGCTGAAGCGCCGGGTCTTCGTGAGGTTGAAGGTCTGGGTGGAGAATCGCGCCCTCAAGGTCATCCGCACCGACTCCAACTTCTACATTAATACCCAGGGCGTCCTGGGGGAGCAGTACCTGGAGATCACCCCCGGCAACCTCGACGACAAGAAGCACCGCCGCATCGCGTCCGGCGAGATCCGCCGGGGCGAGGACCCGCCACGGGCAGACCTCATCGTGGCCCGCCTCTACGCCTTCCTGGAGACGGTCACGGACCTGCTCAAGAATGAGAAGAAGACCATCGTAGACGTTGTGAAAAACGCCGGCAAGTCACTGGAAACGCTCAACAAGATCCTCTCCGAGAACCGAACCAAGGTCTCCAAGATCCTATACGACGCCGACAAGCTGGTGGCAGAGGCCACCGGGCTGACCAAGGACGTCCGTCACGGCCTCGGCGGCGGCCGCTCCATCCGCTCCACCCTGGCCAACGTCAACCGGGTCACCTACACCCTGTCCCGGGACCTGGATCCCCTCCTGGCCAAGGCCAAAAAGGCCCTGGACAGCGCCGCCGAGCTGGGCAAGATCATCGGCCCCGACCAGCGCAAGAAGCTGCTCACCATCCTGGATCGCATCCTCAAGATCACCGGAAAGGTGGACACCATGGCCGGGGACGCCGCGGTCATCGTCTCGTCGGTACGGCGCGGGCAGGGCACGGCGGGCGCCCTTGTCATGGATCGCGAGATCTATGAGGACGTCAAGGAGATGGTGCGCGACCTCAAGCGCAATCCCTGGAAGTTCTTCTGGAAGGAGTAGGGCCACCCCGCCGGTCGGCCACCGGCGTGCCAACGCACCATGGATGACGAGCGGCTGCACATGATCCTCGGCCTATGCCTCTTGCCGCTCATCCTGGCGGGGGTCGTCGCCGTGCTGGTCATCGGCGACCGGCCCCTGCGCCCATCGGTGCACTTCGCCGTGGAATTCGACTATGTGGGGCAGCTGACCCCCGGCGCCAAGGTGAAGATGGCCAACATGGTGATCGGCCGGGTCAAGCACATCACCTTCCACGACAAGGTCGTCGGCGGCAAGCAGGTGCGTCGGGTCCGCGCCTACATCTGGATCTACAAGCGCCACCAGCACCAGGTCTACAAGAACTCCGAGGCCTTCATCGCCTCGGCCAGCCTCATCGGCGAGCGCCACCTGGAGCTGGCGGCCCCCGACGCCGCGCCGGGCCGACCCATCGGGCCCGGAGACGTGCTCCAGGGCAAGTCCGCCTCCTACCTCGACCGCTTTTTGTGGCTGAGCTACAAAAACCTCGTGATCACCCAGGACCTCACCGACGCAGTCGCGCCCCACTGGAAGAAGATGACCGCCGGGCTCGACACCGTGGACAGAGAGCTGACGCGGCTGCGCCGGTACGAAACGCGCATCCGCGCCCTGGTCGAGCGCGTAGAGGCGGCGGTTGCCAGCGCCAAGACTGGCTACCGGACCCTCCAGGCCGCCACGGACGACTTCAAAGCCCTCGAGCGCCTCGAGCACAAGTGGAAGCGCCTGGCCCGCCGCACCCGCCAGGGGCTCAAGCCCCTGGTCAACGACGTGGAGCGGCTCGTGGACCTCATCGATGCCCTGGCCGTGGTCATGAACAAGCGCGTCCCGCCCGCGGTGAAGCTGATCCGCAGCCGCGCCGACCGCATCGCCAAGCGCTTCAGAAAGATCGAGGCGTGGCTCAAGGTGGTGCAGAAGTACGTGGAGACCGGCCGGGGCACGGTGGGCGCCTTCATGAAGGAGCGCGAGCTCTGGGACGACTTCAAGGCCTCGGGCAAGGTCATCCGCCAGCAGATCTGGCGCAACATCACCCGCCCCAAAAAGACGTCCGTCATGGGTCACCCGGCCCTGCCGTAACGAGCAGAGGGCTACAGGTCGCCCGGGTCCTTTCGGTCGCTCTTTTTGTCGAGGCGGTTGACGACCAGCCGGAAGAAGAACAGGGCCACGCCAGCGGTGAAGCCGATGGCGACGAAGTAGTACCAGATGTGGTGTGCGCCCGAGTAGAAGAGGTCACGCTGGGCCGCGGTGAGATCGGAGATCTCCGCGATGTCGGCGAAGCGGGGCATCTGGAAAAACACGTGGTCCGCGCCGGCCTGGACGTGCACCAGGTTCCGCAGACCATCGATGAGGGACAGTCGGGTGGGGTCGGGGCAGTAGGCCTCCAGCAGGAAACCCGACATGAAAAACGCCACAATGGCCGAGATGAAGCTGTGCAGGTGGGAGAAGCCCAGGTACGTGCCCTCCTCGCCCTTGGGCGCCTGGAGGGAGAAGTACTCCAGGAACCGTGGGGAGATGAAGCACTCGGCAAGGCCCTGCAGGGCGATGCCCACGATCATCATCACCGTGATGGGGTGCAGCACGGTCACCACCAGGTTCACCTCGTTGCCCGTGTACTGCACCAACGTGGTGGAAAAGGCCATGGCCGCCGCGGAGAAGGGCATGATCAGCATCCCCACCAGCATGGAGGTCACCGCCCGACGCTTCTTCATGAGCTGGGTGACCAACACCACGCACAGCACCACCACCAACGGGTTCACGTTGGCCAGCCACTCGGGCTTGGCACCCTCTCCCAGGAGCCGGATGACGTACTTGGGCATGGTGGAGTACATCTGCGCCTGGATCACCCAGAACCCCGACACGATGAGCGTGAGGACCATGAGCCGCGCGTTGGTGATGACGCCCCAGGCCGACGCGAAGACCTCTCGCAGGGACTTGCGCTCCTCAGCCGCCTCGGTGGGCTTGAAGAGCAAGAGCGCCACGGTGAGCGCCACCAAGGTCATGGCCGCCGAGAAGAAGTTCACGTACTCCAGGCCCACTCCCTGACGGATCCAAGGCACCACGGTCTTGCCCGAAAAAGAGCCGATGTTGACCACCCAGTAAAACAGCGAGTAGGCCCGGGCTCGGTTGGCCGCGTTGGTGGTCTTGGCCACCGTGCCGGTGATGAGGGGCTTGATGAACGACCCCCCAACCATGGCCAAAAACAAAAACAGGATCACCATGGGCTTGGAGGAGACCACCCCGAGGAAGAAGTATCCCACGGCGAGTAGCCCGAAGGCGAGGATCAACCCGGCCTTGAACCCGATGCGATCCGAGACGGCGCCCACAAAGGGCGGCAGGAGGTACAGGCCGCCGTAGAAGAGGCCCGCCACGAAGCCCGTCTCGGTGTCGGTGAACCCGGCCACCCGGGTCAGATACAGCGTCAGGACGATGAAGAACCCGTAGTAGGCCGCCCGCTCGCACAGCTCCATGAGGTTGGCAAACCAAAAGGACGCGGGGAACCGCCAGGTGGACGCAGGGGCCTGGTCTTGCTCGTTTTGGATGTCAGCCCCGGTGGACGTCTCTTTGCTCATGTGCTGCCCTCGTGGAGCGGCACCATATCACAACGCCCCCCGCTCCGATGTCTGATGAACCGCTACTGGCTGGAGAAGGTCCCGCGCAGGTTCGTCGGTGTGGTCTCCAGCTCCAGGGCAATGGAGAAGCCGTCCACGAACCGCGCGTTCCCGTCGTTGTCCAGGGCCTCGGTGCAATGCTCGATGACCACCCCGCTGGCGTCCAGGGTGTCCTGCACCATGGTGCCGTCCCCGTCGATGCAGGTGTCGACGGCCTCGAGGGACGAGTCCCCGTCCAGGTTCAGATCCAGGAAGATCTCCGTGCCGTCATCGTCCACGTCGATGTCCGGCGCGCGCACGTCGGACTTGCACCTGTACAGCTCCGTGTCGCCGCAGTCCGCGTTGTCTTCGCAGTAGACCACCGGCAGGAGCATCTCCACGCCGTCGGCCCGGGGCACGCAGATCCGCACGGTGGGCAGCGACAGGACCGTGCCGACGGAGCCAATGATGATGTCGAGCATGGTGGAGTTCTCGTCGCCGCCCAAAAAGTCCACGGCGATGTTCGGCACGCGATCGAGGCTCTGCCCCGAAAGGACGCCGCCGAGCATGCCGTTGGTCAGGTGCAGCCCGTACGCGTCGATGGTCACGTCGGCGACGAGCATGGCGTTGGTGAGGTTCAGCTCCAGGTTTCGCCCTTCCAGCTCCACCACGAAGGAGAAGCGGGACGGCCCGGCGTAGAGCACCCCCGCCTCCACCCGGCCCGAGCGGAATACAATGAGCGCCTCGGATTTGTCTGGAGACAGCGCCAGGGTGTCTACGGGGATGGTCTCATCCGCGCCGTCCTCGGTGATGAGCGGGTTGCAGCCCTCGTCTGCCACGCCGTCGCAGTTGTTGTCAAAGCCATCGCCGCACAGCTCCACCTGGCCGGGGTTGATGAGCACCGGGTCCCAGAAGGCCGGTGCGTCGGCCCAGTCGGTCGGTAGGCGGTCGTCGCAGTCGCCGTCGGCCAGGGTCCAGCCGTCCCCGTCGTAGTCACCCGTGTCCGTCGAGGGGGTAATGTCCGTGCCGTCGGTGGTCTCGTCCGCCAGGCCGTTGCAGTCGTTGTCCACACCGTCGCCCGGGATGTCGGTGGCGTTGGCGGGCGTAATGGCGGCGTCCCAGTCGTTGCAGTCGAAGTCCACGTTGCCCACGTCGCCGCCGGTGCGTTCCCCGTCGCCGTCCTGGTCCGGAGCGAAGGTACCTACCAGGAAGGTGAAGTTCGTGCAGGCGTCGTCGGTGTCCGAGTCCAGACCGAAAAACTCCATGGGCAGGATGATCTCGGCCAGCTCCATGGAGTCGTCGATGTAGCCGTTGGCGATGGAGCCCAGGGGCCCCAGGAGGTTGTCGGTGTCCCCGTCGAAGTCCAGGTCGATGCCCTCGGACGGCGAGGCGATGCCCAGATAGTTCACGAGGGTCTGGTGGCTGCCCCCGAAGAGGGGCACCGGATCGTCCTGACAGTCGCCAATGTAAGCATCCGGGCGCACGATGGCATCCGTTCCCGCATCGGAGTTGTTGTTGTCTCCAGGGTTGTCGTCGTCGCTGCAACCGACCACGAGCACCATCGAACCGACGACCCACAGTGAAACCAGAGCGCTTTTCATTGGATTCTCCTTCTAACCACTAGGACTACTCACACGGGTAGACTATGAGCCAGCATAGGTCGTTTTGCAGAGTCCGGTCAAGATGGTCGCGTAAGGGGATGTAAAGTCGCGCGACGTTGTATATACTCAGGGACCTCAACCTCATTGCTCAGGAGGCAACCGAAGATGAAAGTCCTCAGTGGATTGATGGCAAGCATCGTGCTCGTAACCCTGTCTGCCACCGGATGTGGCATCCCTGAAGAGCAGCACAACAAGGTGCTGGCCAAAAACAAAAAGCTCCAGCGAGACCTGGCCGAGCTGCAGCGCCTCTCGGAGAAGCAGCAGCAGAAGCTCGCCGGCCTGGAGGCGGATCTCAAGAATGTGAAGGACAACTTCGAGTCCCAGCTCGCCGCCAAGAAGGCGGAGCTGGCCCGGAAGTTGGCCGAGCTGGCCGTGGCCAAGCAGGCAGCCGAGGAGCTGGCCCGGATCAAAAAGGAGCTCGCCGCCCAGAAGGCGCTGCAGGATCAGCTCAAGCAGCAGTTCCAGGCCATGATCTCGGCGGGGCAGCTTCAGCTGGTGAACGTGAACGGCCGGCTGGTGATCAAGATGGCCTCGAAGATCCTCTTCAAGTCCGGACGCGCCAAAACCTCCAGGAAGGGCAACAAGACCCTGACCGCCATCGCCGGGATCCTGAAGAAAATCGACCGGCACTTCCAGGTGGCCGGCCACACCGACAACGTGCCCATGAAGAGCCGCAGGTTCAAGGACAACTGGGCCCTGTCCGCCCGCCGGGCCGCGGTGGTGGTGCGCCTGCTCGAAAAGGCCGGGGTCCCCGGCAACCGGCTCAGCGCCGCCGGGTTCAGCCAGTACCAGCCCGTGGCGAGCAACAAGACCAAGGCGGGCAAGGCCAACAACCGCCGCATCGAGATCACCCTCCTCCCCTCCATCCCAGGCCAGGTCAGAGACTAGCACCTAGCCTCGAGTCGGCCGCTTCCCCCCCCGAGCCCAGAGTCGCCACTCCGGGTGATCTCCTATTGATTATCGTCGATACCCTTTCAGCGTCCGCTTCGGCACACCGCTCCACCTCAGACAAAAGCTAGCGGCACTTCCAGCGTCCGATGGTGATGGGTTGGGGGGCTCCGGGGGCTGCGCCCGGGGGCAGGGGTGCGGTCCACGAGGCGAGGAAGCCTGGGTGGGAGGGGACCACACCGCCCAGGCGGCCCACGGTGGCCAGGACCGCGGGGCGGGCGGCGAGGCGGCCGTCCCGCTTGTACTCCGCCGCCAGGAGGCGACGGCCGGGCACGCCACGCACCGCGGCCTCCAGGGCCACGAGAACCAGGTGACGCCGGGTGGGCACCAGCCACACCGGGCAGCCCCAGGCCGCCGACCGGGCCACCCGGAACGGTGTCTCCAGCTCCACGGCAGGGCCGGCGTACCGTCCGGTTTCGTCAAACCCCACCAGGACCGCGGCGCCCCGGCCACCGGCCCGCCGCCCCACGGTGACCACGTAGAACCGACGCCCCGCCCGGGCGATGACGGTACACTGGGGGTCCAGCAGTCCGGGCCCACGCCGCAGGACCACCCGGCGAGCCGGTCCCAGGGGGACCGCCTGGGCGTCGAGCCGAGCGAAGTACAGGTGATGCAGGGTGGTGACCCCCACGGCGTAGCCACGGGGCCCGCCCCAGAGGGCCGGCGCGCCAAAGGCGCCCCCGAGCAGATCGTCAGACAAGAGCCGCACCCGGGACAGGGGCCGCCGGTGGTCGGGTCCAAACCGCAGCAACGAAACCCGGTGCCCCTGGTCGGCCACCGACACCCAGGCCGGCCGTGGGATCACGGCGAACCGTCCGGGCACCACCCGCCGCGCGTGGGCCAGGACCAGTCGGGCCGGTCCCCGACGCCGAAGATCGGCACCGAGGGGCTGGACCAGCTGATCCCCGTCGCTGCCGTACAGCAGAACCGCTCCCCCAGGCGCGCTCCGGACCACGAAGGGCTCACCGACGCCCCAGTCCGACACCTCCACTCCGGTGTCGACCACAGGCCCCTGGGGCTGCCCCTCCGGGGTGAGTCGACGCCCGACGATGGTGTCGGTGTGGCAGGCCGGAGTGGCCACCGCGCAGTCCCGACGCCAGGCGACCACGGGCGTGCCGCCCACCCGGCCCAGGCTGTGCGACACCACACCGGCCGATTGGCTCACCACCTCCCGTTGGCCCCGGGCGAGGCACGCGTTGTAGGATGCCCCGGCCCGGGCCCGGGCACCCCGGGTCAGCCTGACCTCCAGATCCGTGGTGGGCAGCCGGACCAGGGGCAAGTTCGCCAGGGGGCTCTGGTCGAGACGCAGGCCCAGCTTCCGCCGCGCCAGCACGGCCAGCCGATCCAGGGCGTCGAGCTGCTGGGCGACCGGACCTTCGGGATCGAGGGAGTCCTCCAGCTCGTCGTTGATGGCCACGACGGCGATCAGGGCCTCGCAGGCATGTTGCCGCTCGTGATCCCATCGTAGCATCTGCACCAGGTCCCCGCGGCAGGCGAGCCTGGCCGATCGCTCCAGACGCCGCAGCTCGGCCCGCAGGCGGCCGATGGCCTGGCGGGCCTGGACACGCCTGCCCGCCATCAGCCCCGACAGGGCCGCGGTCTGGGACAGGCGCACCCCGGTGGTCTGCAAGGGCCTGGGCGCCGCCTCTTCCGGGGCCCGAGCGCCCACGGGTCGGGTGTGATCTCCACAGCCCGAGACGACCAGAGCCAGCGCCAGGGTGAGCTCAAATCGCATCGCGCGATTGTGGCCCCGTCTGGCCGGTGGTGTCAAACACGCCTCCCGATCAGAACCTCGAAAGGAACCATCCGTACCAGTGTAAGCACCCAAAGACCCGGACCGTTGACTAGACGGGCCCACAAGACCTGCCGCAGGAGGACGTCATGCCCAGACAGCTCATCGGAGTCATCGCAACGCTGTTGACCATTGGAATCGCTGCCCCGGCAACGGCTGCCCCGGCCGTTGCGGTGGTCACTCCGCCACCACCACCACCACCGGCCCCCGGGGCCACCCGGCTGGCCCCGACCCGGGCCTGCAAGCCTCCCCAACGCTGCCGCCCCTACCGTCGCTACCGCCGCTACCGGCCCTACCGCCACCGCCGCTACCGCCGCTACCGCCGCTACAGGTACCGACCCTACCGCTACCGCAGGTACCAGCGCTCCCGCAGGTACCAGCGCAATCGCAGGTACCGAAGCTATCGCAAGTACCGAAGCTATCGCAAGTACCGCAGCGCGCGCCTGCCCTACCGCTACCGGCGGCCGTACCACCGCAAGGGCGGCCCCTACTTCGGCTACGGCGTGGGATACCTCGGCCTGATCCGCCCCACCGGCGCCTATCAGCACCTGGACACCCTGGTCTACCTCACGCCATACGTGGGCTGGAACTTCAACCCCGTCTTCGGTCTGGAGCTCGGCTACAACGGCACGATCCTCAGGGAGCGCGATGGCCGATTGGGCGACGTAAAACACCCTGGGCTCTTCAGCGTGACCCTGGACCTGAAGGTCCGGCTGATCCAGCCCTCGCGCCTGCGCTACGTGGTGCCCTACCTCCAGGCCGGTCTGGGGATCTCCTTCATGCAGGGGACCGTAAAGGCAGAGTCGGTGTGCGACGATGACAAGACCCTCAACATGGCCCACGGGGGGACGGTTTCCGTGGGGGGCGGGCTGGACATCTACCTCACGAAGTGGATGACCATAGGAGCCCGCGCCCTGTACCGGCCGCTCTTCATGAGCGCCATGCGCTGCGGCCCGGGGGCCGATGCCGTCTGCGGGACAACCACCCAGCCTCTTCACCGCCTCCACGCCTGGAGCGCCGAATTCAACGTGGCGTTCACCTGGCCCGGCTGACTGCCAGGAGGCCAGCCAGCCAAACCACTGTAGTTACACAGCATACAGCAAGTGGCGTCCTGTCGGGAACCTGTGGAAAACCCGTGGAAAACGGCCCCGCATCCCTGTGAAAAAACTGTGGAAAAACTGGCGCGACCGCACCGTAGAAGACTCCCCAGCCCCCCCCGGGCAGCCTTGAAAATAGAATGGGAACCCGTATTTTCTACCCTTGCCGGGGCGGGCGCACCATCCCCCACCTGGGGTAGACATAGGTGAGGCTCGGGCCGCAACAATCGTCGATCCACCTGCGGTCGCTGACGACCGCGAGGGGGTGTGATCGCTACCCGTTGGTGAATTCCCGTTTCCGGGTGCTGCGGATTGATTTGGTGGCAGCAACGAACGCTGTCGCTCAATGGAGCTTCATTGCCAAGGGGGAAGACGGATCCGCCACTTCGTGGCTCCAGACCCCCCTTCCGTCCCCCCACGGGGGAAACCCGCGCTCTGCGCGGAGGGCGTCCGGGCGATCAGCACCAAGGGGATGCGATCACACCCACCGCGAGGTTGACTCTCCCAGGTACAGGGACTACACAGGTAGGCCGAGGAAATCGGAGGGTGAGCCTCAGGTGAGCGAAGAGAATCGTTGTCCGCGCTGCAACAGCGTGATCCCGCCCCAGGCAAGCGGGTGTGCGTACTGCGCCTCGCAGGCCGTCGCCGCCGAGAGCCGCTTCAACGTGGTCCGGAGGGGACAACCCTTCCAGGCCGTTGCGGCAGCGGCCGCACCAGTGCCGCACGGCTTGCCGGCGGACGTGTTGTCCATCGGCGAGAGCGCCCAGGTGTGGTACTGCCGCATCGGCGGACAGATCATCGGCCCGGTCACGGCACCCGAGATCCGGGGCGCCTTTGCAAAGGGCCAGATCGATGGCCAGGCCTCCGTCGGCATCCGGGGCAAGAAGGACTGGTTCCCCATCCGCTCCCTGCCGCAGTTCTCCGACATCCTCACCGGCATCGGCCCCGCACCCACCGCGCGACCGCTGCCCGCGCAGGCTCCCGCCGGTGCGGCCCTGCCGACCCCCCAGACGGCCCACCAGCGGCCAGCACCCCTGAACCTGCCTCCCCCCGCACGCCCGGAGCCGGACGCCCTGACAACTCAAAAAAAACCCGCCGTCGCGCCCCCGGCTCCTTCCACCGCTGGCGCGTCCTCCGCGGTTCATTCCCCCGACCGGGATGACAAGACCGAGATCGTGCCTCCCCTGCCCCCACCGGGCCAGGTGCCCGGCGCCCAGTACTCCACCCCGGTTCCGTCGAGGAACCTGCCGCCGCCCCTGGCGGTGCTGCAAGACGACATCAAGCGCCTCAAGCGCCTGGCCCTGATCCTGGGATTCGTGGCCGGGGCGCTGTTCATTACCACAGCCGCCCTCCTCGGCCTCCTGGCCGCGGGCTAGGGGGCCTAATCGCCCAATCCGGTGTATCGTCCTTTTGGGAATACTGTCGGGGGATCACTTTTTTTGAAACCGATCCGGGGCCCCACGACTAGTAGCTACCAGGAAAACGAACGCAGGTCTCATGGCTGAGACGAGGATCACCGATGCCGACCTCTCCAGACGCTGCCGCCAGGGCGACCCCGACGCCTGGCGGATCCTCATCCGTCGCTGCTCGCCCCTGGTGTACCGGGTGGCCCTGCGCATGGTCTCGGGGCCGGCAGAGGCCGAGGACGTGTGCCAGGAGGTCTTCATGAAGATCCACCGCTCCTTCGACACCTTCGATCCCACCCGGCCCCTTTCGCCCTGGGTGGGGCGCATCACGTACAACACCTGTCTGCGCCGGCTCAAGGGCGTCGCCCGGGCGGGTGTGCCCACTGAGCCGTCTCGCTTGGAATGGGTCAGAGACGACCGCCACCCCGGCCCGGAGGTCCTGGCGGCCCGGTCCGAGGCCGGGGAGCTGGTGCTCGAGGCCATGGACGGGCTCGCTGCCCAGGACCGGGCTCTGCTCACAATGCGCTACCGGGAGGGGCTGTCGGACGCCGACCTGGCCGAGGCCACGGGGATGCCAGTGAACACCGTGAAGACGAGGCTCTTTCGGGCGCGCAAGCTGCTCAAGAGGCGGCTCGCACCCCGACTGAAGGATGAATAGATGCGACGTCCCGACAACCCAATCGACCCGGAAGAGCTGAGCGAAGAGGAGCGGCTCGAGCTGTTGGTCGAGTCCTACCTCGACGGGCACCTCTCCCCGGAGGAGACGGCGGGGTTCGAGCGCCGACTCCTGGAGCCGGCCGTGGCCGAAGCCTTTGGCGACGCGTTGATGCTCCGCGCGCTCCTGGCCGACATGCCTCCGGATCAGGCGCCCGACGAGCTGCTGGCCAGCCTGGAGAAGGCGCTGGTGGCCGACGCCCGGTTGGCGCGCAGGGCGCGGATGCCGCGGCTTCGGGCGGCCCTGTCGGGCATGAGCTGGATGGTCCGCGGGCCGGCCCAGGCCATCCCGACGGCCGCTGCCGCGTCGGGCGGCCAGGGCGCCACCGTGCGCAGTGGGCTGTCGACCATGCGGTACGCTCTGGGCCCCCTGGCCGCAAGCGGCCCGACGCGGGCCCGGCCCTCCCTTCCCTGGTGGCGGCGCGCCCTGGCGCGGGGGCTTCGCCGTAAACCGAAGGAGAGCAGGTAGCCAATGCAGCCGCTGATCCCGGCCGCCGCTCCCGGCCTGGTCCTCGCCTCGGCATGGACCACCGGGGCCATGGTGCTCGGGTGGATCGCCGCCGGGCTGGGGGCGCTGGTCTTGCTGCTCTTGGTGATTCCCATCCACGTGCGGGCCGTCGGCGTCGTGGACGACCTGCACGTGGCGGGCCGGGTCCGGATACGCTGGGCCTGGGGATTGATCTCAGTACACCTGCGCCCCAAGGAGGGAGCAACCCTCCGCGTGGTCGGCCTGAAGGTATGGACCTTCCGAGGTGGAGGTCCCAAAGACGAGCCCGAAGACGAGCCCAAGAAGAACCGGGCCCAGGGGTGGCTGCAGTGGCTGCGTAGGCACCACCAGACGATTCTGCCCCTTGTGAAGCGCCTGGTTCGTACCCTGCGATTGAAGATACGACTGCGAGGCGAGGTGGGGCTGGGCGATCCCGCTGGCACGGCCCTGGTGAACCGGCTGGTGCACGAGGTCAGCCGCGCAGTCCCGTCGGTTGGCCTGGCGGTGGAGCCAGCTTGGTTGGAGGAGAGGATCCAGCTCGACGGCGCTCTCCAGGCTCGGATCTGGCTGGCGCACATGGGCCTGGTGCTGGTGGCTGGGCTGGCACACCGTGAGACGAGACAAATGATACGCGCCGTTCCACGCACGGGGCGGTGAGGAGGACCAATGAAACACGTCAAGGATCTCTTTGCAGCTGTGAGCGACCGGTTGGCCAGTCTGGCCAAGGGCAATGCCGTGGTTGCCAAACCAATCTCCGTGGGCGACCGACATGTCATCCCCCTGTGCGAGCTGAGCGTTGGCTTCGGCGGCGGCGGCGGCGTTGGCGAGGGCGAGCCGAACAAGCCGGGGGACGATCCCGTGGCCGGCACGGGAGGCGGCGCCGGTGGAGGGGCCAAGGCCTCGCCGGTGGCAGTGCTGGTGATCGAAAACGGCAAGGTGCGCATCGAGCACCTGGGGCAGTAGGAGAAAGCCATGCAACACGTCAAAGAGCTACTGGAGCTTGTGACCGGCAAGTTGGAAACCGTGGCCCATTCCGACACCGTCGTGGGTGAGCCCATCGAGCTGGGCGGGGTTACCCTGGTGCCCCTCACGCGGATCAGCCTGGGGTTCGGCATGGGGGGTGGTGAGGGCGAGGGACAGGGATTTGGACCGGGGGCCCACGGCAGGACCAGGCGAGCTGCTGGGCCCCAAGGCAAGGGCATCGGTGGCGGCACCGGCGGCGGCGCCAAGGTCCGCCCCGTGGGGGTGGCGATCTTCAGCGCCGACGGTGTGGAGATCCTGCCCATCAAGGACAAAAAGGGGCTCTTGGACCGGCTGTTCGACCGGGTGCCCGAGCTGGTGGACATGGTCAAGGAGGCCACCGAGGGCGGAACCGGTCCGAAGCTGCGCTAGAAGGCCATGGTAGAGCACATCTCATCACCCCTGTGGTCGGGGTTGTGTGATGCGGCACTAGTCGGTGAGGGCGACCACCCGCCAGCGGTCCCCGTCCGGCGCCAGCACCACGACGAGCCCGCCCCGCCGGAACCGCCCAAAGGCGACCACCAGGGCCTTGCCACGCAGCTTCAACCGGGCAGGCGGAGGACCGAAGATCCGCCGGGCCCGAGCCAACGTCATCACCGCGACCCTGCGCAGCCGCCGCCGGACCTTCATCCGAGCCAGGACCTGGCTCAGCCGCTTGCGCACGGCCTTGTCACCCTTGGCCCGGCTGCCGTCGAAGTCCACGGTGGCCGCGCAGAGGGGCGCGGCGGTCTTCAGATCGCGATCCACCACCGCCCGCAGGAAGGTCTTCGCCACCAGCACAGCAAGGAGGGGGATCTTCTCCGGGACGCCAGGGGGCTCGGCGGCCCGGGCCGTCCGAGGCGCCACACCGCCCGCCGCGACCACCGCCACCAGCACTGGGATCAGGGTCCGGCTCATGATGTCATCCAGGCTACCGCCCAGATCCCTGGGGGTCAATCCCGGGTCCACCAGACGAATTAATTTGTACCCCTGACCTTCCAGGTCCATGATCCCGACCACCCGGGACGTTTCTCAACCGTGCCAGGCCCAGGGATCGACCAGAGCGCCGACTGAAATGCCGACCGTATCGCCAGGTGAAAAGCCGACTGAACCACGCCCATGATCCCGACGGATGACACGACGCGCCCACCGCGCACCACGCCCACGAACCGCTGGCCTCAACGCATCGCCGACTGGCTCAGCAGCGGCCCCTTCGTGGGCGTGGTCCTCGGCCTGGCCGGGTTCTTCCGGGGCGTCTCGTCCCTGGGTGAGCTGAGCTACCTTGGCCAAGGGACCGAGGAGATCAAGCAGATCGCCATCCAGGCCTACGGAACAAACGTGGTCGCCGAGCACCTCAAGCTCCTGGCGCTCTACGTGGGCCTCGGTCTGGCAGGCGGGATCCTCGCCGCCGGGCTCTGCGCACTGCGAGACCACCTCCGCGGGCGCCGCCCCCGGTCTCGACTCTGGCGCCTCGGGCGGTACGTCCTGCTGATCGGCGGGATGCATCTGTTTTTCTTCGCGCGGTCGGTGGTGGTCTACCCGCAGCTCTACGCCGAGTATCTGTACGACCGCGGCGGACTCGGCAAGCAGCTGCAGATGGCGCTCACCGACCACCTCTCGCCGGGGCTGCTGGATTGGCTGATGGTGCTGACGCTGGCCCTGTTCGTGCTGCTGCCCCTGGTGCGCACGGTCCGCGCCAAGGGCTGGCCCAAGCCGTGGCGTCGGCCGACCCTGCGGCGCCTCCTGGGCTGGGGGACCTCCCTGGGCCTGGTCTCGGTGGCCCTGGTGGGCCTCGCCGTGGCCACTGGTCCCCGGGTCGCACGCAACAACAAAGGCCCCAACGTGCTGATCATCGCCGTCGACAGCCTGCGACCGGATCGCCTCTATGAGCCCCGGTATCGCCGGGTGGCCCCGAGACTCCACCGGCTGACCCGGCGGAGCGTGCGCTTCTCCCACGCCTACGTCACCCTGGCCCGGACGTTCCCCTCCTGGTTGACCTTTCTGTCGGGTCAGGAGCCCCACACCCACGGCATCCGCCACATGTTCCCCTCCTGGCGGGCCCGGCGGCGGGCGGGCCTGACCCTGCCGCTGCACCTGCGGCGGGCGGGCTACGAGACCGCTGTGGTGTCCGACTACGCCGGTGAGATCTTCGGCCGGATCCCCCTGGGCTTCCGCCACCGGGACGTCTCCTCCTTCTCCTTCTACGAAATTGTACGGCAGCGGGTGCTCAAGGCGCATGCGCACCTGATGCCCTACCTCGCCACGGGTCCGGGACGCCGCCTGGCGCCGCCCATGGCAGGACTGCCGGAGAACGCCGACCCAAGCATCATGGCCAGGCAGGTCAACCGCATGGTCACCCGGATGGCGCGCAAGGAGCGCTTCTTCATGGTGGCCTTCTTCTCCGCGACACACTTCCCCTACTCGGCGCCCTACCCCTACTACAAGCGGTTCACATCCACTGACTACACCGGCCCCTTCCGCTACCACAAGCAACTCCTGCTCAAGGAGAGGGCCCCGACTCCGGCGGACATCCGGCACATCCGACACCTCTATGACGGGACCACCTCTGCCGCCGACGACGCCATCGGCCAGGTCCTCGATCACCTACGCACCCTCGGCATCGCAGACAAGACCATCGTGGTGCTGACCGCCGACCACGGAGAGAACCTGTACGAGCCCACCCTGGGCATGGGCCACGGAGACCACCTGCGGGGCGAGGTCGCCACCCGAGTTCCTCTGGTGATCTACGATCCCGTGCACCGCCCCGTCCCCCGGCTGGTGGACACCATCGTACGGGACGTAGACCTGGCGCCCACCCTGGCCGCGCTCACGGGTAAGCCGATGAAAAACCCGATGGCCGGGCGGAGCCTGGTTCCCCTGATGCAGGGCAAGCCCGCCCGGGGCGGCCGCGCCGCCTTCATGGAAACCGGACTGTGGTTCACCCCCAAGCCACAGGGCGTCGATCTGGCCCTGCGGATGAACTATCCACCCGTGCTGCATGGCCTCGTGCAGCTGGACCGGAAGCGGAGGGGGGATCTGGTGCTCAACCCGCGCTACAGGACGCTCGTGATAGCGTCCAAGCATCGGGCCATCCGCACCCGTCGGTGGAAGCTGATCTACGTCCCCCTCGTCCACGGCGTTCGCTACCAGCTGTTCGACGTCAAGATCGACCCAAACTGCACGCGGGATGTGGCCAAGCAGCACCCCGAGGTGACGACGCGGCTGGCGAAGCGACTCCGGCGCTGGATGCGCGGTGAGCTCGGCTCGTTGCAGGTGGGCGGCTACGTCCTGCCCGGACCGGTAGGCGAGGCGCCATGACCGCCGGGCGCATCGCTCGCGCGGCCCTGACCGGCGCGCCCTACCTGCTCGGCCTGGCGGCCGTGGGCCTGCTCCTGGCGGCTGGGCGCCTGCCGGACCTGGCCCCACCGTGCCCCAAGCCCCTCAGCGACAAGGAGCTGGCAGCGGAGCGTGCCCGCCGCACCATCGACCCGGGCAAGCTGGGCAAGGGCACCACAGACGCCATCGCCATCCGGCTGCTGGACCACCTGAAGACCGCCCGGCGGGTCCACCCCGACCTCTTCCGGTCCTATCGGCGACTCCTCCACGGCAAGGGCACGCCAGGGCACTGGCGCCACTACATCGATCCCTGGTCTCGTCTGCCGGCGCCGCTTCGACCGCTCCGGGTGCAGATGAACTTCGCGTTCCAGGACGTGCGCGCCTACTGTCGCCCACCGGGCTGGACCCGCCCCGTGACCCGGCGGGCGCATCAGAGGCGACGGACCCGAGGGCGGGTCGGCGGGCGCGCAGCGGCGCGTCCTCCCCGTCGCCAGTTCGGCCGGGACAAGAACATGAACAAGACCCCAGGCGTCAACAAGATGCGGCTGAGCCTCTTTTCGCCCACCCCGGCGGCCTTCACCTTCCGGGTGGCCCTGGAGAAGCGCGCCGTGCTGACCTTCGGCGCCGGGGTGCCCCTGAATGGCACCCGGGGACCGGTCACCTTCCTGGTGGAGGTGACCCCAGGCAAAGGGCCCACCCAGGTCGCATCCAAGGTCACCGTGACGCCCAGCCAACGCCACCAGTGGCACGATCGGCGCGTGGACCTGTCGGCCTGGCAGGGCCAGGAGGTCCAGCTCACCCTGCGCACCACCGGGCCCCGGGGCGCCTTCGCCTTCTGGTCCAACCCGGTGATCTGGAAGCCCGGCGCGGCCCACCCCGGCAAGAACGTGGTCTTCATCCTCGTCGACACCCTGCGGGCCGACGGCGTGCGGAGCGTGACCGGGACCCACGCCATCACGCCGCACATAGACGCGCTGGGCAGGCGAGGCACGTCGTTCACCAAGTGCTTCTCCATGGCGACCTGGACCCGCTCCTCCATGCTCGGGACGTTCACCAGCGAGCACGTCACCCGCTTTGGCCCCTGGCTGAATACCACCTTCCGACTGAAGCGCCGCTTCCGAAAAAAAATGTACAAGCGGTGGCCGCGACTGCTGACCTGGCACCTCAAGGACCAGGGGTACTGGGTCGAGGCCATCGGCAACAACTTCTTTCTCCCCGCCTACACGACCATCGGCTTCGACCGGGGCTTTGATCACGTGACCGACATCCGCGCCCACATCCACGACACCCCGGCCATCACCCGGGGGGCGATCCGGTTTCTGCGCGCCCACAAAGATCGGCCGTTCTTTTTGTACCTGCACTACGACGGGCCCCACCGGCCCTACTGGGCTCCCAAGGGCTACCGCGTCAAGGGCGCGCGGCCCCCTGGCGGCCCCCACGACCGCATCTTCGAGATGTACCTGGGCGAGAGCCGTTGGACCGACACGCACCTGGGGCCGCTCTTTTCCGAGCTGAAAAGGCTCGGGCTCGACAAGAACACGCTGGTGGTGCTCACCGCCGACCATGGAGATGTCTTCCACCGGGCACATGACTACCTGGTGGGCCGCAAGGACAATCGCACCCTGCACCATCACGGGTGGTCCGTCTACGAGGAGGTGCTGCACGTCCCGCTGATCATCGCCGGTCCTGGGGTGCCTGCGGGGCGTCGCATCGCCGACCCGGTGAGCCACATCGACCTGACGCCCACCCTGCTGGACCTGGCCGGGCTGCCGCCGCTGAAGGGCGGCATGGGGACCAGCCTGGTCACCGCCATCCGAAGCGGCAAGAAGATGCCCGCGCGGCCCATCGTCGCGGTGGCGCGCTGGTCCTACGGCATGCGCAAGGGTCGCTGGCGATACATCTACCGCTTCGGTGGCGGGCGGTCCCTGCGCAGCCCCCGTCGGCCAGAGCGCAAGACCTATGTCGTAGACGAGCTGTACGATCTGGAGGCCGACCCACACGAGACGAAGAACCTCGCCCGGGCCAATCCCCAGCTCGTCGGCAACCTCCGCCGGGAGCTGCTGTCCATCGTGCTGGGTGGCGGCGGGGATCGAGTCCACTCCAACGACGACGTGTTCGTCAACCCGGGTCTGCGATTGAGCCTGCGGCTCTGGGGCGGGACGGCCCACACGCTCAAGGGCAGCATCTCGTGCCCCGGCACGGTGGTGGTACGGAGCCTGCGCGGTCCATCGTCCCAAGCGGCCCACCGAACCAAGGGCCGGGTGGACTTGCTCCTCTCCAACAAAAACGGCCGTCCCGCCGAGGTGGAGCTCGGGTTCGTGGGCTGCGCTGCGGCCAACATCGAGCTGAACCTCCAGGTGGACGGCAAGCCCCTGCGGGCCGCCCAGGTGGCCGTGGGCCCGGTGGGGCTCGAACTGATGCCCAAGCCGTCCCGCCTGCCCCTGGCGATCCTGCCCGCCTTCGTGAGTCACCGACCGCCTCCGTTGCTGCCGTCGAGGACGCCCCGGGTGCACCTGTGGCTGGGCTCCGCCTACGAGGGGGACCTGAATCTGGACGCGGGAGCCAACTCGGCGGCGCGTCTCGCAGACCAGATGCTGCGTGATGCCGGCTACTCCAAGGGCCCCTCTGCGCGACGCCGCCCCCCTGCGCGACCGCGCTGAGTTGACAGGTCTCCCCTGCCCCGTCGTATACTCACCGCGATGTACAACCCGCTGGAGGTCGCGCCGTGACGCGTCGTATTCTGCACCCGCTCCCAATGACGCTCCTGGCCTGCCTGGTCGTGGCCTGCCTGGAGAAACCCATCGAAGACAACGATGGCGGACAAAACAACAACGCCATGAATCCGGACGCCGAGGTGGACGGTGAGGTGTCACCTGACGCCACGGTGAACTGCCAGCCGGAGGACCTCGTCCCTCAGCTCACCTGCGGCAGCGGTCGCAAGTGTACCCTCATCGACGATCAGAACCACGTGGGCTGCGCGCCCACCGGCTTTACCCCGGCCTACGCGGCGTGCGATGAGACGCGCCCCGATGACTGCGCACTGTCCACCCTGTGCAGCAACGCCGACGACCCCGCACGGTATGTCTGTCTGCCCTTCTGCGAAAACCTGGACGCCGCTTGCATGAACGGCAAGTGCACCCACACGATCAGCCTGGCAGGGGGCGGCACGGCGTACCTCTGCTCACCGGCCGACGGGTGTGACCCGGTCTCAGCCACCGGCTGCGACGCCGGGCAGCACTGCTACCTCGACCGGACGGGCGGCGGGCTCACTTTCTGCGTGACCACCCCAGGCACCGGAGAAGCGGGTGACATCTGTGACAACGACTACGGCTGCATCCCCGGGTTGACCTGTTTCGGCCCCCAGGGCAGCGGCACCTGCTATCCGCTGTGCCACGCGGGCAACGACGCCGAATGTGATATCGGGGTCGACTGCACCGAGATTCCCAACACCGACTATGGCCTCTGCTTCAACTGATCCCCCAGGGGGAGGTGCCCATGATCCGCACGCTTGCCGCAGCCCTGACGACACTATGGATACTGAGCCCGACGACGATGGCCCGAGCCAACACCACCTGGGACGGCGTCAACGTGGAGCCCGGACAGGACAACGCCGTGATCAGCCTCAGCGCCACCGACGGCACCAACGCCTGGGCCCTGGCCGTGCGCAACAACGGCTCCTCCAGTGAGCTCGTGGGCCTGCGCACCACCAATGGCGAGACCTGGCAGCAGATGACGCTGCCCCCGAGCACCAACCCCATGCTCCCGACCTTCTTCTCGGCGCTGGTGCTCGCCGACGCGCAGACGGGTTACGTGGCCGGCGTGGAGTTTCCGAACAACAAGATCTGGCAGACCACCAACGGGGGCGGATCCTGGTCCGAGGTGGCCTCCACCGACGGCCTCGTGACGCAGTTCCAGGCCTTGCCCAGCGGCGACGTCTTCGGCGTGGCGGGCGACACCGTGGTGCACACCACAGATGGCGTCACCTGGACGTCGGCCACGGTACCCAGCCCGGGCGGTGAAGAGAGCCCCCAAGGGATCTTCATGCTCAACCCCACCTGTGGCTGGATTGTGGGGGGCTGGGCCTATGACGAGGACAGCCACCCCACCCCCTCGGACGGCGCGGTGTGGACCACCATAGACGGCGGCCAGACCTGGACCGTACTGGCCCAGGGGCTGCCGTACTACCTCAGCCGGGTGTACTTCGTGGCGGGGAACCTGGGCTTCGCCGTGGGATCCGCTGCCGGCCGCGGCGTGCTGGTGCGCACCACAGATGGCGGCCAGACCTGGACAGAGCAGACGCTGCCCATCCACGCCGCCATGCCAGACGTGTGCATTGGCTTCGGCTTCTGCATCGACGACCCGACCCCGATCAGCGACATGGTGGACGTGCGTTTCTTCGATGCTGGACGGGGTGTGGCCCTCGGCCTGGCCTGCACCTCGCCTCCCTGCGACCCAACAGACTCCGCGGCCACCTACCTCACGAGCTTTCTGAGAACCTACGACGGCGGGCAGTCCTGGACGCACGACGAGCACTACGAGGACGCCATGCCGGACATCGACCTGCGCATCATGACCCTGCCCGGCGAGGTCGCCAAGCAGATCACCATGGCCTTCCCCGACCCCAATCACGGGTTCCTCGGGGGCCAGCACAACATGATCCTGCGCTACGTGGCCAGCGATCCCGAGGATCCCGGGGAGGTCACGATGCCCGGCTGCGACTCCAACGCCAACACCAACGGCTCGACCAACTCCAACGGGTACTGGCCCAACGACCCCAGCGGTGACGCGGGCTGCGGCTGCGCCACGCACCCCACCACTGGCATCACCCTCGCCCTCGGGCTGCTCGCCGCCTTCCTCCTGGCCTTCCGACGACGCCTCTAGAAGTACAAGAGGCGGTTCAGGTTCTCTTTTTCCCAGCGTTCGGCGGCCTCGGCCCACTCGAAGGTGCGCTCGTGGGCTCTGAAGGCGGGGGTGTGGAAGTGGTGTCGGCCATTGACCACGGGGATCTCGTGCACCTGGTGCAACATCTCGTGGAAGACCACCGCCTCGACGAAGAACCGTGGCACGAAGGAGCGGTCCAAGGAGATGTGGATGCGAATCAGCTGGTCCTCAACGGAGTAGGACCCCATCTTGACGCTGCCGTGACGCCGAGCGGGCCCTGTTCGGCGACGGCCCCAGGTGATGCTCGCCTCGATGTGGCCACCGAAGTACCGCTGGTTCAGACAGTCGAAGATCTCCTCCAAGTCGAAGAACTGCCCCTGGGGTGTGAGCTTGATCTTGCGCGGACCGGCCGGCAGGGAGTGCCGGATCTTGTCCTGGTGCTTGTCGATGTAGGCGTTGATCAGGGCCGATGCCTCGGCCTCGTTTCGGGCGATGAACCTGGCCAGCGCGCGCACGATTCCCGGCTCGGCGTCCACGAACATGTGGTGGAGGCGCGCCTCGAAATACCCCTTGCCGCGCTTGACCGAGATGATGCTGTAGCGGTTGTCGGTGACCACCACCCGCAGGTCCCCCCGCAGGTGCGCGCCGATGCGGCGCTGGAGCCGGAGACGGGCCGCCTCGTCGATCTTCTGCACCAGGGGCAGATGCCCCTGCCGCGGATCGGGTTCCCGCGCAACCAGGGTGTTCCGGGGGGCACGGCTCCGCCGCGGGTGATGTCTCCGACGCAGGGGCATGACGGCCCGACCGTTGAATCCGAACAGCAGCTGCTCGCGGGTGGCCTGCCTCAACCGTAGAACCTCAACACCTCTGAAAACACCATTAAAATCAACTCGTTATCTCGCAGGCGTCGCCTGTTCCAAACCCGTATAGTCTACTGCGAATCGCCCCTTTGGGCAAATTTCGGCGGCTGCCCAAAAAAGAGGCGGATTATACACTCCATGGGTGGGAATCCCTGAAGCGATCATCAAGGGTTTGTGGATAAAAAAGAGGAAACCGACGGCTTTCGGGGCTACTCGTCCTCGTCCTCGTCACCGCCGCCCACGAAGTACCGTCGACGCGCGCGCCGACGCGGACCGGGGCGCATGGCCGCGCGCCGCATGGGCGTGTACCGCCGCCGCATGGGCGTGTACCGCCGCCGCATGGGCGTGTACCGCCGCCGCATGGGCGTGTACCGCTGCATGGGAACCGAGGCCACACCCCCGCCTCCACCATGGAGCCGGAGATAGTTCGTGGCCTTTTTGTAGTATGCGTTGTGCGGCGGCACCATGCGCTGGACGCGCCGCCAGTTGCTCTTGGCCTTGAAGGGGTTGGTGTTTCGGACGATGTAGCCGTCGTTGAAGATCTGCTGGGCCTTGGCGCTCAGCTGTTCCCGCAGCCGGGACAGGCCCGCGCTGCCGTACTGCGCGGCCAGGTTCACGCTGGCGAAGCAGGCGGCGAACTTGCCCTGGGAAAACAGCAGCGACGCCCGGGCCTTGGCCACCCGGAAGACCTTGCCCTTGATCAGCGCCTGGTGGGCGCCCCCCAGGCCGGCGTCGTAGGCCAGTGCCTTTCTGTACTGCACGATGGCGGTGGCATGATCTCTGGTCAGGTTGGCGTCACCGCCTCTCATGGCCATCGACAGGGAAGAAACCGCACCAGCGAGCTTACGGAGCTTCTTGCCCGCGTAGCCCCCGCGCTTGGCGGCGAGGCTGTTGATCTCCCGCACGGCACCGGCAAAGTCCTGGGCGATGTACAGCGTCTTGGCGTTGGCGGGCATTCCCCCGTAGCCACCGGATGCCACCGCGCCGCTCGGGGTGGAATCCGGGGCGGCAGCGGGATCGTCCTTGTCCGCCATGATCCGATCCAGCTCACGATCGGGCCGGGCCGTGGGCGGCGCGCCGCCGAGCCGCTGGCGGATCAACTGGGCCGGGAAGGCGTCCGGGGCAATCTTCAGGGCCGCCTGGATCTTCTCCATGGCCCGGGCAAGGGTCTTTCTTTTCTTGCTCTTGGCAAGCTCCCGTGCCTCAACCACGAGGGGAGCCGCCTTCATGAACCGCACGCGACGGGACATCCGGCGCGCATCCTTGCAGGTCTGCAGGGCGATCTTGCAGGTGCCCTTGTCCAAGAAACGCTTCTCCTGCAGGAAGTCCTCGTTGATGCGCAGCTCTGCCCGCACCAGCTTGCCCGAGCGGATGGCCTGTCGTGCCTTTTCGAGCACGGTATTGGCCTTGATGTTGTTCTCCGCGAACACGGCGTTGTCGTTGTAGACCTTGCTGGTGGGATCGTGCGCCTGCAGCTGCTTGAGCAGCGCCAAGGCCTGGCTCCACTGTTTTGCCTTGATGTGGGCCGAGGCTTTGTTAAACACCTGCTCAGGGGTGGGCCCCTGGGGCTCAGCGACAGACTTGACCTTGGTTTTTCTGGGCTTGGACGGACCCATGAAAGACGTGATGATGCCCAGCAACAAAAAGAACCCGAACAACCCGGCCACGCCGAAGAAGATGAGCTTCTTTTGCTTGGTGTCGGTCAAGCGGCCGTAGATCGCCTTGACGCCAGCGGCCGAGATCTTGACCTTCACGCGGACGTCCGGCACCTCCGCGCCAGGTTCGATCAAGGGCAGGTCAGCCGAGACCTGCATGTCGGGCGGTGCCAGGGGGGCCACTTGGGCCGTGTGGTTGGCGTCGAGGATGGACTGCGGAATCGCGGGCTCCGCAGCCACCGAAGGGCTCACGGGATAGGCTTCGGGGGCAACGGGGACCGGCGCAGCGGCCGGCATCGCCTGGGCCACGGGCTGCACCGCCGGGGCGGGTGCCGGAGCGGGCGCGGGGGCCGGGGCCGACCGTGCCACCGCGGCCGAGGACTGGACCGGCTGGCCGCCAATCTCGAACTGCAGCTCGGTCTTGCCCAGCCCGATGATGTCGCCGTGGTTCAGCGTCTGCGTCTTGACCCGCACACTGTTGATCTTGGTGCCGTTGCCGCTGCCCTGATCCGTGATCGACACGGCTCGGCCGTCGAAGTTGAAGGCGCAGTGCCGCCGGGACACGGCAATGTCCGCCAAGACCACGTCACAGTCGGCGCCACGACCAATAACGCCCTGACCCAACGGCAGCGCGAAGACCCGCCCCATGTCAGCGCCAGCCTTGACCCGGAGCACGGCTGCCGGAACCTCCTCGGCAGGGGCCGGCTGGTCGAACTCAGCCCCGAAGCCAGGCTCGATGACCGTGTTCTCGGCCTCCGGCATGGCCACCGGATCGGTCTCCATTCCACCACTCAGTCCGGGCGCGGGCTCCGGAGGAAGGGGGGCCGGGCGTTGGGGAGGGCGGCGCGGGGCCGCTCGGCGGGGCGGCGGGCCCTGGCCAGGGGCGCGGCGGGGCGGTCGACGTCCAGGCGCGGGGCGTGGTCGCGCCGGGGCGCGGTCGTCATGCCCCAGGGTCTGGCCCTTTCCGGGGCCGGGCCCACGGGGCGCTCCTCCGGGGCCAGGCCCACGGGACGCTCCCTCTGGAACGGGTCGGCGGGCCGGCTGCCGGCGTCTCTGCGGACCGGACGGAGCCGGACCACGCGGTCTTCGAGGTGCATCAGCCATCATTACGAGAATATGGGATCTTTACCAACCCGGCAAGGATCGCCTCACGAAAAGCGCGAAAAGCACGACCACGGTCCCGAAGGCAAAAATCTCGTCCAGGCCTCCGACGCCGCCCCGAGGCACCTCGGTCCACGCCTCTGGCCTACTGGCCGATGGCTCCCAGGACCTCTCTGAGCTTGATGTAGCGCGGATCCCGCGGGTTGGCCTTGAAATACAGCAGGGTCTGCTTGAGCTGGGCCCGGGCCTGATCCGTCTGCTGGTAGCGCCACTGGCGCTGGGCGTCGAAGATCGCCGTCTTGAAGATCCGGGACAGCTCCTTGTTGATGCGATCGATCTCCCGGGTGGCCACGGCGTACTCCGGCGGCTTGCGGGGAAGCTCCTCCAGATAGTCCCGGGCGCACTCGTAGTCCCGGATGGCCTTCTGGAGATTGGCCGGGTCCACCTTGCGCTGATCATAGGCGTTCTTGGCGTTGAAGAAGCACTCCTTGGCCTTGCCCTGGTTCGGCGCCGGGATGGCGGTCTCCCGCAGCTTCACGTAGGCGATCTCCCACATCTCCGAGCCGTTCTTGCCGTTCTTGGTGTTGTCGAAGGTGACACGGTTCTCGCCGTCCTTGAGCGCGGCGGGATCGATCACCTGACGCAGGCCATAGTCGTACTTGTACGAGGTGGCCCCCTGGACGCTGATCTTCCGGGTGGCCGGCACCGTGCCGACACGCTTGCCGTTGACGAGGATCACCACCTCCTCGGAGTCGTCCACCCCCCAGGCGCCGTACTCGAGGGTCACCCGGAGCTTCTGCTTGGGCTTGACATACCGGAAGATCACCTTGTCCCGGAAGTTCCGGTTGTACTTGCCGTAGCCGAACGCCCAATCCCAATACCCCTTGGCATGATACTCGTCGTAGTCGATGGGATCGGCCGACAGCTCCGGATTTCCACCCCTCCGCTGCTTCTTGCCACCCACGCACTGCTTGCCCAGGCCCGCCAAAAGCAGCAGCAACGCCATGCCGCCCCCCACGGCCATGAGCTTGCCCCGGGGGGTCTTCCACAGCTCGACCAGCTGCTCGGTGGGATTCCCCCCCCCTCCCGCGTGATCCAGGCGGGCCTTCTGCTTGTCCGTGAGGCGGATGCGGACCGTGTCGTCCCCCGAGCGCGACATGTCCAGATTGGAGAACTGCACGGTGGCCTGGCCGATGCCCACGTAGTCACCGTCCCGCAGCACCTCGGGGCCGTCGATGAGCTCCCCGTTGAGCCGCGTGCCGTTGGACGAGCCCAGATCCTCCACCAGGTAGACCCCGCGCATTCCATGGAACCGGGCGTGGACCCGGGAGATCCCAGGGTCCACCAGGATGACGTCGTTCTCCTCCACCCGGCCGACCTTGCACCGGGACTCGAAGTGATACTCCCGCCCCTGGGCCTGGCCGTCGATGACGGTGAGCAAGAAACCTTCTACCTTGTCCTTGTCCTTGCGCCCCTTGCGGCCGCTCTTCCCACGGGGTTTCCTCAAAACTGGCCCCCGTACATGAGCCGGAACACGATGGGTCCGAACAAGATCATGAACACCGTGGGGAAAAAGCAGGCCACCAGCGGCATCAGCATCTTCACCGGCGCCTCGTTGGCCAGCTTCTCGGCGCGCTGGGTCCGATCGATGCGCATCTGCGTGGACTGGATGCGGAGGATCCGCCCCAGGCTGGTGCCCATGCGGTCGGCCTGGATCAGGTTGGTGACAAAGGCGGTGAGCACGGGCAGCTGTACGCGATCCGCCAGGTTCCGCAGTGACTCTTCCCGGGTCTTGCCCAGCTTGATCTCCCCCAGCATGATGCCCAGCTCCTCCATGAGCGGACCTGGCTTGCCCTTGTCCACCACCGTGGCGATGGCGGCCTGAAAGTCCAGCCCCGCCTCCACCGACAGGGTCAGCAGATCGATGGCGTAGGGCAGGGCCCGCTGGATCTTGTGGTGCCGCTTCTTGATCTGGTCCGCCAGCCAGATGAACGGAAAGAGCGCGCCGAACAGGGCGAAGAACACCCCGGCGATGAGCGGCTTGTGAAGCAGGTTCATCACCATGAGCCCGAGCACCCCGAACATCAGGGCGCACAGCTCCATCATGGCGATGAAGTCCTCGGGCATCATGTGCGGCTTGCCCATGGCCACGAAACGTCGGCCCATCTTCCGCGCGAACCCCACGCTCACCAGGGGCCGGTTCAGCGCCCCGATGCGTCCGAGGATCACCTGCCCGGCGGAGCGCACGGCGTTTTCGCCCTGGGTCGCCATCTGCGCCTGGGTCGCCGCGATGAAGCGTCGCGGGTAGACGGCCCAGGCCACCAGGAATGCGGCGGCAAATACCAGTACCACGAAGCTCAGGGTCATCAGCGGAGTCATGTCTTGCCTGTCACCGATTCAACCTATACGTCGATGGATACGATGCGACGGATCAACCAGATGCCCATGATCTCCATGAGGATGATGCAGCCGATCAGGATGTACCCGAAGCGGTGGTGCAACATGGGCTGCATGAGATCGGGGCGGCAGTGGTTGAGCACGAGCCCCAGGATCAGCGGCATGGACGCCACCACCCAGGCCTGCATCTTGCCCTGGGCCACCAGGGACTGAATCTTGCCCTCCAGGCGGAACCGCTCCCGGATGGTGCTCGAGATGATGTCGTACATCTCCGCCATGTTGCCGCCGAGCTTCCGGGAAACGTTGGTGGAGACCACCACCAGCTCGAGGTCCTCGCTGCCCACGCGATAGGACATGTTCTCGAGGCCCTCCTCCACCGACACGCCCAGCTTGAGCTCTTTGACGAAGAGATCGAACTCCTGGCCGATTGGGGCCGGCATCTCCCTGGCCACGTTCTCCGAGGCCATGGGCAGGGTGAGCCCGGCCTTGAAGGCGGCGGCCATTTGAACCAGCGCGTCCACCAGCTGGCGTTCGAACTTCTGGATACGCTTTTTGCGCAGGTGGCGAATTCCCAACATGGGGAAGACGAAGCCGAGCACGCCCAGAATGAGCCCGGCCACGAAGTTCATGGCCGCCAGGCCCAACAAAAAGAAGATGCAGCCCAGGGCCATGGAGAGGACCAGGATCTGACGGGGCGTCACGAACATGAACATCCCCTCCAGGGTCTGGGTTCCCTTGGTTGCGTAGCGATCCTCGTACTGCTCCAGCCCACGGGAGATGATGGCGGACACCACCACCACCAGGATGAATACGGCGATGAACGTGAACAGTGCGACCAGGCCTAGCACCGCGCTCCTCCTACTTCCTGAGGCCCGGCAGCCCGCGTATGATCTTGATGCGCTGGATGGTCTGGTACCGCTCTTCCCGCAGCTTCTTGACGCGCTCACCGGTGATGAGGGTCGTGATGGTGGTTCGCGCCCGCTCCTGGTACACGTCCAGGTCCTCTGGGTTCCGCAGGGTCATGTACAGATTGCCCAGCTCCTGGGCGAGCACCAGGATCTCCGCCTCAGCGGGCAGCACCAGCAGGGTGAGCGTGGAGTACTCGTGAGCCTTGGACGAACGCAGGCCCCGATGCATGGGCCGGAGCTGGCCGGTGGCCAGGACGATGATGTTCTGCAGCAAGGTCACCGCGATCATCCGGTTGGTGGTGGGGTCACGGAAGGTGCCGAGCACATCGACGTGATCCGCTGGCCGGACCATCCCCCCCACCGACGATCGTTCTGTCACCGACACCGTGATGGCGCGACCCTTCTTGGTCACCGCCTTGGACAGCCGGTCCTCGGCCGTCTCCCGGCCCCGGAGGTGGTGCCAGCTCAAGGGATCACCCTTTTGGATGGGGAACACCACCTCGTTTCCGAGCACGGTGTCCAGCTCCTTGGGGATGACCATGTCCGCCGTGCGAAACTTGCGCGGGATCTTGTCGGTGGTGATCAGATCCTCCGACAGGATCGTCCCAGGTGCCACATTGGCGCTGGCCACCACCACGTCGGTCAGCTCCCACCCGGCCCGCGCGCGCTTCTTTTCGCTCTCCACGATGCCCCAGAACAGGACGGCCGCGAGGGCTGCCAGCACCACGGCGATGATAATCGGGATGATACCCTTGGTCATGGTCCTCCTGGGTGGCCGGCCTTGCCCGGCGATCGTCCGCGGGGGCCCATCCACCGGGCCATTCTACTGCTCGGCCTCGCCCCCGTCAAACGGCTTGGGTTGGTGAAACCCGCCAACAGGACACACGAAACAGCCGCCATTGGCGAGCGCCAGGCCCGCGGGGGAGCCAGGGGCGAAGCGCCGCGCGCCATGCCCCTTGCGCCCGGGACCCGAAGGGGCGATCATGAGCGCCCACACCATGCAACGGCTCGTAAGGAGGATATTCAACGTTCACCCCGGAGAGGGCGCCCAGGTCCTCATCCTGCTGCTGTTCATCTTCTTCATCCAGTCGATCCTCTCGACGGGCAAGGTGCTGCAGTACGCGGTATTCCTCGACTCATACGGCCGCAAGTCCCTGGCCCTGGCCTTCGTCCTCGCGCCCCTGGTGCTGGCCGTGGTCGCTGCTGTCTACGCCGCCCTGACCCGCCTGGTCAAGGTCGCGGTCCTGGTGCCGGTGACCCTGGTGGTCCTGGCCGGGGGGTTCATCTTCTGGCGGCTGTTCTTCGCGCCGCCCCCCCCGGACTTCCCCATCCTGGGCACCTGGGCTCCCGAGCCACTGACCGATCCCTATGGGCCCTTCGTTCTGTACATCTGGGTGGAGGTCGCGGCCTCCATCGCCATCGTTCAAGCCTGGGCCTTTGTCAGCGACGCCTTCGATCCCCGCCAGGCCAAACGCCTGATCCCCCTGGTGGGGCTGGGGGCGAGCTTCTCCTTTCTGCTCAACGGCTTCGTGGTCCACCCGCTGGTCAAGTACCTCATCGACGCCACCGACCTGACCTGGCTGGTCGCCTTCTCCTTCGGGATGTCCATCCTGCTGTTCTGGGTGGCCCGGCGCCGGGGCATCGGCGGCCGCGACAAGCCAAGCCGGCCCATGCCCACCCAGAAAAAGACCGCCGGAGACACCTTCTTCGGGTCCATGAAGCGCGGGTTCGAGCAGATCGGGCAGACGCCACTTCTGCGCCTCTTCGCCATCATCACCGTGGCCACGATCCTGTCCCAGGGCCTGCTGGACTTCATCTTCATGTCCACCCTCAAGGCGCGGTTCGACAAGAACGACCTGGCCAGCTTCCTGGCCATCTTCTACGGCGTCCTGGGGGCCATGCAGGTGATGCTGCAGATGTTCGTGTCCGGGCGGCTGCTCACCCGCCTGGGCAGCGCCGTGTGCCTGGCGATCCTGCCCCTGGCGGTGGGCCTGGGCTCGTTGGTCTGGGTGGTCCTGCCGCTGTTCTGGCTCCTGGTGGGGCTGCGCTTTGGCGATCGTCTGCTCAAGCAGGCCTTCTACAGCCCGAGCCTCCAGGCCCTGTACACGCCGGTGCCCAGGCTGGCCAAGCGGCAGGCCATGACGCTCATCAAGGGGGTGGTGTCTCCGCTGTGCTTCGCCGTGTTCGGCGTGGTGCTCTTCTTTTTCGGCGTGGGACTGGAGCTGAAGTACCTCGCCCTGGCCCTGGTGGTCGTGGCGGCCACGGCGTTCGTGATCCTGGTTCTCAAGGCCCGGCCCGCCTACGTCAAGGCCCTGTCCGAGGCCCTGGACCGCCGCAAGCTCGACCAGGACGACCTGGTGGAGGACTTTGCGGTGGGCATGGACGGGGAGACCATCGCCTTCATCCAGGCGGCGGTCTTCGAGGGAGACGACGACGGCAAGGCCGTGTTCGCGCTGCGGCTCCTGTCCGGAGTCCGCTCCGCCCAGGTGACCGACCTGCTCTTCAAGGCCTGCCGGCACCCCTCTGCCCTGGTCCGCAAGGAGGCGTCCATCCTCATCGCCGAGCTGGAGCGCCAATCCGACGCCGCCGCCGTGGCCGCCCTCCTGGCCGACGAGGAGGATCCGGACGTGGTGGCCCAGCACCTGGTGACCCTGGCCACTCTGGGCACCGAGGGCACCGCCGGCACGGTGGCGGGGCTCCTGGCCGATCCGCGGCTGCGGGCGCGGGCGGCCGCGACCCTCTGCGCCCAACGGCTGGGCCTGGCAAGCGACCAGGTGGAGCAGACCTTCGACCACCTCGCCCACGCGCCGGACGAGGCAGACCGGCTGGTCCTGGCCCAGGTGATGCTCCCCTTTGCCCACGAGACCCTGGCGCCCCGCTGCCATGTGCTGCTGACGGACGGATCGGTGGCGGTGCGGGGCGCGGCCCTGCGCACGGCCGCGGCGATCAAGTCTCCGGCGCTCCTGGACGACCTGCTGGTCTGCTTCACCTGCCTGGGCCCGGCCGACGAGGCCGGCGTGGCCCTGGCCGCCCTGGGGGACGTGGCCGTGCCGGCCCTGGGAAAGATCGCCTCCAACCCCGGCGCCCCCCTGGTGCTCAGGCAGCGGGTGCCGCGGGTCCTGGCCACGGTGGACACCGACCTCGCCGGGACCGTGCTCGAGGACCTTTTGTCCGACCCCCACGACGACATCCGCCTCTACGCCATCCGCTCGCTGAATCGCATCACCGACAACCCCGGAGGCTACGACCGCCCGGCCCGGGCGCTGATCCTCGAGCGGATCCGGGCCGAGGTGATCACCGGGCAGGTGCTCGCCGCCACCCGGCGCGGCCTGTCCGGCCTGCTGGATCCACGGCAGGAGTCGCTGCTCAGCCAGGAGCTCGAGCACCGCCTGGCACACTGCCTCACCCGTCTGTTCGGCCTCGCGGCCCTGGTGGAGGACCCGAAGATGACGGCGATCATCCACTGGAACATCCAGTCCGCCGATTCCCGCCTGACCGCCCACGCCATCGAGCTCATCGACACGGCCTTCTCCCGGGAAGTGGCCGCGCTGGTGGTGCCCCTGGTGGAGAGCAAGACCCGCACGGTGGACTTGGCCAAGGCCTTGCCCGAGGCCGCAGAGAACCTGCACATGGCGATCAGGAACCCGGTCCAGGCCGTGGTCACGAGCCAGGACGAGTGGCTTCGGATCTGCGCCGCCGTAGGCTGGCCCGAGCTAACCCAATCCATTGACGCAGACCTCTACCAGGAGGTGCAGACCATGCTTCCACTAATCGAGCAGATCCTCTTCCTCCAGTCCGTCCCCATCTTCCGGGAGCTGTCGGGCGAGGAGCTGCACTTCATCGCGGGCATCACCGAGCAGGTCTCAATAGCCAAGGATGAGACCCTGTTCCACGCCGGGGATCCGGGGGACGCCATGTACCTGGTCCTCCACGGCTCGGTGTCCATCCAGCTGGGCGATCAGGAGATCGTCCGCATCGGCCGCAGGGACTGCTTCGGCGAGATGGCCGTGATCGACAACCTGCCCCGCAGCGCCGACGCCGTGGCCGCCGAGGACACCGACCTGCTGTGCATCGACGCCCAGAGCTTCGACGAGCTGCTCCAGGAGAAGCACCAGATCGTCAAGGGCATCTTCAAGGTCCTCTCCTCCCGCCTCCGCGAGTCCACCGCCAAGCGCGTCACCCAGCCCGCCATGCGGGCCTACGTCCCCCCCGACAACTAGGGCCCGATCTACGATCCGCCCGCTCGGGAAATCGGAGGGAGCTCGCGGCGGCCATGGATCACCACCAACACGGTAGTCGCATCCTCGCTTCGCTCATAGACGAGTCGGTATGAATAGACGAACAACTCACGGACGTTCGGGTCGCCCAGCTCAGGAACAACGCGACCGCGTTCGGCGAAAGGCTCGATGTCGTCGCTCTTGCTCAGCAGCGCATCGACTACGTGACGGGCGTAGTGCGGAGAATCACGTGCGATATACTCGAAGATGCCCTGGATGTCGCGTGAGGCGGCCTCAGATCATTTCACCATGTCTCAGCTTCCCGCCTCAGCTCCTCGGTGTTCTTCAACGGCTTCGTTCGTGCCGATTCCTGGCCGTCGCGCACCTTCTTCAGCACATATCGACGGTACATGATCTCGTCCATGTCCGAGTCGTCGGGAAGCCGGGAGATGGTCTCGAGGGCCTCAGCCTTGGCAGATGACATCCAGGTGTTCCTCTTGGTTGATCGTATCTTCAGGGTCACCTCTGCGCAGGGGCTGCGGACAAGACACGTATCGAGTCCCTTCACCGATGTCTGCAGGGATGGGCTACCAAACGCGCTTGACGTCGTAGGCGTCCAGCTGCGTGTCGGCACTTAGCACCTGGAGAGATTCACTGATGGCCTGGGAGACGAGCATTCGATCGAATGGATCGCGATGATGAAAGGGAAGCCCGGCGACGTGCTGGCAGTGCTCCGGCTCGATACCGAGCCAGGAAATACCGTTGATACGCAGCTCCTCCCCAACCACATCCAGGATGGGTCGAGGCCCGGAGAGCTTGCCGATGCTCTGCTTGATCGCGATCTCCCACATGCTGGCCGCGCTAAAGACGAGCCTGTTGCCCGGATCGAGGAAGCACTGCCTGGCCACGCTGCTTAGCTTGGAGCTGTCGCTGATGGCCCAAAGAAACGCGTGTGTGTCCAGCAGGAGATTCACTCCATGTACTCCTTGAAGTCCTCGAGAGGCTCATCAAAATCATCCGCGATCCGAATCAGGTCCGCCACACCGTCGAGGCGCCGCTCAGGGCGAGCTTCCGGTAGCGGAACCAGCTTGACCAGCGGCCGGTTCCCCTTGGCGATGATGATCTCCTCGCCGTTAAGAGCGTCTCGGATCAGGCGCGAGAGGTGGGTCTTCGCCTTGTGGATGTTGAACTCGGCCATCTTGGCACCTCCTGTATGACCAAGCTGAATGACTAAGCCACATGACTAAGTTACATGACTTAGTCATATCTGTCAACCACTCGGATCGACGCTCAGCCTCGGTCCTGATCGCCGTCTTCACCCCTCGGCTCCATCCTGACGTCACAGTCGACACAGTACCGAGCGGCCTCGGCGCCGACCAGGGCCACCACGCCGACCAGGGCCGGCACCACGCACCCGGCGAGGGACCACAGGGGGGCCCGCCAGGGGGCCACGGCCAATCCCACGAGGGCCCCGACGCCCACCAAGATCAGCGCCCACCCCGTGATCCGCCGCATTCGACGCAGATCCTTCTCCCGGCGACCGCCGCACCGGGGGCACTGCAGGGATGTGGGGGCCTTCATGGACGTTGGCTCGCAGGTTGGCTTCTTGTGTCCCTCCTGATATCCTTTCTAAGAGCACTTGGACAGAGAAATGTTGTATGTGCGCAAAACCACTAAACAATATTGACCAGATGGTCATTGGCGCATGTCTCGTGCTCGCTGGATCTGTCTGTCTTCTGACCTGCAGGAGGCGAAACAAAAGGCGCTACAGGAGGCGAAATGGACCCGGTGACCAGAGGTGACTTCTTCGCGGCCCAGGGCTGGTACCCGGCCCAGGACGAGGCCTGCGGCTGGCAGATCCAAGCGTTTCTCGACGGGTTCGACATTGGAGCCCTGCCTCCCGAGCGGCTGCGCTGCGGCATCGTGCCCCATGCCGGGTGGATGTTTTCGGGCAGCCTGGCGGCCCAGACCATCGGGGCCCTGGCCCGCCACGCGGACCAGGTGGACACGGTGGTGTTGCTCGGGGGGCACCTGGGCCCCGGGTCGGCGAGCTGGATCCTCAGGCAGGGAACCTGGCCCACCCCGGTGGGCGACCTCGAGGTGGACGGGGAATTGGCAGAGGCGGTGGCGCGGGAGACCGGGTGGCTGCCCATCGGCCCTGGTGACTACCAGCCCGACAACACCATCGAGCTGCAGCTGCCGATCCTGCGCCACTGCTTTGGCAACAGCCGCCTGGTGGCCGCCGGCGTGCCGGCTGCGCCTGACTCTGGCGAGGCCGGCGCCGCGGTGGTCCGCGCCGCCGAAGACCTGGGACGGGACATCGTGGTCATCGGCTCCACGGACCTGACCCACTACGGACCGAGCTACGGCTTCAGCCCCGCCGGCAGCGGCGAGGAGGCCGTGCAATGGGTCAAGGAGGAAAACGACGCCCGGGCCGTGGACCTCATGGTGAATCTGGATCCAGAGACCCTGGTGCCCGAGGCCCTCGAAAAGCACTTCTGCTGCTGCCCCGGCGCCACCGCAGCCACCCTGGGCGCCGCCCGCGCCCTCGGCGTCCAAAAGGGCCACGTCCTGTCCACCCTGACCAGCTACGACGTCCGCCCCGGCTCCAGCTTCGTGGGCTACGCCGCCGTTGTTTTCTGAAACGTCACTGCATCTCGATGAAGCCGCAGGGGCACTCTTCCATGCACTTCTTGCAGCCCTGGCACAGCTCGAGCTTGAACGTGTAGGGCTCGAAGGACTTGGGCTCGGTCTTGACGATGGCGTTGTCCTGGCAGAAGGACCAGCACGTGCCGCAGTCGAAGCAGTAGCCACAGGAGAGGCACCGCTTGGCCTCGTGCATCACCTGCTCCTCGGTGAGGCCCTTGTTGATCTCCACGTTGAAGTCGTCTCCAAAGCGATCGGCCACGGGTAGGTGCTCGGGCTCCACCCGCTCGATCTTGTCGTAGAAGCTGAACTTCATCCGGTCCTTGTTGATCTCCGGAAGGGCCGGCGGAGGCACGGGCGCCTCCCCCTTGCAGTAGGCGTCGATGGCCTGGGCCGCGAACCGCCCCTGGGCGATGGCCGTGGTGACCAGCGACAGATCGGTGACGTCGCCCCCGCCAAAGACGCCGTCGTCCTTGGTGGTGCCCCACTCGTCGATCTTGACCCAGTTCTTGCCCTCGCGCACCGCTTCGAGACCCTCGAAGTTGGGCTCCTGGCTGATGGCCGGGATGATGGCGCTGGCCTTGATGTCGAACTCGCTGCCCTCGATGGGCACGGGGCGGCGGCGACCCGACGCGTCGGGCTCGCCGAGCTCGCAGCGGATGCACTTCATGCCCACGGCCTTGCCGCCCTCCACCAGCACCTCCACGGGGGCCACGAGGAACTCGATCTTGATCCCCTCCTCCTCGGCGCCGTCGATCTCCTCCTGGATGGCTGGCATCTCCTCGATGGTCCGGCGGTAGACGATGGTGACCTGCCCCGCGCCCAACCGCTTGGACATGCGGGCCGCGTCGATGGCGGTGTCCCCGCCGCCGATGACGATGACGTCGTCGCCCAGGGCCGGGGGCTCCCCAGCGTTGGCCGCATGCAGGAACTCCGCCCCGCCGTACACACCCTCTGAGTCCTCGCCCTCGGCGCGCAGCTTGCGGCCCTTGTGGGCGCCGATGCCCACGAACACGGCCTTGTGGCCGGCCCGCACCTCCTCGTAGGGGATGTCGCGCCCCACGGCGGTGTTGGTCTTGAGCTCCACGCCCAGGTCGAGGATCTTCTGGATCTCGGCGTCCAGGACGTCCCGGGGCAGCCGGTAGGCGGGGATGCCGTACCGCAGCATGCCGCCCGCCTCGGGGAAGGCCTCGAAGAGGGTCACCGGATAGCCGCGCAGGGCCAGGTGGTAGGCCGCAGAGAGGCCCGCAGGGCCCGCACCCAGCACGGCGATCTTCTCACTGCGCTTTTCGTCGGTCAGCCGCTCGAACTGCAGGTTCTTCTTGATGCCGTAGTCACCCAGGAACCGCTCCACCTGGTTGATGGAGGGCGCCCTGTCCAGCTCGTTGCGGTTGCAGGCGTCCTCGCAGGGGTGGGGGCACACGCGACCGATGACCGCCGGCAGGGGGTTGGTCTTGACGATTCGACGCCAGCCCTGCTCATAGGACTCGTCCAGGGTGCGCCCGTGATCCTCGGTCTTGGCGATGGTCATGAGAAACCAGCGGATCTCCGTATGTTGGGGACAGGCGCGTCCGCAGGGTGGCGCCTTCGGCTGCACATAGGGTCGCAGGGGCGAGGTGACTCGCGGGCCTCCGCCACCCGTGGTGGCCTTGATCTTGACCTTCTTCTTTTTCTTGCGCGCGATGCCCATGGTAGACACATACCCTTTCAGAAGTTGTTTCTCTCAGAGTTGCTTTGAAATCTTACAAATATGCACTGTTCTGTCTAGCCCGAAATCCCGAATTAGTGAGGCCTCATTCATCGCCTCGGAATCGTCTGGCGGCGGCCACCATTCCGGGCGCCCACTGGGGGGCGCCCAGGGCGTGGAGGTGCAGGTAGCTGGCCACCGTGTTGCCCTGGCGCAGGCCGTCCCGGCCCTGGCCCAGGCCGGTTCCCCGGACCACCCGATAGACCGTTTCCACGGAGGTGTCTGCCGGGAGCCGGGAATAGTGGAACTCATGCCCACGCAAGCGAATTCCGCTCTCGAAAAACGGGGATCCGCCGTCGGTCTCCACCTCCATGTAGCCGTGACCCTGGGGGCGCTTCTCCACGGTCAGACGCAGGGGCAGAACCCCTGCCATGGGATACGTTTCACCCAGCCAGGTGAAGGACTCGGCCAGGTACATGAGCCCGCCGCACTCCGCATAGATGGGCAGGCCGCGGCCGGCTGCCTCCCTGACCGACCCGCGCATCGCGGAATTTTCCGTGAGGCCCCGGGCCTGGGTCTCGGGGAACCCGCCCCCGATGTACAGGGCATCCAGGGCGCCGAGCCCCGTGTCGGCCAGGGCCGAGAGGGGCACCAGATCAGCGCCGGCGCGGTCCAGGGCAGTGAGGTTCTCCGGGTAGTAGAAGGTGAAGGCGGCGTCCCGGAAGTAGCCTATCCGAACGGCGTTTCCGGCCGAGGGAACGTGGAGGTCGACGTCGACGTCTTCGGGGTCGGAGCTGGGGTCGGGGTCGGGATCGGGATCGGGGTCGAACTCTTCGGGAACGGGATCGGCCAGGGGCGGCGCCGAGTCGGCCAGGGAGAGGATCCCGTCCAGATCCAGGTGGGCGCTCACTTGCTCGAGCCGCGTTGCCAGGGCGGCCCGCTCCCCATGCTCGGCCGGGGTCACCAGACCCAGGTGGCGATCCGGGAGGAGGGTCGCCAGGTCCCGCTGCCGGGGGATCACCCCGACCACGGGCAAGCCCGTGACCTGGTCGACGGCGTCCCGGAGCACCTGCTCGTGCCGCGCGCCCGCCACGCGGTTCAGGATCACCCCGGCCACCCGACAGTCCGGATCCAGCCGCTGGCACCCCAGGGCCACAGCGGCAGCCGTACGCGTGGTCTTGGTGGCGTCGACCAGCAGCACCACCGGCGCGTCCAGCAACCTGGCGAGGACCGCCGTGGAGTGCCTGCCCGCTCCGTCCAGGCCGTCGTGAAGCCCCCGGTTCCCCTCCACCAGGCTGACCCGCGCCCCGGCGGCCGCCTCCACAAAGGAGCCCAGGAGCCGGCGCGCGGGCATCAGGTAGGGATCGAGGTTCCGGGCCTCCATGTCGGCGGCCCAGGCCAGCCAGGCCCGGTCGATGTAGTCCGGGCCCTTCTTGAAGGCCGCCACCCGGTGGCCCCGGGCCCGCCAGGCGCAGAGGAGGCTCAGCGAGACGAGGGTCTTCCCGGAGTCACCGCCGGTGCCGGCGATCACCACTCTGGGCAGCAGGTGGGTCATTGGTGTGTGCAGCGAGGAAAAAGGGAAAGCGCAGCGCTGAGCGCTGAGCGTGACTACTTCGCGGCGCCCTCTTCGTGCGGGATCTCGATGTAGCTCCCGCCGAAGTAGGTGTACACGCACCGCTTGGACTCGATGAGCGCGTTGACGCCCTGCTTGGCCGTCTTCTTGTCGCAGTTCTGGTCCGCGAAGTGCGCCATGGCCGCCTTGGTCAGGTCACCGGACTTGAACTTCTTCACGCCCATGGCGTCGGCGACCATCTTGTACATGAAGTCCGCGATGTCGTCGACGCCGACCGTCACCGCCGCGGCGACCTCGTCGTCACCGGCCTCGTCGTCCTCCTCGTAGTCGCCCGCCGCGTCAGCAAAGCTGATGGGACGCAGGTGGGAAGTGCGCGCGTAGCTCAGGCCCGCATACCGGAAGTCGTCGATGTGGTACTTGCTGAACTCCAGCCCGCACAGGTCGAAGAAGTTCGGCCAACCGATGCGATCGATCCACTCGCCCATCCGCTCGTAGGGGCGCGCGTTGTCGGCCCAGGTCTCGACGATGTTCGTCACGGCCTCGACCACCTCTGGCCAGCGCGGCGGATTGTTCGGCAAGAACGGGATCGCCAGCTTGGAGAACTTGGGCGCGCAGCGCGAGTTGGAGATCTTGCCGCCGACCCAGATGGAGATGCCGTCGTGGTCGGGGTTGTTCAGCGGCATGGCCGGGCAGACGGTGTAGCAGTTCGCGCAGAACATGCACACGTCTCCGTTGACCTCTACCGACTTGTTCCCGTCCACCTCGGCGGGCCGGATGGCCGCCGTGGGGCAGGATGCGATCAGGTTCGGGATCTCGCAGATCTTGTCGATCTCCTCGTGGAAAATCTTGGGCAGCACCGTGTGCACGCCCAGGATGGCGATGTCCGAGCAGTGCACGGCGCCGCACATGTTCAGGCAGCAGGCCAGCGCGATGCGCAGCTTGCCCGGGAGCTTGCGCTCTGAGAACTGATCGGCCAGCTCGTCCATGACCGACTTGACCACACCCGAGGCGTCCGTCGCCGAGGAGTGGCAGTGCACCCAACCCTGGGTGTGGACCACGTTGGAGATGGCGTTGCCGATGCCACCCACCAGGTAGCCCGCGTCGCTGACATCCTTGACCAGCTTGTCAACGTTGGACTCGTCGGTCGTCATGAACTCGACGTTGTTACGCGTGGTGAACCGCAGGTGACCGTCGCAGTACTTGTCCGCGAGATCGCAGAAGGTCCGGATGGACTCCACGGCCAGGATTCGAGGCGAGGCGCAGCGGACGGTGAAGACCTTGTCTCCGGTCTCGCTCACGTGCACCATCACGCCCGGCTTGAGGATGTCGTGGTAGAGCCACTTGCCGTAGTTCGCCGCGATGACCGGCGGAAGGAACTTCGAATAATGTGGAGGACCGATATCGGTGATTCTTTTCTGTACGTCAGCCATTCTGTTGCTCCTTGGCTTTTCGTTTCGTCAACGTGCTCGCTGGGGCCACGTGACTACTCGTCATCCTCGTCCTCATCTTCCTTGAAGAAGATGTAGGGGTTGTCGCGCGGGTAGGCCACCATCTCGGGGATGGGCTCGAGCCCGATGGCCTCAAGGAAGGTGCCCATGTTGACGCGCTGGATGAACTCACCGATGCGCTCGCGGTTCTTGCCGTGCTCGCACCACAGCTCCCAAATGTTGTCCACGATCTCCATGAGATCGTCGTAGTCTTTCTCCGGGTCGATGAACGGGATGAGCACCGACGCGATCTGTGCGCCCTGGATGATGGGGGCCTTGGCGCCGATGAGAACCGTGGCGCCGGTGTCCACGCCCGCGCGGAGGGCCTTGGGCATGACGTTGATGCAGTGCATGCAGCGCACGCAGTTGGCGTTGTCCACGTCCAGGGTCTTGCCGTCCCACCGCAGGCACTTGGTGGGGCAGTTGAGCAGGACGTCGTTGACGATGTCCAGACCGTTGTCTACGTACTCGCCGACCTTGTCGTTGTCCACCCGCATGTCGTCTCGCCAGGTCCCAATGAAGGCCAGGTCGGAGCGGGCGATGGCAGCGACGCAGTCGTTGGCGCAGCCGGAAAACTTGAACTTGAACTTGTAGGGGAACTGCGGCCGGTGCAGCTCGTCCTGGAACTGCATGGTGACCTTGTGGCACATGGCCATGGTGTCATAGCACGCGTGCTCGCAGCGGGACTGACCCAAGCAGCAGCTCGGCGTCCGCACGTTGGATCCGGATCCGCCCAGGTCCCAACCCTTCTTGGTCAGCTCGGCGAACACGGGCTCGAGCTCGTCGGTGGTGGTGCCCAGAAACACGATGTCACCGGTGGAGCCGTGCATGTTGGTGAGACCCGAGCCATGGGCCTCCCAGATGTCGCAGAGCTCGCGCAGCGCAGCCGAGGTGTAGTAGAAGCCGGCGGGTTGATTCACCCGCATGGTGTGGAAGTGTCCACACGCCGGGTACTTTTCGGCCAGGTCCGAGTACCGGCCGATGACGCCGCCGCCATAGCCGAACACGCCGACGATGCCGCCATGCTTCCAGTGGCCGATCTTCTCTTGATAGGACTGCTCGAGCTGTCCCAGGAGATCGTTGCACATGGGACTCTTGTCCACTCGCTTCTTGATCTCCGTGACGAAACTAGGCCAAGGCCCGTGCGTCAGCTCGTCCAGCAGCGGGGTCTCGTACGTCTTTCCGTCTGCCATTGTGAAAATCCCCTTTCGGTGTCAGGTAAACCTTACAAACCATGGGTACGGTACAGCCTAATGGCTGACCGTTGAATTCTGTTGTTTCTACCGATCAAAGATCGGCCAAATCGACTCTATTAGCCGCTGTTTTGTAGCATAGCGACATCGCAGCGGTCAAGGGTTTTAACACCTCGTTGTCATGCTGATAACTCTTCATAAATACTGGTTATTATCAACAAGAGAGCCCATGCTAAATGATTCGTCCCTAACCTACCCAAACACTAATTCCACAGGTCTTGGAATCGGGTCGGTGACCCTGTGTTTTGCCTCGAAAAGATACCGATCACCCGTTCGGATTTGGCGCGATGCGTCAACTGTCGATGATGCCGGCCCTCAGGGCCATGTCGGACCACACGGCAAGGGGACCATACTCCTTCGACCGTGGGTTCTGGCGATGACGATAGGAGGCCGGCCGGCCGAACTTCTCATCCATCCACTTCCAGCCCTTCACGTAGTAGGGGCACTCGTCGTTGAAGCAGACCCAGTGCCAGTCCTCGTCAAAGGGCAGCTCGTCAGGGATGGCCCAACGGACCATGGGCTGGTCACAGTGGGGGCACTTTGCGGCGGGCTCGGTCACGGTTGTCTCTCCCGGCCATCGTGGGGTTGCCACGAAAAAGCCCCCCGGTCAGACGACGCCGACCGGGGGGCCAAACCAAATCACATCCACTGCGAGGGTCGCAGCATGAGACGAAATGCGAGGACCTAGTCGACGATCGACAGGATCTCGCGCTTCACCATCTCCCACTCCTTCTTCTCGGGGTCGTAGATGCAGTTGACGAAGCACTTCCAGTTCTTCTCGTCCATCTCGGTGAAGTCGGCGCGGTAGTAGTACCCGGGCCAACGGGTCTCTTCCCGGTACAAGACGGTCCGGATGTGGGCCTCGGCCTGCCACATACGATGGATGTTCTCCCACGCGCGGGAGAGCTCATGAAGATCCTCGGCGGCCAGCTTCTCGCTGTCCTCCTTGAGCATGACCATGAGCTCCATGCCGCGATCGAGCAGGAACTTGTTGGTGGTGAACTGCATGGACACGCCACCGGCATACTCGTCCATGATCTTCTGCAGCCGGAACATGAAGTCGCGCGGCTTGATGAAGTTCGGGTTGATGTTGGGGTCACTGGACAGGGCCTGGTGCTTCTCCCAGGTCACCAGGGGCGCCAGGGCGGCTGTCTTGGCGGCCTCGACCTTGGCGTCGGCGATCTTGACCTCGTCGGGGTTCTCCAAGGCGTACTTCACCGCGGCCTTGCCCACGATGCGGCCCTCGGCGTGGGAGCCGGAGGAGAACTTGTGGCTGCTGGCGCCAGAGGCGTCGCCGGCGGCGAACAGGCCCTTGATCGTGGTCATGTGCTCGTAGCCCCAGAAGTAGTCCTTCGGAGCGAGATCCTCGGGACCGGAAACCCAGGCACCGGAGGCGCCGGAGTGGGAGCCGATGAAGTAGGGCTCGCAGGGAGCGATCTCGGACTCCTTCTTCTCGGGCTCGATGTTCTGGGCGGCCCAGAGCAGCGCCTGGCTGATGGTCATGTCGAGGAAGTCTTCCCAGGCCTCGGACTCGAGCTCCTTGAGCTTCTTCTTGGCCATCTTGGGATCGGTCTCACCCTCGGCGATGGCCTGGATGGCCTCGGCGGTGTGCATGTAGATGGGGCCCTTGCCCGCGAACAGGTCGAGCATGCCCAGGTGGTTACGCAGGCAGGCCGGGATGGGCTTGCCTGTGCCGTAGGGGGCGTACTTCTTGAGCTCCTCGCCGTTGGTCACGAAGTAGTTCTCACCAAAGGCGTTGGTGGCCTTGGCCTTGAACAGCAAGAACCACGCACCCACGGGGCCGTAGCCGTCCTTGAAGCGGATCGGGATGAAACGCACTTCCTGACAGGTCATCTCGGCGCCGGCCTTGATGGTGAAGAAAGCGCTGGAGCCCGTGTTGAAGGGCGGGTACCAGGAGCGGCCGAGGCCCTCACCGGTGGACCGGGGCCGGAACACGTGCACGGCGCCGCCCATGGCGCAGATGACAGCCTTGGCGCGGAACACATAGACCTTGTTCTCGCGGGTGCTGATGCCGATGGCGCCGGCGATCTTGCCGTTCTCCACCAAGGGCTCGGTGATGAACACGCGCTCGTAGAGGTTGTCGGTGCCCAGGGCGTTCTTGGCGGCCTCCGAGACGATGATCTTGTAGGACTCACCGTTGATCATGATCTGCCAGCGGCCCTCATTGACGTAGTTGCCGTCGGCGTCCTTCCAGATGGGGAGGCCCCACTTCTCGAACAGGTGCACGGTGCCGTCGACGTGACGGGCGATGTTGTACACCAGGTCCTCACGGGTCACGCCCATGAGGTCGCGGCGGACGTAGTCCACATACTGCTCGATCGTGTTCTTCTCACGATCGAGGCCCAGGTACTGGTTGATGGCCGAAAGGCCCATGGCCACAGCGCCGGAGCGGTCCATGGCGGCCTTGTCGACGAGGGCCACCGTCTGGTTGTTCTTCTTCGCCCAGTAAGCCGCCTCGACCGCGGCTCCCGTAGCGGCCATGCCGCCACCCAGGATCAGGACGTCAGTTTTGACTTCAACGGTCTCGAAATTCGCGTCCATAACTAACCTCCTTATTTGGTTGTGGGAAGGGCGCCGATGCCGATGCACTCGGGCTCGTTTGCCAGCGCTGCGCTGTTGATGTCGGCGTGCTCCGCGTAGCCTCCGCTCGGAACCGCGGCGCCCTCAGCCGTGGTCCGGATCGGGAACTTGAAGCGCTTGACGACGCCATTGCGGAACTTGATCGTCCACATGATGTCCTCGGAGCCGCGGAGCGGCACCACAGACGCGCCGAGGGGCACGAAGTCCGCGTAACCGCGGACGTCCATGGCCTGCTGCGGGCACATCTTCACGCAGCACATGCACTCCCAGCACATGTCGGGGGCGCGGTTGTACGCTTTCATCGTGTCCGTGTCGAGCACCATGAGGTCGTTGGGACAAATGTACTGGCAGGCGGTTTTGTCCTGGCCCTTACATCCATCACACTTCTCTGTGATCACATAACTCGGCATTCGTTGCCCTCCTGTTGTCCTTCGGCATCAATGGCCTACGGACGGATCTAGTGGCGAAAAAACTCGTCCAAAAAACGGACTTGAACCAAGTGGCGATAGCTGTTGAGTGCATTGACGCATCGGCGAAGGGGCCCGGAAAAATCACGAGCCAAAAGGGGCTCGCCGAATACCTTTCATCCTCTCGAATTACTGGAATTGCTAGCCTGTCCGATTAACCCTGTCAAGCAGATTTTTTCACCAGAAACCCACAGGAGAAGGCTCACCAATCCGAATATATTGAGTCTTAATTAGCTAAAGCGTAACGTTCTGCAATCAAAGCGAGTTTTTCGGATGTGACACAGTGCGTTATTGCGTAGTTTCGCAGACGAACAACCCCCCGGGCGAAAAAAATTTGTGAGGATTCACTAACCACCTCGAGAATCGGTCCGGGTGAAGCGAATCTGCCCAGTCCACGGACGGTGCCTCAGGCCCCCATGCGGGCCATGAGGGCGGCTACCAGATCCCCTACCCGGGGGCGATCCGGGATCACGTCACAGTGGATCCCGACCCCCTCTGCGACGGCCGCCGTGAGGGGGCCGACGGCGCCAAATAGGATCCGATCCTCGGTCAGGCTCGCCAGGCCAGGCGCGGCGGCCACGGCGGCCTCCACGCAGCTTCCCGAGAGAAACAGCACGGCGTCGGTCCGCCCGGAGGACAGGAGGCTCCGCACATCGGCGGGCACCGGTACGGCCAGCGTGTCGTAGAGGGCCAGCGGGCGCGGATCGTAGCCCGCGTTCCGGACCACCCTCACGGTACGATCCCCGGCGCTGGCGGACCGGGGCAGCCACACGGGGCGTCCGACCTGGACACCCGCACCGCGCAGGATGTCCGCCGCGCCGGCCAGGTGCTCCTCGGTGAACCAGACCTCGAAGTCGAACCCCCTCAGGGTGTCCCTCACGGTGCGACTGCCGGCGATGAGCCGCGGCTGCGGGCCGGGGTTCACCGCGAGCCACGCCTGTCCGAAGAACCTGGCAGCTGCGGCGCTGCGAAACAGCACCACATCGTCGGGTCCCAGGGTCGCAACCCCCGACCGCGCCTCCCGCTGCCCCGCGCCGGCCACGCAGCGCACGATGGGCACCTCCACCACCCGCGCTCCTGCCAGCCGCAAGGGCGCCAGCTCGTCGTAGCTGCTCTCCTCGGCCTTGAGCAGCACGACGGTCTTGCCCGCCAACCGACGAGGCCGCTGGGGTCCGAGGTCGGCGCCGAGGGCGACGACCTCGCCCATGACGGTCACCGCGGGGGGCCGGATGTCGGCCTGTCGCGCCAGGTCGGCGATGGTCCCCACCGTGCCGCGCACGCTGCGCTGGCCGGGCGTGGTGCCCTCCTGCACCATCATGGCAGGGGTAGCAGGGTCCAGGCCGCCCTCCATGAGGCGCCGCGTGATGCGGTCCACGGTCTTGACACCCATGTACGAGACGAGGGTGAACCCCGACCGGGCGAGGTGGCCCCAGGGCAGGTGCTCCAGGTTGCCCTTGGCCAGGTGCCCCGTGAAGAAGATCACGCCGCGACTGATCAACCGGTGGGTGACCGGCACCCCGGCGTAGGCGGGCGCGGCCACGCCGGCGGTGACCCCGGGCACCACCTCGAAGGGAACGCCGGCCCGGTGGCACGCCAGCGCCTCTTCCCCGCCGCGCCCGAAAACGTAGGGATCGCCCCCCTTGAGGCGCACGATGCGACGAGGCCCGCCCGGCTCGGTGGCCAGGTCCACGATGAGCCGCGTGATCTCCTCCTGGGTCATGGTGTGACCGCCGTCGGTCTTGCCCACATAGATCTTCCGGGCCGCTGGGCTGCCCGAGACGAGCTCGGGGGGCACGAGGCTGTCGTACACCAGGGCGTCGCAGGTCTTGCAGAGCTGGGCGCCCCGCACGGTGATCAGGTCCGGGTCTCCCGGCCCGGCGCCCACGAGATAGACCTTGCCCGGCTCACCCATCCGCCTTGTCTCCCGGGGCTGTGGACGCCACCCTTTCCACGGCCCGCTCCAGGGCCCGCCGGGCCGCATCTACGTGGCCGCCCTCGGCGTGTCCGCGGGCCTCGGCGCAGGATAGCGCCGCGGCAAAGGCCCGCTTGCGCCGGAAGGGATCGTCGGGGAACCGGGCCCGCAGCCCGGCGCGCACCGACTGCAAGAGCGCCACGTAGTCCCCCACACCGTCGGGCAGCCGAGCACCGACCTCGGCGGCCAGGTCGGCGGCGAAGCCCGGCGCCGCGCCGCCGGTGGACACGGCCACGGTCAGGTCGCCTCGGCGGACCAGCGCCGGAAGGTCCAGATCGCCCTCCACGCTCGAGTCGGCGGCGTTCAGCCAGACCTGGGCCGCCCGCGCAGCCATCCCCACCTCCGCGTCCACTGCGGCCACGCCCGTGGCGGCAAAGACCAGGACGCTGCCCTCGATGTCCCCGGGCTCGAAGGGGCGTCGGCGCCACTGGAGCGCCCCGGCCGCGGCCGCCTCGGCCAGCACACCCACGGCCTCGGGGGCGACGAGGGTGATCCGCGCGCCGCAGTCGAGCAAACGCTGGACCTTCCGGGCGGCCACGGGGCCGCCGCCCACCACCAACACGGGTCTGTCATGCAGCCGCAAGGCGACCGGGTAGAGGGGTTCGGTCACGGGTTGATCGTCGAGACGCTGGACACGTGAACGCCGTCTGCGGGCTACGCCAGGGCGTCCACCGCGAGCTCGGCCACGTCCTTGACCGAGATCTCTTCGTCCTTGTCCAGACCCAGCACCGACGCCTCCATCATGATTGTACAGTAGGGGCACGTGGTGACGAGCACCGACGCCTCGTGGGCCAGGGCATCATTCACGCGTAGGTCCCCGAATCGCTCCCCGGGGGGGGTCTCCATCCACACCCGACCACCGCCACCGCCGCAGCAGATGGAGCTCTCGCGGTTGCGGGTCATCTCCATGACGCGAGTGTTGGGGAGGGCCGCGAGCACTTCCCGCGGATCCTGGTAGATGTCGCAGTGACGTCCCAGGTAGCAAGGATCGTGGAAGGCCACTGTGAGGTCCAGCTCCTTGGCCAGCTTGAGCTTGCCGTCGCGGATGAGCTCGGCGAGCAGCTGGGTGTAGTGCCGCACCTCGAAGTCGCCGCCCAGCTCCTTGTACTCGTTTTCGAACGAATACAGGCAGTGGGGCGAGGTCGTGATGATCTTCTTGACTCCCTTGCTGTTGAACAGCTCGATGTTGCTCTCGGCGAGGCTGGTGAACAGCTCCTCCTGGCCGATCTTGCGAATCGACTCGCCGCAGCAGCTCTCCTCCTCCCCGATGATGCCCCAGCTGACACCGGCGGCGTTGAGCAGCGTGGCCACGGCCCGGGCGATCTTCTGGGACCGCGCGTCATAGCACGAGGTGCAGCACACAAACAGCAGGTACTCGGTGTCGGCGGTGAACGTGGGTACATCGAGATCCTTGATCCACGCGGTGCGCTTCTCGCGCGCCTCCATCCACGGGTTGCCGTTGTCGGTGAGGCTGCCCACGATGGGGCGGTAGCTCTGGGGCACGGAGCCGCCCTCGGCGAGCATCATCCGCATGGAGCGGATGTTGTCGATGGCGTTGACGTCGCGGGGGCACCGGGCCACGCACAGGCCGCAGGTGGTGCAGGCGAAGAGGTTGTTGTCCGACTCGTACCCCTCCAGGCCCAGCTGGCCCTGGTGCTGGAGCTTTCTGGCGTTGAACTCCCGGCTTATCTCTCCGTCGGTCAGGCGCCAGGGGCAGCCCCCGGTGCACAGTCCGCACTGCATGCACCAGTAGAGCGTCTCTCCGCCCATCTCCGCAATGGCTTCGCCAAGCTCGGGTTCCGGATTCTGTGCATCCGACATTTCCTACTCCTTGAACGGATTGGGGCCGAGAGCTTCGAGCTTCTCCATGAAGCCATCGATGATCCCGGGCACGGCGCCAAAGTTGTCAATCTCGATCTCGTGGAACGCCACGCGCTCCGACTCCAGCATCAGGCGATCCAGGGTCTCCTGGACCTTGGTGAGCCGGGTCTGCGCCAGCTCGCTGCCCTGGATGAAGTGGCACTGGTAGTCGTCGCCGGCCTTGCAGCCGAACAAAAGCACGCCGTCGAATCCCTTGGCCATGGCGTCGGCGATCCACTGCAGGTTCAACCCCCCCAGACAGCGCATCGTCACGAAGCGCACGAAGGGCGAGTGCTTCATCCGCGCGGCCCCGGCCATGTCCAGGGCCGGGTAGGCGTCGTTCTCGCACACCAGGCACAGGACGGCGGGCTTCTCCTCCCACTCCTCGGCCACGTAGATGCCCTTGATCATCGAGTTGATGGACTGGACCGAGTAGTCGGCAAAGCCCACGATGCGCTCGGGGCAGGCCCCCATGCACACCCCGCAGCGCCGGCAGCGGGTGGGGTTGGGCTTGGGCGTGCCCTTCTCGTCCTCGTCCAGGGCGCCGAAGGGGCACTCCTCGGTGCACCGCTTGCACTGGGTGCAGCGCTGGAGCGCGAAGTCAGGCCACGACAGGTCGCCCACCCGCGGGTGGACCGTCATGCCCTCGGACATCAGGGCCACGCTCTTTATGGCCTTGAAGGCCGCACCCGCCGCGTCGTCCACCGCCGAGGCGATGTCCATGGGCTGGCGGACCGGGCCCGCGGCGTAGATGCCCGTGCGCCGGGTCTCGTAGGGGAAGCAGATGAAGTGGGAGTTGGGGAAGCCGCCGGTGACCTGGTCCCCGCGGTCCACGGTCTCGGCCTCCTCGTCGCCCTCCTCTTTTATCTCCAGCTTCTCATCTATGGCGGGCAGCTCGGGCCCCTGCCGGTACCCGAGCTTGAGGAGCTGCTCGGTTTGGCAGGAGGGCACCTGGCCCACGGCCAGCACCACCAGGTCACACTCGATCTCGACGTCCTCGCCCAGCAGCACGTCCTCGACGAGGACCACGGCGCCGCCGTCGTCACCGGCCGTCACCGACTTGATCTCGGACTTGACGAAGATCGTGCCCTTCTTCTGCACGTGCTGGTAGAAGGTCTCCCACTGCCCGGGCGTACGCATGTCCTTGTACAGCACGTACGTCTTGGCCTCTTCGTTGGCCTCGACGACGTACTGGGTCTGCTTGAGCGAAACGCTGCAGCAGGTGGTGGAGCAGTAGGGCAGGTGGTCGGGGTCGCGGGAGCCCGCGCACTGAATCCACACCACCGTCTCGAGGTCGCCGCCGTCCGACGGGCGCACGAGCTTCCCGTCTGCGGCCATGTCCTCGAGCTCAGCCGAGGTGACCACGTCCTTGACCTCGCCATAGCCCAGGTGGCCCAGCTTGTTCGCGTCGTATGGCTGGAACCCGGCGGCAACGACGATGGAGCCCACCGTCTCGGTGGCGCCGGCGCCGTCGACGGTCACCTCGAAGCGGCCCGGGGCGCCATCGATCTTGCCGATGGTGGAGGAGAGGTAGACCGTGATCCGGTCGTGCCCCTGTACCTCCTCGACGGTGGTCGCGATGTCGTTGTCCTCGAGCTCCTCGTAGGGAGGCAGGACAGGGAACCGCTTGTGCACCCGCCGCAAGAAGCCACCCAGGGCGTCCTCCTTCTCCACGATCACCACCTCCTTGCCCGCCTTGGCGGCAAAGAGCGCGGCGCTGCACCCGGTGATGCCGCCGCCGATGACCAGCACGCGGTCGTTCATCTCCTCGATGTGCGGCACGGGCTTGGAGGTGACCTCCAGGCGGGCGCCGACCATGCGCATGTAGTCCTCGGCGAGCCACTGGGTGTCCTCGTCGTTGGGCTCGTGGCTCCAGACGAGCTGCTCGCGGTAGTTGATCCGCTCTACCCACGTGTCTCCCCAGGTGAGCTCCGCCTGCTTCTCGCGCATGGAGCAGGCCGCGAGGGCGACCACATCGACGGTTCCCGCGTCGATGTCGGCCTGCACGAAGGCGTGGCCCTCTTCGCTACACAGACATTCATGGTTCTTGCAGAGCGCGGCCTTGCCATCGGTGGTGGCGATTTTGGCCACCGCCTCGATATCGAGGGCATCGCCGATGCCGCAGCCGGTGCAGATGTACACGCCTAGTTTGTGTTCCATGATTGCACCTCTACTCCTGGCTCAGAGCCCGCATGGCGGCTCCGGTTGCGTCCTGTACAACGGTAGCGACGTCGGTCGGCCGGCGCACGCAGCCCGCCGGGATGACCCCCGGGGCGTCGCCCAGCATCAAAAAGCCGTAGTCGTCGGTGGTGGCCTCGAAGGGCAGATCCGCCGTGTTGGGCACGATCCCCGCGGCCAGAACGGCCATGTCCACGTCCACCTTGAGGGACTCGCCCGACTCGATGTTCTCCACCTGAAGCCTGAGGCCGCTCCCCTCGGGGTAGATCCCCGCCACCTTGCCCTTGATGATCTCCACACCTTCGTCTTTCTGGATCTTGGCGAAGAACTCCTCGTACTTGCCGGCGCGCACGTCGATGTGGAACATGTACACCTTGGCGTTCGGGGCGGCCTCGCGCACGTAGTTGATCTGCTTGAGGGAGGCCAGGCAGCAGACGCCCGAGCAGTAGGCCAGGTGATTGACATCCCGGCTGCCGGCGCACTGCACGAAGGCCACGCTCTCGATCTGTTTGCCGTCCGAAGGGCGGCACAGCTTGCCGCCGGTGGGCCCGGTCTTGTCCGCCAGCCGCTCCATCTGCAGGTTGGTGATCACGTCGGGCAGGTCACCGCGCCCGAGGTACTCCACCTTCGTCACATCGTAGGACTCCCAGCCCGTCGCCCAAACGATGGCGCCCACCTTCAGCGTGAGGGTCTGAGGAGCCTGTTCGAGATCCACGGCGCCGTACTTGCACGCGTCGGCGATCTTCGGCAGGTCGGCGTCGTCACAGGCCGCCCTGTCGAGCACGTAGCGGTGCGGGTAGGCCATGGGGCTGGCCAGGTAGATGGCCTTGGTCTTGGTCAGACCCTGGTTGAAGTCGTCGTCTCGCTCGCTCTCGCAGGCCTCGGCGCAGGCGCCGCAGGCAGTGCACTTGTCGTTGACGAACCGCGGCGTGACCTCGACGGTCACCGTGTAGTCACCCGGGCCGCCATCGACCTTGGTCACCTGGGCCAGGGTGTGCAGCGACACGTTCGTGGCCCTGCGCAGCCGCTTGTAGTTGATCTCGAGCCCGCAGGTGGGCGGACAGAGCTTGGGGAAGTACTTGTTGAAGGTGGCCACCTTCCCGCCGAGGAAGGGCGACTTCTCGACGAGGATGACGGGCTGTCCGAGCTCACTGAGCTCAAGGGCAGTGGTGATCCCGCTCATGCCGCCGCCAACAACCAGCGTGGCTTTGCTTTGGCTCATCACAGGTTCTCCTTGGAAGATCCCATTGAAGGTACGAGTGCGAATCCGGTGCTCGATAGACACGGATGCCATCGGCGCGACGAATCGCCACCGCAGCTGTCATGATCGAACCGGGGAATGAAGCGATGCTGGTGGCGATCCGAATGATCGATCGCCGGATGGAGGAGCACAGAGACTCCGTATCAAACGCAACCGGTGGGCTTGGGGAGCCCGGCCAGCTTGCAGGCGCCCTTGGCGGGCCCGCTGGGAAAGAGATCATAGATCTTCTTGAGCGGGAAACCGGTCTCTTTGCAGAGCTTGCGAATCATGGGAGCCACGCCGAACTTCTGGTAGTAGTCACGAAGGTAGTGCATGACCTTCCAGTGCTCCTCGGTCAGCTCCTCGACGCCCTCGCCACCCGCCAGCGCGGCAGCAGCTTCCTCTGTCCAGTCGTCGGGGTTGATGATGAAACCATCCTCGTCGACTTCGATACTAACACCACCTTCTTCGAACATTGGCATTGTGAAAGGCCTCCAGGGTTCTCTGCGGGGTTTACCACCCGGTGCTGAATTATAGCCCGCCTCGCACACCACTCGGCAACGTCTATCAACACAGCCGTTTTCCACGAGGCAGACCGCTTTGTCTGCTGAACTTGGATAAGGTTGGTAACAAGCGCCATTGACGGTGTCAAGAGAAACTTGAGGACCATACTGGGTCGGGAATTGCGCCTAATGGACCATAACCAAATATGTGCAATTAGCAATGTATGACAAATGAAAAAGGCACCTCTGATCAGTACTATATGAGCATCAAGCCTCATGGTTTCCTGTGGTTGTAGCACAAATAGTCCAAGTTAATAGCCTACTAACAAGACTCGTAATACCGAGAGAACACCGCTACACGCGTTTCCTTTCGACGCCGACCCGTGGACCCGGTCCGATCCAGGGCCGGGAACTGAACCATGACTGCAAAGTTGTGGGCTCAGTGGCCGCTATGACCTGACGTCTCAACGGGTATCGAGATGGTTGGGGACCAAGGGCCGAGACGCCGAAGGGGGGAATGAAAATGGAGGGGGGGGAAACGCCGAAGTCTAGCTCAGCGCCTTCTCCTCCTTGACGCCCGTGGCCACCTTGTACAGCACGGTGAGGATCAACAAGCCGATGCACCACACCATCGCGGCGATGGCGATCTCCGCGGCCGTGGGCGTGTACACCGTGTACTTGCCGAAGGGGTTGGGCGTGAAGCCGCCGATGATCAGGCCCAGGCCCTTCTCCAGCCAGCTGGCCACGAAGACGCAGCCCGCACCCACGGCCAGGGTGGGGATGTTGTTCCTGGTCCTGGGGTTGACCAGGATCCCCAGGCCGATGATCGCCAGGGCCACGAAGAGCCACATGGCGCCCTTGAGCCACCAGGGGCCACCCACGAACAGGTACCAGAAGTGATGCTTGTGCTCGGGGATGTTCGAGTAGTAGACGGTGAACACCTCCATCAAGAAGAAGAACACGCTGACGAACATGGCGTAGGTCACGATCTGGCCCAGCTTGCGCAGGGCGGCGACCCCCGGATCGAACTTGGTGAACCTGCGCACGACCAGCACCGCCAGGATCAGAAAGGACGGGCCCGCCGCAAAGGCCGACGCCAAAAAGCGCGGGGCCATGATGGCGGTCATCCAAAAGCCCCGGCCGGGCAGACCCTGGTACAAAAAGGCCGTCACGGTGTGGATGGACACGGCCCAGGGGATGGACAGGTAGATCAGCGGCTTGACCCAGCGCGGGGGCGCTACGCCCTTGCGCTCGGCGCCGAGCATGGTCCAGCCGATGACGACGTTCAGCGTCAGGTAGCCAAAAAGCACCACCGTGTCCCAGAACATGACGGAGTTGGGCGTGGGGTGCATGAACACGTAGACGATCCGGTCGGGACGCCCCATGTCCACGCCGATGAACAGCATGCACATGACACAGGCCGGGATCGCCAGAAACTCCCCGAGGATCGTGACCTTGCCGAACTCCTTGTAGTCGTGCAGGTAGTACGGCAGCACCACCATCACCGCCGACGCCGCCACGCCGACCAGGAAGGTGAACTGTGCGATGTACAGCCCCCAGGACACGTCCCGGTTCAGGCCCGTGACCCCCAGCCCCTCGTTGAGCTGGTACAGGTACACGCCACCACCGACGCCGATGAGGACCAAGAGGGCGAAGATCCAGGCCCAGTACCCTTTGCTTCCGGTTAGTGCTTTTTCGAGCATGGCCGCCTCACAGTACGTAGTAGACCTCGGGACCGGTGCCGAGGGTGGGTTTGCGGGTAATGGAGTGAACGCCGACCAAGGCCTTCGAGGCCGGGGAGTTCTTGTCGTTGAGATCGCCGAAGGCCAAGGCCTTCTTGGTACAGGCCACCACACACGCGGGCTCCAGCCCCTCGCTGACGCGCTCCACGCAGAAGTTACACTTCTCCACCACGCCCAGGGTCCGGGTGGGGAAGTCGGGCTTGACCGCCTTGAGGGACCGACGCGGGTCGAAGAAGTTGAAGCTGCGGGACCCGTAGGGACAGGCCGCCATGCAGAAGCGACACCCGATGCAGCGGTGCATGTCGATGGTGACGATGCCGTCGGACTCCCGCTTCCAGGTGGCCTGGGTGGGACAGACCCGGGTGCAAGGGGGGTCGTCGCAGTGGTTGCACAGCACGATCAGCGGGTCCTTGCGCCGCCCCGTGCGCTCGTGCACCTGCTCGTGGAAGGCGCCGCCAAAGGTGGAGGTCCAGATCCACTTGATGCCCTGGGCCGCCTTGGGGCCCGGCCCCTTGAAGTTGGGGTTGTGCTCCTCGGGCACGTTGTGCTCGCGATGGCACGCCACGATGCAGTCGGGGCAGTCGCCCTTGCACTTGCGCGTGTCGACGACCATGGCGAGCTTCTTTTTCGCCTTGCCCGGCTTGTTGCCGATGGCCTCGGCCCCCTTGAAGCCCACGTAAGCGCCCACGCCCGTCAGCCCGGCGATCTTCAGGAAGTTTCTCTTTGGGCGATCCATGGCTTACCTCCCGGTCTTCGGCTTGGGGTTGGGCACGATGTGGCAGTGGAAGCACACGATGTTGCTCCCGCCCGACCTGATGACCCCAGCGTACTGGTGACAGCTGTCGCAGAAGGTCTTGGGGTTGTCGTGGCACCGCAGGCACGTCTTGGTGAGGCTGCGCTCGATGGTCTGGTAGACCGTCTTTCCGCTGGCGTCCTTCATGACCTTGCCGCTGGCGTCCCGCCGGGGGATCTTCTCATTGCGCACGCCGTCGCGCACCACCTGGTCCCGCCAGTCGTCGAGCAGCTTCATGTGGTTCTCGCGCATGAACTCGACGTCACGCACACAGAACTTCTCGTGCTTGGGCAGCTCGATGGCCGGCTGGGTGCGGAACTTGCCCATTCCCCGGCTGGCCATGGTGGCGCCCAGCATCAGGGCCACGAAGACCCCGAGGCCCAGCACGATGAGAGGCATGTCGGACTTGGCATCATCGGAGTGAAGATACCTGCCATCTTCGGGCCGGCGGTACTTGTACACCGTGGGCTCGTACTTCTCTTCCGTCTTCTCGATGTCCTTGTCGTCAGCCATTACTCTTGCCCCTCGGCCGTCTCGGACACGTCGGACTCGTCGGGCTCGTCGGACGTGTCTCTGAGCAGCTCGCCTCTCAGGTTGTTCTGTCGAACCTCGCCTTTTTTGAGCACCAGCGCGTTGGCCACGAGCTCGTGTATCCCGGCCACCTCCACCCCGGGCGCCCAGTAGTCACACACCGGCGGCAGGGTGGCCTTGTCGATGGCGCAGATGCAGGTCAGCACGTTCACGCCGTGCTTCTGCTGCACATACCGCACGGCGTTGCCCCGGGGCAGGCCACCGCGCATGCGCATCTCGAAGTTCTCGTCGTTGCCGAGGCCGGCGCCGCCACCACAGCAGAAGGTGTTCTCCCGGATGGTGGAGGGCGGCATCTCGAAGAAGTTGTTGCAGACGTTGTTCAGAATGTACCGCGGCTCCTCGAGCAGCCCCATGGCCCGGGCCGGGTTGCACGAGTCGTGGAAGGTCACCCGGTACCGGTCGTTCCGCGACGGGTCCAGCGGCAGCTTCTTGTGCTTGATCAGGTCCGCGGTGAACTCGGTGATGTGGGTCATCTTCGTGGACGCGGCGTTTTCGAAGATGGTGGGCGTTAGCGGCGAATAGGGCGTCACCAGCCCCGCGGGCGCCGGACCGTTCATGGTGTCCATGTACTGGTTGACCACCCGCCACATGTGGCCACACTCGCCGCCAAGGAGCCACTTGACCCCAAGCCGATCCGCCTCCCGGTACATCTTGGCGTTGAGCCGCTTGATCATCTCGTTGGAGGAGAAGAGGCCGAAGTTGCCGCCCTCCGAGGCGTAGGCGGACAACGTCCAGTTGAACCCGTGCTCCTTTTTGAGATAGTCGAACAGCACGAAGTAGCCCATCAGGGTGTAGATGGCCGGGTCTGCGAACACGTCCCCCGAGGGGGTGATGAACAGGACGTCGGCGCCCTTTTTGTTGATGGGGACCTCGGGCTTGTAGCCGAGGTTCTCCTCGATCTCGTCGAGGAAGAAGTCGATGTTGTCCACGAAGGCGTGGGGCTCGATGCCCAGGTGGTTGCCCGTGCGCTGGCAGTTGGCCGCCGGCTCGAGGACCCAGTTGATGTTCAGCCCCACCAGGTTGAGCAGCTCCCGGGCGATCATCGTCACCTCGGCGGTGTCGATGCCGTAGGGGCAAAAGACCGAGCAGCGCCGGCACTCGGTGCACTGGTAGAAGTAGTAGTACCACTCCTTGAGCACGTCCACGGTGAGCTCCCGGCCTCCGGCCAGCCCGCCGAGGATCTTCCCGGTGGTGGTGAACTCCCGTCGGTAGATGGAGCGGAGCAGCTCGGCCCGCAGCACCGGCATGTTCTTGGGATCACCCGACCCGATGAAGAAGTGGCACTTGTCGGCGCAGGCGCCGCAGCGCACGCAGATGTCCATCATGATCTTGAAGGACCGGAACCGCTCGAGGCGGTCGGCCATGCCGTTCAAGATCGTCTTCTTCCAGTCGGTGGGGAGCTTCCAGTCCTCTGCCGCCGGAGACCAGTCCCGGGGGTTGGGTTTGTTGAGGTACTTGATGTTCTTGGCGGCCGCCGGGTAGGACCAGGTGCCGCGCCGACCCTCGAAGTTGATACTGGGGTCCATCCAGCCCTTGAGGGGCGTGGTCTGGAGGTCCACCGACGCCAGGTCTTCGGGCGTCGGGAATCCTTTGGGGAATCCTGCACCAGACATCGTTTACGCCTCCTCGTCCTTGGGGTTGTCCAGCGGCAGGCCGCAGGCCACGATCTTGTCGTGGAACTCGTGCTCCCAGTGGTCATACTCGTGGACCTCCACCTCGGGGTTCCACGGGTTGATGTGTCGCACGGCGCGGTTGTTGTTCGCCAGGTTGCGGGTGGGGGACAGAAACACGCCGCCGGCGTGCATCAGCTTGCTGAAGGGGAAGTAGAAAAGCAGCGTGCAGATGAGCGTCAGGTGCACCCAGAAGGTGGCGCCGATCCCCTTGGGAACCGTGAGGGCCGGGTCAATGGCGACAAAGCCCATGGCCAGCTGCTTGACCTTGATGAGGTCCACCCGGAACCAGCTGAAGTGCCGCATCAGGATGCCCGTGACCACGATGCCTCCGATGAGCAGCAGAGGAAAGTAGTCCGACGGCAACGAGATGTAGCGAACCTGCGGGTTGACTAGCCTGCGGAGAAACAGGTACGAAAGGCCGAGCGCGATCAGGATGTTGGTGATGTACAGCTCCGGGATCCCGATCTGGAAGAACCCGTCCAGGTCCGACAAGCCCGTGGCAAAAAAAGGCGCCGGCTCCAAGAAGAACCGGAAGTGTCGCAGGAAGATGATCAAGAAGCACCAGTGGAAGGCCATGGCGCCGACCCAGAGCCACTTCGAGCTGCCGTAGGCCACCCGAGGGCCGTCGTGCACCTCGGACTTGAGGTTCCGGAACAGGGACCTGAAAAACAGCACCTCGAGGAACATCCGACCGATGACCCCCAGGGTGGTGGTGGGGTTGTCGAGTCGCGCGGGCTTGATCCAGTCCAGGGACTTGTTCTGCCCGCAGGTGGACGGGATCCGGAAGGGCACTGGCGACGAAGCCCACTTGTAGATGCGCCAGATCACCCCGCCCAGGAAGACGGCAAAGGCCAGCCAGGGGAGGTACTTGCCGAACACCGGGTGCAACCCCGGGACAAAGCCAGCGAGGAGTCCCACCCCCACGACGAAAGCGAACAGCACAAAGGCAACAATTACACTCATTGGCCACACACCTCAGCTTGTGGTTTGTCTAGTCGTTCTCATCGTCCGATCCGCCGTCTCGGACCTGCCGGGCCTTGCGCAGAGCCACCTGGTCCCGGACGTCGAGGTTGGTCCGGCGCAGGCTGTCGAGGCGAATTTCGAAGATCTTGGCCCGACAATCCATGTACAGATCGAAGGCCCGCAGGGCCATCCCGTCCACGCGCAGATCAAAGGTCCGCAGGGCCGCGGCGTCCAGCGCCTTGCCGGCTTCCAGCTCCACGGCCCGCTTGAGGGTCTGGAGGAAACCCACCCCCACCGATGGCGGCATCTCCTGCACCGCGCGGATGCGGATCACATCCTCCAAGGTGTCATCCACCTCGGCCGCTTCCCGTTCGTCGATCAGGGCATCGACCAGGATGTCGAGCCCCTGGATGAGCGTGTGTCCCACGGGATTTGCGAAGTGATCTTTTTGTCTTTTCAGGAACTTGGCCGTGTCCGGAGAGTAGTCAGCGAGCACGAGATCCAGCCACCGATCCTTGATGGCCTGCCTCTTTTCCTGAAGGATCTCCTCCAGACTCATTGCTTCGGACCCTCTACGACGGGCTTCCCCAAAGGTGATTGGAAAATCCTGTCGCTTCAGAGCCAGTGGCTCTGGGCATACGGATGGACGTCGGTCGATGTCACCGGCTTGGTATCAAGCACGTATCACCGTGTCAAGCGGAATCTGGCAGGGAAATAGTCAGAAATATTGGCAGAATGCGCTTTAAAATCCACAGGATAAAGGGACAACAAAAAAAGTCCTATTTGGTTGGTTGTATTCAATGCACCCAGACAAAAACCCATTGTGTTTCAACTGGTTTTCTCAATCAATGGACAAGTTAGGAATGACTAATCGAACGGGGGATATGGGGGCGCTATTCGTCTGTTCGTTTCAGGAACCGGCTCCGCGGAGATTCGACCCCGCCCCTCCGCGGGCTCAGGCCTGCGGGTAGGCCCTGCGCAGCCCCTCGGACACCAGTTCCCGGTCGGCTTCGCTGGGCAGGGTGACCCGGATGGACGCGTCCCGGCCCATGACGGCCCGGGCCGCGCTCACCGCGCCCGGATTCCGGGCCCAGGCGCGGCGGGCAATGCCGTTGTTCACGTCCCAAAAGACCATGGCGGCCAGGCGCCTGTCCGCGTCTTCGGTGCCGTCGAGGACCAGCCCGAACCCGCCGTTTACCACCTCGCCCCACCCCACGCCGCCGCCGTTGTGCAGGCTCACCCAGGTGGCGCCGCGGAAGGCGTCTCCGATGACGTTGTGCACCGACATGTCGGCGCAGACCCCGGATCCGTCATAGATGTTGGCGGTCTCCCGGTAGGGGGAGTCGGTGCCGCTGACGTCGTGGTGATCCCGACCCAGCACCACCGGGCCGCGCACCCTACCCGTGCGGATGGCGCCGTTGAAGGCCCGGGCGATGGCCACCCGGCCCTCCTCGTTGGCGTAGAGGATGCGGGCCTGGGACCCCACCACCAGGCCGGCCCGGCCCGCCTGGCGGATCCAGCGCAGGTTGTCATTGAGCTGGCCGCGGATCTCGTCGGGGGCCCGGGCCGCGTGGTCGGCCAGGACCTCCTCGGCCAGGCGATCGGTCTCGCGCAGGTCCTCGGGGGCGCCGCTGGTGCAGACCCAGCGGAAGGGGCCGAAGCCGTAGTCGAAGCACAGCGGGCCCATGATGCTCTCCACGTAGGAGGCGTACCGGAACCCCGAGGGGCGATCCCCCTCCACGGCGGCCCCGGCCCGGGAGGCCTCGAGGAGGTAGGCGTTGCCGTAGTCCCAAAAGGTCATGCCCCGCCCGGCCAGGGCGTTGATGGCGTCGGTCTGGCGCCGGAGGGACTCGGCGACCCGCTCCTTGAACCCGGCAGGATCCCTGGTCATCATCTCCCGAGACTCGGCAAGGGAGAGCCCCGCCGGGTAGTAGCCGCCCGTATAGGGGATGTGCAACGAGGTCTGGTCAGAGCCCAGGTCCACCTCCACGCCAGCCTCGACGAACCGCTCCCACAGGTCAACCACGTTGCCCACGTAGGCCAGGGCCATGGGCTCGGCCGCCCGACGGGCGGCCTCCACGCGACGCAGCACCTGATCCAGGTCGTCGGTGAGGTCGGTCACCCACCCCTGGTCGTGCCGCTTGCGGGCGGCCCGGGGATTGATCTCGGCGATGACGCTCGCGGCCCCGGTGAGCACGGCCGCCTTGCCCTGGGCACCGCTCATGCCGCCCAGGCCCGAGGAGACGAAGACCTTTCCGGCCAGATCCTTCTCTTGATCGAGCCCGAGAAAGACCCGGCCAGCGCCCAGCAGCGTGATGGTGGTGCCGTGGACGATGCCCTGGGGTCCGATGTACATGAAGCTGCCCGCGGTCATCTGGCCGTAGGAGGTCACGCCCAGGGCCGAGAGGCGGTTGTAGCCATCCGGCGTGGAGTAGTTGGGCACCATCATGCCATTGGTCACCACCGCCCGGGGAGCGTCGGCGTGGGAGGGAAAGAGCCCGAGGGGGTGGCCCGAGTACAGCACCAGGGTCTGTGTGTCTGTCATCTGGGCGAGGTACTCCATGGTGATCAGGTACTGGGCCCAGTTCTGGAACACCGTGCCGTTGCCGCCGTAGGTGACCAGCTCGTGGGGGTGCTGGGCGACGTTGGGGTCCAAGTTGTTCTGGATCATGACCTGGATCGCCGCCGCCTGGGCACAGTGCGCCGGGTACGCATCGATGGGCCGGGCGTACATGGCGTAGGTCGGCCGAAAACGCCGCATGTAGATCCGCCCATCGGTGGCCAGCTCCTGCGCAAACTCCGGCGCCAACACCGCGTGGTGCTTTGCGGGAAAATATCTGAGCGCATTGGCAACGGCCAGGCTGCGCTCCTCCGGCGACAGGACCTGCGGCCTCGGCGGCGCATGATCCACCGTGTCATCGGGCTCCGGCATGACCGGCAGGTCGTCCGGTATTCCCGCAGCAACCACCCGCTTGAACTCGGCATCCGTCATGGCAAACGCTCCTGTTTAACGTCATCTGCTCGAAGATATATCACAGCTGTTGAGCCTTTGCTCCGCTCGCTTCGCCCGCGCCCAGGGGCTTCACCCTGACAGGGAAACCGACCGACTTGTATCGGTCGAGCGAAACGTACCTGATGTCGATCGGTTAGACCGGTCCGTGTTCACCTGATCTGGGCCGATGCCTCGAAGACGGTCCCAAAGCGCGCGCATCAAGTTGACAAGGTCGGGCCGCCATGATCCAACATGGTCATGTACGAGCCCACCAACGACGAGCTTCAGGCCATCAAAGCGCGGATCTCTGCGGCCAGCTGGAAACGACGGGTCGACAAGGCCCGGAAGCTGGAGCGCAAAGTGCTGACCATTCAGCGGCGTGTCTAGGGTGGAGAGTCCCAGGAAACAGCGCTGCGGTCGGTAGTAGACCTCTCGCAGCGAAGCCGGCTGCTTCGCGCCCTGGTCCGGTATCGGGAAGAGGGCCTCGAGGGGCTGATCGATCGACGCACCCCTCGTGAGCCTGTCACCGCCGAGCAACGGTTGGTGATCGAAACGGCTCGCGGTGCGGACCCACACATCACAGTCGAGCGGATCATCGAGCTGGTCAAGCAGCAATGCGATGCGGCGTTGTCGCCAGCGACAATCAAACGCGTCTTGAAGAAGGCGGGGCTGGAGCGGACGGTGGGTCGTCCGACCGGGTCGTCGTATCCCCTGGGCACCAAGGTCGAGGAGCTGGGGGCGGCGGGGTTCGAGCTGCTTCGCGCGGCCGAGGCAGAAACCGGAGCCATCGGCGAGCTCGTAGACATGTTGTTGGACTTGGGCAATGAGCTGCCCGAGCCCGGGGAAGTGAGCGAAGAGGAGCGGGCGCTGCGCAACGACAAGGGTCAGATCACAGCGCGCTACAACGAGGCCCAACGCAAGGCCCCTGGGGAGGTGGTGGGGCCGGCGTACCGGACGATGGATGAGAAATCGAGGGAACGGGACCTGGGGCGGCTCAAACTTCGTAGCCACAATCCACCGGCAGTGGAGAGACGGGTGTGGGCGCTCCTGGCGATGCCCGTCCTGACAAAGGGGAATCGGTTCGATGAGCTGTATGGACCGCAGGGGGAGTACCTGAGAGGGATGTGCGGTTATCCCTACATGCCCGAGACCCTCCACAAGAGCGTCACGGAGTTTGCGTTGGTCGGTGCGGGCGAGGTGCTTCAGCAGGTCCACTCGGCGACCTGGCATCGGATCAGCCAGCAGCGCTGGGAGCGGGGGTATCGAGCATCGGTGATCTACGTCGACAACATGGCGAAGCCGCTGTGGAGCAAGCAGTACGTGAAATCGGCGAAGGTGGCGACGACCGGGCGGGTCCAGCCTGCGCTGGTGAGCACCTACGTGCACTCCGGAGCCGGGGCGCCGATCCACTTCGAGACGTACAGTGGTACGGCTCCGCTGGCCCCCCGGGTGCTTTCCTTGCTGAAACAGGTGGAGGCCCAGTCCGAGCATCCGGTGGGACGCCTGACGGTGATCGACGGGGAGTGCTGCTCGGCGGGGCTGCTGGCGGCGTTCAAGAAGGACGAGCGCGACCTGGTGACCCCCCTGCCGGCGACCATCGCGAAGCCCGAACGGATCCGCTTTGGTCGCGGCAGCGCTCCCCAGCCGTTTCGAGACGGGGATACGATCCGCGAGGGCACGGTGGAGCTGCGGGACTCGCATCAACGCAGCGTCGTAGTCGAGGCTCGGGCGATCGTCATCGAGCACTGGGGGCAGCCGGGTGATTGGACGGCGCTGGCCACGCTGGCCGATCCCGAGCAGTGGTCCGCGCGGCAGCTTGCAACGCTATACTTCGAGCGGTGGCCGAACCAGGAGAACTTCTTCCGTCAGGGCAACAAGGCTGTAGCGCTGCAACGTGTACAGGGCTACGGCAAGCGCGTGGTCGCGAATACGAGCGTGTTGACCAAGCTCGATGAGCAGGATGCCCGGATAGACCGGAAGCGACAGCGGCTTGCGCAACTTGAACAGGAACATCAGCAACAGGCGACGGTGCTGACTGAGCTCGACAAGCGTCGGCGTCGAAAGGAGCGCTATGCCGCGAAGCGACAGGAAAGAGTCGATGCCGCGATGCAGGCACCGCGTGTGACGCGCAAGGGCCAGCGGGCTGTCGAGGAGCTCAAGGAGGCGCACGCCGCGCTGGGGGAGATGACCGCGCAGAAGGAGCGGATCCAAGCGAAGCAGGAGCAGCAGGAGCAGAAGCTCAACCGAGCCCAGGGCCAGGTCCAACGCTGGGAAGCGGAGCGGGCCAAGCTGGAGTCGCGGCGCGAGATCCTGGAGGCCGACGTGTCCAAGGACACCCTGCTCACGACGCTGAAGCTCACGCTGGCCATGTTGACCCACTTCGTTGTGGTGGAGTACTTCCCCCATCGCCCCATGCTTTGGGCCACCTTCCTGTCGAGGCTGGCCCTGCTACCCGGCCGACGAGAGACGACGGCGAACGCGATCACGACCCACGTCCAGGCCAACCCCCGAGACCTCGACATGATGGCGGCGTTGGAAGAGGCGTGCGAGATCGTCAACCAACGGCAGCTGAAAAAAGGCAGCCAGACCCTACGTTTCGTGGTGGAATGGCCGTCAGGCCAGGAACCACAGACCGGATGATTTGATCCATTTCTGGCCGATTCGGCCGGTTGTCCTGTCTGACGCTCTCTCAGCGCGGGGCTGGAGCGTCAGAGTGAAGCCACTGGGCGCGAGCTGCGCTCGCTACTACGAAGCCCGATCCTCAGCGAATTACTTCATTCTGCCGCTCCAGCAGGACGCTGAGAGAGCGGCTGCTGTGCGCCCCCAGCCTGAGCACCGCGCCTCCTCCAGCCTGAGCACCGCGCCTCCTCCAGCCGCTCCCACCAGATCAGGGTCTGCTCGTTCGAGGGTATCGGGCGCTTTCGAGCCTACCTTGAGGCTTGCGCGCGGATGATGTTGGCCATGGCGCGCAGCGCGTCGTTTGCGTTCTCGGCATCACGAAAGACCTCGGCCACGTCAGGTTCGAGCACTACGACGTTGCTTCCCTCGGCGTAGCGCGAGGCGTGCTTCCCACGCACCCCGTCGCTGAAATCGTACTCAGCCCTCATTTCCCCCGCCGTCGTGGCATCATGATCCTTCTTCATACGCCATACCTTCACGGCGCGTCGCCCGGCGCGCGCTGATGATACGAACAGAATCACCTCTCTAGGTGAAAACGACAAACAGCGTTTTGCCCAAGGACGCCTCTCGTCACTCGGGGATCACGTTGCCGCTGGCGTCCACCAGGCCGGCCATCACCATGTTCACCACGTGGATCTCGAAGTGGTAGGGCGCGAGCACCTTCCTGTACCACATCCACGGTGAATCGGCGTAGCCCGTAGCCCAGGTGCTCGACTCCGAGGTGATCCGGCGCTCGACGCCGGTGTCCACGTCGTAGAGCACCAGGTCCTTGTTCGCCGGGTCGCCTCCATAGCTCCCGCCGGAGTACTTGTAGGTCATCCACACCGCCAGGTTGCCCCGCAGCCGGGGTGCCATGTGATCGAAGCCGTCGTTGGTCAGCCGCACCTCCTCCCCGGCCCCGATCTCGTACAGGATGATGTTGTAGTGGTCGCTGTCGTTCTCCATCCACAGGATCCGGTCTCCCGACAGGTCCAGCACCCGGATGTCGAAGAGGCCGGTGGTCTGGATGCGCGTGGACTCCCCGGTCTGGAGGTCGTGGTAGAACACGTCCTTGCCATACCCCGGCTCGGCCAGCGAGTAGGCCGTCCAGGCCACGTACCGCTCGCTGATGGCGTGGAACTCCGGCGCGGCCTGCCAGGTCGCCAGGGTGGCGTGCTCGTCGGTCTGGAGGTCCCAGAGCGTGAGGCCATGGCTTCCTTCCTGCGTTGCACCCGTGCTGTCCCAGTACACTACATGGCGACCGTTGTACTTGGGAAATGCCTTGGCTTCGGGATCGTCTGTGAGCCGTAGCTCCTCCCATGTTTCAACGTCAAATGAGAAAAGCTCAGTTCTCCTATCATCACCTCCTGAGTTGTATCGAAAGTCTCCCCAAAAAACGGTCCCACCATGAACGTAGGCTCCGGCCTGAATGCCAGGTTGGGCGCAGATGACGTACTCCTTGCACTCCTCCAGGTCGAACAGGAAGATGTCGTGGTACTGGACATGCTCCGACGGGTCGACCCACCTCGCGGTGGCCACGTACCGCCCCCAGCTCGCGATGCTCAGGATGTCCTCGGTGGTCGCCGGAGGCAGGAGGAACCGCTCCTGGCCGCAGAAGTCGTACTGCGTCACGCCCGGGCTGGCGTCAGCCGTCTCCGCGTCCCACACGTCGGCGTCCACGGCCGCGTCCTCGTCAGGCAATGCGTCCACCAGCGCGTCGTCGTCCCCCGGCGCGTCGTCCACGCAGCCGGAGACGCAGAGGGCGCCGGCGAGGCACGCCATCATCAGGGAACTGGAATGTATAATGTGTCTCATGGCAGGTCCACGGCCCGGTAGGTGCGTAGGGTTTTGTTCGTGGCTCGAACCACCAGATCCTCTGTGAGCCGGGTCCAAAGGACCGGGCTCACCAGGCTGGTGTGGTCCCCGAGCCTGAGCGGTACGCCGGGATCCTGGACATCTACCACCTCGACGAGGTCCGAGCCCTGGGCGACCACGTGGACTAGGCTCCCGACGAAGTCGACCCGGCGGACCTTGCCGGCGGCCACGAAGGTGCCCCGCAGCGCCGGGGGGCCGGCGTGGACGTCGTAGAGGTCGACCTCGCCGCCCTTGTGAGCCACGGCAAGGATACTACGCGAGATGGCGACCGACACCGCCTTGCCGCCGGTGAAGACCTGGCCGACCAGCGACGGGTGAGCTGGATCGGCGAGATCGAAGATGGACACGCCGAGCCAGCCCTGGGCCAGATACACCCTGGCCCCGCGGATCGCGATGTCGGTGCTGGGCCCCGGGGTCGACGCCTTGCCCACGGGCGTGATGTCCATGGGGTCGGCGACGTCCACGACGCGGAGCCCCCACTTGCCCGAGCGGGAGAGGCACACGTGGGCTCCGCAGCGGACGATCCCCGTGCCGCCGGCTCCGCCCTTGTACCGGGACAGCTCCACGGGGATCGTCGGATCTGCGATGGACACCGCGGTGAGGCCGTTCGAGGCCGCCACCAGCGCCACGTCGCCTTCGAGGACCAGGTCCCTGATGTCTCCGAGGTTGCCCACCTCTCCCTCGGGAACCAGCGTGGCCTCGGAGGCCTCGACGGTGAAGGGGATGTAGGTGCCGCTCGGGTAGTGGCTGCCGGCCTCCACGTAGGCCATGTACATCGTGTGAGGCGCGCCGTAGAAGGCCACCGGCTGGTCCAGGGCGGCCAGGTCCGACCGGGCGACGTCCTGGCCTCCGGGCTCGGAGATCCTCGGCGCCAGCCCCGGCTGGTCAGCCACCAGGCGGACCAGGAACAGCGCCCCGGGCTGAGGGACGTCCTGCGCCACGTGGACCGGGTAGGCCAGGATCTCGCCCGGGAGGTAGAGCCCCGGGATCGCCTCCTCGGCGTGCGGCTGCTCCTTGATCACCGCGAGCGACCGCCAGGGCTCCTGTGGCGCGGCCAGGTCCAGGACCCACATGTCCAGCCCGGTCTCGACGTCCTGGCCCGTGGCCTCGCCGATCCACAGGCGGCGCCGATACCGGTCGTACCAGACGAGCGGCTTGGCGCCCATGGCCGGGCCGGAGGGGTCCGCTTCCTTGACCTGGGTCCACCGGTGGCTCGAGAGGTCGAGCCGCCAGACATCTGTCATGGCGGTAACGCTGCCCCCACCGTAGACGTACAGGGACCTCCCCGTGGGGTCGAGGTAGGCGCCGTGGTCCCTGCGCGCCACCTGGTCCGCGGGGCGGTCGGGCTGCGGGATCAGCTTGAGCGCGAGGGTGGTCAATTCCAGGGCGTATACCTCGTGGGAGAGCAGCTCGCCGAGGGGGCTCCCCCCGCCGAAGATCAGGGCCCGGTTCCTCAGGGGATCGTGGCTCACGGTGTAGCCCGACAGGCCCGACGGCAGCCCGACCTCGCGCGGGCCGTGCCAGGCGCCGCTGGCCAGGTCCAGGAAGTAGACCACGTTGCGGACCGGGGCGGCGCCCTCCTGGCCGAAGAGGAGCAGGCGCTGGGTGTCGGGCTCGAAGAGGAGCTGCGCCGCGCTCACCTGGGGGGGAGCGTCGGACCCCAGGAGGTGCTCGGTCGTGGAGAAGACCGCCTCCTGCTCCTCCAGGAGACCCACCCAGAGGTCGGCGGTCTCCCGGGGGCTCGGGGGCTCGGGGTAGAGGAACAGCCCTGTCTGGTCTCCGAAGCCCAGGCCGGTCCGGCCCAGGTCGATCTTGCCGGCGCAGCCGGGCTGCGCCGCCCAGGGCGCTAGGTGCCCGGGCTCGCCGGGCGCGTAGGTCACCGCGACGGGCATGTCGGCCTGGACCGAGGTGCGGCCCAGCGGGTAGACCAGGTGCGACTCCGCGTCGGTGTTGTAGGCGAGGGCAAAGCCCGGGTGGTCCGCCCACCGGGTGAGCGGATCCAGGGCCACCTCGACGATCCCCGGGATGAGCGTGATCACGAACTTGGGCCCCAGGTACACGACCCCTCCGCTCTTGGTGACGCCCATGTTCATCTGCTGGGCGGCGGAGAAGGTGACCTCCTGGTCCGGGAAGGTGTAGTTGACGACGATGGGATCGGCGTAGTTGGGCCAGATGACTCTGACCTTGGTCAGGT
>Ga0272441_10000662_pt1 | contig 76937 bp, 70 predicted proteins | sample SSMProp6N_FD_193582 | JGI IMG/M metagenome (GOLD analysis project Ga0272441, IMG submission 193582) | Marine sediment archaeal communities from Little Sippewissett salt marsh, Falmouth, MA, United States - SSM-Prop-6N | ecosystem: Environmental > Aquatic > Marine > Wetlands > Sediment ...
GCCGCTGACTCATTCCGTCGTACAACAGCTTCACCAGTTCCCAACGGCCGGCAATCTCCTTGATCTCGTACTCCGTCAGGATGCAGATCAGAAATTCACGGATCAACTTTCGATCCCCGATCCTCGCCAGTATCCCGGCAATTTGATCGAGGGCCTGCATTTCTTCCCTCTTGTTACTATCCATAGAAACGTTACTTTAGGAAAGAACGTTACTCCATAAAGAAACGTATGTCAAGAGAAATGCGGGGAAAAAATAAAAAAAGATTGATTATCCGTCGATCAGCTGTCGCAGCTTGCTGAGAAGATCGGCCGGGGAAAAGGGTTTCTGCAGCAACTCCGCCGACCGATCCCCGGAAAGTTCCGCGCCGGTGACATCCGCAGAATATCCGGATAGAAAGAGCACTTTCAAACGGGGGAAGGCCTCTTTCAGCTTCCCGGCCAGAACTCTCCCGTTCATGCCCGGCATGACCACGTCGGTGATCAGGACACGGGCATCCTCCAGTTCCGTTTTGGAGAGGTTCAACGCCTGCTCCGCGTTGGCTGCGGAGACAATCCGGTAGCCGCTTCGCCGTAAAATCGATTCGGTCAGACACCGCACCTTTTCCTCGTCCTCGACAAGAAGGACCTTCTCCGTGCCCCGCAACTCCGGCGGGGAGCCTTCCTCCACGGAATCGGAAAGCACCTCACAGCCGCTGGATGGGAAGTACAGGGTAAAGCGTGCTCCCCGCTCAGGAGCATCATCTGCATAGATATACCCCAGGCTCTGCTTCACGATACCGTACACGGTTGACAGGCCCAATCCGGTGCCTCGCCCCCGCTCCTTGGTCGTGAAGAAGGGCTCGAAGATCTGGGGCAGTATATCCTTGTCGATCCCGCTTCCCGTATCGGTCATGGCCAACAGCACGTAGGAACCCGGATTCACCTCCGGGCGCTTCGTCACGAAATCGGGTCCCAGGTAGGTGTTGGCGGTTTCCAGGCTCAGGGCGCCTCCCCCCGGCATGGCATCCCGGGCATTGACGGCCAGGTTCATGATCACCTGCTCGATCTGGTGGGGATCGACTCGTATCGGGTCCAGCTCGGCTTCCAGACTCGTCTCTAACTCGATATCCTCCCCGATCACACGCTGGAGTATCTTCTCCATACCTCGCACCGTATCATTTATGTTTACGATCCGGGGCCGGCTCACCTGCTTCCGGCTGAAAGCCAGGAGATGCCCGGTCAGCTCGGAGGCCTGCTCCCCTGCTTTGCTGATCTCCTCTACTATTTCCCGAACCGGAGGTTCCAGGTCGTACTCTTTCACCAGCAGTTCCCCGTAGCCTCGAATGACTGTCAACAGGTTGTTGAAGTCATGGGCGATGCCCCCGGCCAGCCTGCCCACCGCCTCCATCTTCTGCGCTTGAATCAACTGGGCCTGAGTCTGTTGAAGCTCTGTGAGGTTCTTCTCCAATTCGGCGATAAGCGAGATCTTCTGCCAAGACGCGGACAGCTGGTTGGCAAAGGCAGTGATAGTCGGGACATCCTCAACGCTGAGACTCGGGGAGTGCACACCAAGGACACCTGCAATCCGATCCTCCTGCAGCAGGGGCGCTCCGATGATATTCGTAATCCCGAGTACTTTGACGATCCGTGCGGCCAGACCCTTCACCGGCCCGGGTAACATAGCGCGAACCAGAGCTATGGAATCCTCTACGAACCGAGTTTCTCCCTTGCCAACAATAGCGGAAAGATCTTCATCGCAGTCGATCGAAATCTTCACCTCCCGGGTCGACATGCCCACCAACCGATCCACGGTCCGCACCAGCTGAGAAGCGAAACTCAGGTGCTCCACCCTCAGCGCCTTTCCATCCTCATCGAGCAACAGGACGTTCCAGCTGTACCCAAGCTGCTCCAGTTGCGTACCTACCGCCTCGATGATCTGCTGGTGGGTCAACGCCCCGTGCATGGCCACCGCGGCTCTGTTGAGAGCCCGGAACAACCGTTCCTTTCGCTTGCGTTCCGTTACATCCCGGTAGATACCGAAGATCGCTACCTGCCGTCCCTGAAAGAAAATCGGAGCTCCGAGGATTGAAACATCAACCAAGCCGCGATCCTTCCTCCTCCGTACCGTTTCGATGAGGAACTCTGCGCCTTCCCGAGCTTTTCGGCTCAATCCTACACCTTCTGCCTCCAGGTGCTTGGGCACCACCAACTCATCGATCGATCTGCCCACAGCCTCTTGCTCTGGATAGCCGAATAGGCGGGTAAAGGCATTGTTGATCCGCAGGATCCGCGTCTGGCTATCTGAAAGCACGATGGCTTCGGGGGTGCTTTCGAAGAACTGGGCCAGATAGGCCTCCTCTATGCGCAGAGCTCCCTCGCTGCGGCTTGCCGACTGTAGACGGCGTGTCAGATTCCTGGCCATGATGAAGGCCAAGATCCCGGCTAGCAACAGCAGCAGGCTCTTGAACAGCTCGCTGGGAGCAATATCCTGATACCATGGCGAGCTGCCGAAGCCACGGGTAGCGGACGGGAGCTGGAAATAGCGGAAGGACAACACGATGCTCAGGTACTGGACAGCGGCCAGGACGCCGGTGAACAACCCATTTTGGGGATCATAATGGCGTATGGACAGGAGAATCGCCAAATGGAAGACGGAATAGGCTACGGTGAGATAGATCAAAGCCATCGAAGGCTCAACCGCGTACGTCAAGATCACGAGAATCGTCAGAGAGATAATGCTGACATCCACGGTAGAGGAAGCAAAGGAGATGACTCTGCGATAGCCATGGTGCTTGAGGTAGAAGAGAACGAAAAAGCAGTAGAGCACGAGCAGACCTAGGGCGCAGATATACAAATACTGCAAAGACGTGCCGGTGAAAGCGTCGGAGGCCAATTTTCGCGCAACAAAGCCCGCCAAGGCGCAAATGGCCAGGATAACACGGACCAGGGCTGTGAGCCGTTCTCCCCGCATCCGATTTGTCCGAATCGTGGTGTGGAAACTGTGCTCTGTTGCAGAGTATTCAGCGTCAACCATAGGCTGCCAGAAAGACTCATGCTATGGGTTTGGATTTTACGTGTCAAGGCCGATGTACCGGCCGATGGATCGCCCGGTATTTCGATTAAGATTCCGGCTTTGTCGGGTCATGAACAGGAATTTCACCGGCCTTTTGCAACCCCAACTTGCAGAGAATCGGTCCAACGATTTCAAAGATAATGCTGGTCGCGGTGATGGTGGTGATGATCAGGGCGCCGAGCTCGGATCCCCACGGCCCCAGAGGCGTCAGGGTCTGTTTCACCACCAGTGCCAATCCGATGGCCACACCGGCCTGAGAGAGGATACCCATTCCCAGGTATTTGCGGATCTTCGGTTCCGCCCGGCCGACAACTGCGCCGAACCAGGCTCCCCCCATGAGCCCCGCGGATCTACTGGCGATGTACACCACACCCAGCACTCCTAAAGCGGGAAGCAGCGCAATATGGAGATTCGCTCCGGCCAGCACGAAGAACAGGACGAACAACAGAGGCATCACCTCGGTCAGCACATCCTTGATCTTCTGAGTTTGAGAAGGAGATTGGGTGTTCGCCACCACCAATCCGACGACCAGATTCGTCAGAATCAAGGACAGGTGCAGCACCTCGGATATGCCAACGCTGATGAGCACGGTAGCGAAGGTGAGGATGAACAGGTCTCTGCGCTCGGTGAGCTTTCGGGCCAACAGGCGGTACAGGACTGCCACGATCGCCCCGATGAGACAACTCAGGCCGATCTCCAGCAGTGGGGTAACAATAAGGCGCCACACCTGTTCCTGGTCCGCGCCGTGTTGATGCAGCAGCACGCTGCGGGCAACGGCAAAGGCGAAACCGAAGATGATGATAGCCAGTCCGTCGTCAAAACCGACGACCGCATAGAGGGCGTTGGTCAGTTTCCCCTGGGCCCTGTACTCCTGAATCACCGCTACGGTTCCGGCCGGCGCGCTGGCCGGGGCCAGGGAACCGAAGATCAGTGCCAGGGCAAGGTTGCGGGTCAGTAAAAATACCGCCGCGGTGACAACGGCGAAGGCCAGGAAGGATTCGGCGATGATGATGAGAATGATGCCGAAACCCTGTCTCCTCAATGAGGACAAACTGAGCTCCAGGCCGATACTGATGGCCACGAAACCGAGGGCGATATCGGTGATAAACCCAATCGATGCTTTTAGCTGCTCCCCGAGCAAACCCAGCACAGAAGGACCCAACAACACACCGACCAGCATAAAACCAATAATGGAGGGCAAGCGCACAAAGCGCATGGTTTTGCCCAAATAGAATCCGGCCAGTGTGATGATACCCACAACCAGGAGTATCGGAAGGGGAAGAGAGTGGAAGAAACTCTGAACTGCCTGCAACACGCTTTTACTCCCGTTGTCCTAGAATTCGAGGGAACCGCTGGAGTAGAACAACTCCTGCACCGAGATCAGTACTCCGGGTCTGTCCTCCACATCTTCCACCACGGTGTGGATGCGCCGGATCACATCATTGCAGAGATCTTTGTCGACAACCGCCAGGATAAGTCTGTAAAACCCCTTCTGGCTCTCGGTCCAGTAGGCGGCGAACAGAGGCAGGCGGTGAAGATAGGCACCGGCGGCACTGGTCTCCAGCACGGCGATCGAACCGTCCACAACGGCGGAAAACACCTGGAGCAGCTCTTCGAAACACTCCTCCCGCTGCACGAACACCTGGAACAGGCACCTGCCCTTCTGCTGCCCGGGAGCAATTCCAACATCGACGAGCCGAAACAGCTCCTCCACGATCTGGCGCACCTGCTTTTCATCGAAGGCTTCGAGAAAGCGCTGAATCACATCGGGATCCTTGAGAACCTTGGATATCGCTGAGAGCAGCTGGATATGCCGGTTTCTCTGGGAACTGGGACCAACAATGAAGAAGAAAGTCGTTGTTTTTTTTCCGTCCAGGGAAGCGAAATCGATTCCCTCCGGGACGATCAGCAATCCGACCACGAACTCATCGATACCCTCCAGGGCGCAGTGGGGTATGGCGATCCCGTTGCCGAATCCCGTAGTACCTACGCGTTCTCGCTCCTGCAGGGCATCGAGCAGACGCTTCTCCGGTATCTTGTCCAACACCTTGCTCTTCTTGGCCAGCCGGGCAAGATCGGCAAGCAGCTCTCCTTTGTTCCGCGCCTCGCTCCCGACCTGTATGCACTCGGGACGAAAACTCAAACCCATAGCTATACTCCTTCCTGGTCCGATTTGATGAGAACCCGCAAGACTTCCGCGGGTGAATCGGCACGAATAAGACGGGCCATCGCCTCTTTCCGGCCGGCGATCCGGTTGACTTTGGCGAGCACCCGCAGATGCACCACTTCACTGTCTGTACAGAGAAGGAAAAAAAGATGTGTTATTTCACCATCCAGGGATTCGAAGTCCGTACCCTCTCTGCAGATCCCGACAACCAACACCGGGCCGCCCCCGGGATTCTCCTGGGGATGGCGAAGGTGGGGGATGGCGATTCCCCTGCCCACGGCTGTGGACACGATCCGTTCCCGTTCGAGCAGCTTGTCCACGAAGGGCTTCGCCCGATCGATGAATCGTGAGCGCAGGAGAGGTTGAACCAGCTGGTGAAGAACCTCTTCCTTGCTTCCCGACCGGAGTCCCAGAACCACATGCTCGTCTTTGAGCAGTCGCGAAAGGGGTACCACCTCCGGGGAGCTTTCGATCAATCGGGCCAGGTCATTCTGCGGTACCACCCGCATCTTGGCGATCAACCAGTCATCGATCATCGAGCGTAGGAATCGCCACTGGCTGGCTACCTTGGCACAGGGGATCTGCCCCTTGTGGACCATGCGCAGGACCGTTTTTTCGGCCAGGCGCAGGTAGAGGGCCACCTCCGATAGGGTCATCACTTCCCCTCTCTCGGTGCCCTGGCTGCGTACGCCCGAAGTGGATTCCGGAAGATTGTCCGTATGCATCATTTATGTCCCATAAAGTCCTTTATAGTATATTATATTACATATAAGTCTATTGTCAACCTTTATTGCACATTTTTTGTCATGAGTTGTCCATTCGTTCGTCGATAGATTCGAAACCGGTGGATCAAGGCGGGCAGAGAGTGCTATACTCGCGGCATGGGAGTATTCAAATCCTACGACATTCGGGGTATATACAACCGGGAGTGGGACAAAGATCTGGCCTATCGGATCGGCTTCTACCTACCCTCGCTCCTGGAGACCCGGCGAATCCTGGTGGGTAGAGACGCCCGGGAGAGCTCGACCGAGGTTTTCGAAGCCCTTAGCCGGGGCATTCGGGATGCCGGCAGCGATGTGACCGATATCGGACTGTGCTCCACCCCCTCGGTGTACTTCGCCACAGCCCACTACGGCTACGGAGGGAGCGTCATGATCACCGCCTCCCACAACCCGCCGCAATACAACGGCCTGAAAATATCCCGTGCCCAGGCGATTCCCGTGGGCTACGATACAGGCTTGAACCGGTTGGAGCAGATGGTTTCAGAAGAACCCGCCCCATCTTCCGCTCGGGGGAAGCTGGACAGTCTGGATATCCGCCGGGACTACCTCCAGCACCTCAAGCCCTACATAGAGGCTGTCGGGGAGATAAAGGCGGTGATCGACTGCTCCGACGGCATGGCCTCGGTATTCATCCATGAGGTGATACGGGATCTGCGGGGTCGGATCGTGACCATGTACGACCGGCCCGACGGAAGCTTTCCGCACCACCCCCCCAACCCCCTTATCGAGGCCAACCTGGCCGACGTGAAACAGCGGACTCTGGAGGAAAAGGCCGAGCTGGGCATCTGCTTCGACGGCGACGGTGACAGGGTCATGTTCGTGGACGAGACCGGCCGCTTCGTTTCCCCCGATCTGATCATCGCCCTGCTGGGGCTGCACTTCTTCCGCCAATCCGGTCAGAATCACCACGGGGAGGCGGTGACCTACGATGTGCGCACCTCCCGCAGCGTGGTTGAGTACGTGCAAGCCCTGGGGGGCAAACCGGTGATCTGCAAGGTCGGCCATTCCCACGCCAAGCGACTGCTGCGGGACAGCCGCGGTATCTACGGTGGCGAGCTGGCCGGGCACTACTACTTCCGGGACAACTACTTCTGCGACTCGGGAATGATCGCCGCCCTTCTGGTTATGGCGATCCTCTCCCGGGACGAACGACCTTTCTCCGCGTTGATCGCCGAGATCGTCAAGTACCACTATTCAGGAGAGATCAACTTTAAAACCGAAGCCAAGGACCGCATCATCCAGGCCGTTCTGTCGGAGTACGGCGCACAGCCGGAAGCGCGGCTGACCGATATCGACGGTATCCGTCTGGATTTCCATGACTGGTGGTTCAATCTGCGCAAGTCCAACACCGAACCGTACCTGCGTCTGGTCGTGGAGGCGAGCTCGGCGCAGCAGCTTGCCGAGCGAACCGAACAGTTGAAAGACCGCTTCCGGGAGTTGGATCCCGAGTTAGAAGAGGAATAGAAGCTCAATCAGAGCTTAGAAAAGGGCCGCCCGGATACCCGGACAGCCCCGATCTCATCAATCTAAGAAACTAATAGAGGCTCATCACTTCGGCGGAATCACCAGCTTCCAACCCGGATAGATCAGGTCCGGATGCTGGATGAGCTTGCGGTTGCGTCGCCATATCTTCGGCCACATATACGGATTGGCATAGATGAAGTTGTACTCGGCGATGCGCCACAGGCAGTCCCGGCGCTCGGGAATCAGACGCACCAGGTAGATCGGATAATCCGGATTCACGGCCTGGGCTTTGTAGACCTCGATGAGCTTCTTGGACTCATTGAAGTACTCTTCGGCCAAGCTGTAGTTGCCCGCGTTCCACTCCACCACGCCCTGCTTCCACAGCTCTTTGGCCTGGGCCAACAGGTTCTCCTCTACCTCATCCCCAAGGACAGCAACCAGGGATCCTTCGGGAATCAGCACCTTCTCCGCCGGATGGCGGAAATCAGGCGGGCTGAGCATGGATTGCGGCTCCCCCTGCTCGACTTCCTCGATGATCTCCTCGCCGGACCACTCTTCCGGTCTGATCAGGGTACCGTCATCGGTTACCACTGTCAGTTCGGAAGCCTCTTCCAGCTCCTTCATCACGTCCAGCATCAGCGCTTCAGCCTGTTTCTTCTGCTCCTCCCCGGAGCTCTTGGCCAACTGGACCAGCGCAAGAGCCTCCTCCCGGGCTTTTCCGAGAAGCTCTTCGCTTTCGAACAGCTGGTACCTCTGGTAAGCCTCGATTCCTTCCAGGTACAGACCGTTGGCCCGCTGGAACTTCAGCGGCGCCCGCACGTGAGCATCAAGCTCTTCGGCTTCCTTCAGGTACTGATTGATATCCCGTTTCAAGATCTCTATCCAGCGCTGGCGTTCCCGCAGTCGCTCCAACAGGTTGGACATGTCCGCGAGGGTGGCGTAGGCTTTCTCTCTGGCTTCCACCAGCTGACCGGAGAAAAACAACTCCTGCGCTTCCGGCACCCCTGCAACCGCGGCATCGTACTCCGAAGGCAGGAACTTGTCGGCGTTTATGGCCAGCAGCTGCTTGTTCAATCGCTCAGCCCGTTCGGCCAGCTCCTGCGCCGCCGCAGCCACGGCGTTGTCGAAAGCCGTATTTGCCCTATCCACGCATCGGGCCAGATGCTTGCGGGCTGTGGCCGGGTCGGATTGGCGGGCCATCATGGCCGCGTCCAGGGCATCTTCGGCTTCCTTCAATGTTTTCGGATCGTAGTAATCCGCATCCGCTTCCCGGGCTCTGGCGATTGCGTTGCGCGCCTTGCGTATCTCCTCATCGGTAATCGGCGCCACCTCTTCCTGGGGCTCCTCTACGGGAACCTCCACCACGGGCTCTTCCGGTTTTTCCTCCGGTTTTTCCTCGACAATGGGTTCTTCCGGCCCTTCGGGCGTTGTCTTGCAGTTCACGAGAAACGCGCCCACTCCAAGGATCATCAAAAAGACCAACAATTTTTTTGCCATTTTATCCCCCTAATGCGGAAGGCTGCTCGTTGCTATGAAATAGTTTAGCACTCCCCCTCTACACCGTCAAGGTTGAGTATCTGTGTGTAGCTGTAGAACAGTGCGGGTGAACAAGAGGATCGGTTCCTGTTATGATTGCCGCATGAGCTCCCCGGCCCCTTGCATGATTTTCGCCGATGAAACGGGAAATATCCTCGATTTCTCCGACCTGGAGATGGTCGGCTCCAGCGCAGGGCGACACGTTCGGCTGCAGGCGGAGGACTGGATACCCCTACCCCCGGGCAGTGAGCTGTTCCAGCTGCCCGGGCGGCTGCCCGTGGGCTACGATCCGTCTACCGCCAGCTTCCGGGTACTGGAGCAAAACCCCTACACCGGAGGCAGAGACATCCGGGCGGTAGCGGCGTTCGTCGCTCCGGCATACACCCAACTGTACTCCACGGCGTACAAGAGCTCGAGCCGGGCGGCTGTCTTGCCCCTGTTCGCATACACCGCGGTGGGATGGCACGATGGCGGATTCGTTGTCTCGGCCCTGCGTATCGATGAGGATCCCCGCCAGGACAACGATCGCTTCGATCCGGCCGAAATCCGGAGAAACGCCCATCGGATGATGAAAGCGAGCAGGAACAATCGCCTCATCCAGCACCTGGGCAAGTGTGCCCTCAGTTACGGCTGCCCGGCTGCCAAGAACTACTTCCTCGGGCGCTGGGAAGCCCCGCTGCCCACCTCCCCGGTCTGCAATGCCCGCTGCCTGGGCTGCATCAGCCTCCAGGAGGGCAGCGAGTTCTGCGCGACTCAGGACAGGATCCGCTTCGTTCCCACCGCGGAGGAGATCGCCGGAGTGGCTATCCCCCACCTTCGGGACGCTCCCCGTGCCGTGGTGAGTTTCGGCCAGGGATGCGAAGGCGAACCGCTACTTCAGACAGAAACCATAGTCGAATCGATCCGCCTGATGCGCCGGGCCACAGGACGGGGAACCGTCAACCTGAACAGCAACGCCAGTCTGCCCGATGCGGTGGGGCTTCTCCGTGAGTCCGGGCTTGACAGCATCCGGGTCAGCCTGAACTCCTGTCGGCCCTCGTACTATCACAGCTACTATAGGCCCAAGGGTTACAGTCTGGAAACGGTCAAGAGCTCGATTCGGATCATGAAGAGCCTTTCGGGTTTCATCAGCCTGAACTACTTCGTACTCCCGGGATTCACGGATGAACGAGGCGAGCTGGAGGCGTTGAGCCGGCTGGTCTCGGAGACGGGGATCGATCTCATCCAGATGCGGAATTTGAATATCGACCCCGAGTGGTATCTGGAGCGTATCGGCTTCGAGCCGGAGGGGGAAACCGTCGGAATCCTTCGGTTCCTGCAGATACTCCAGGAACGTTTCCCCGATCTTCGCTTTGGGTACTTCAATCCCTGTCTGGATCCCGGGGCTTGAGCTTTTATCGGAAAGACTAACGCGCTCCGGCCCTGATCAGGATTTCCACGATCCCCAGGTAGTATGGCGAGGTCCCCTGTCGCATGGCGTAGTGAAGCGGAGTTTTGTCCAATCCATTGCGGGCATTGGCCTTGGCCCCTGCGGCCAGTAGTGCCTCCACCGCCCGCCTGTCTCTCACCGCCAGATGAAGAGGGGTATTACCAAGAGCGTTTTTGGCGTTTACGTTCGCCCCGTTCTGCAGAAGCAGGGTTATCATATCCGGGTAGCCCAGAGCCAGGTGCAGAGCCGTGTTTCCGAAGTGGTCCGTCTCATCCGCGTCGGCACCCTGCTCGATCAGCAGGGCTGCAATATCGATCAGCCCATTTTCCGCGGCCCAGTGCAGGGCGGGGCGAACCGGAACCACCTCGGCGGGCAAAACAGCCGGGACCAGGAGAGAAATGAGCAGCAACGGAGCAAAGAAACAACGTCCCATCATTAACCGTATCGGCAGATTCCCCCCGGCGATACAGGGAATCCAGGACCGGCTTGGATAATGCAACGGACTCTGCTACTCTGGATCCATGGCAGGCCCCAAGATCTTGACCCCCGCCGAGATCGAATCCCTGAGCGCGGAGCTGGATATCTTCAGCGGTTCCCGGACTCCCGATCCCGAGCTCGTTGAAAAAAAACTCTATCCGCCTCTTCCCATCTGCTCAGATACCCTGATTTGGGGCTTCGAGATTCTGCGAACCGCCGAAAGCCGGGGCCTGCGGCAGGTCAACTGCCTGCTCATTCCCTCCTGCCCTCGCCCAGGGATGCTATCCCTGGCCTTGAAGCTGGAAAACCGGTCCGGGCGTTTCAGCTGGCCGGAAAAACAGAAGATGCTCGCATTCCTCGGCAGTTCGGAGGGCTCAACAACTGAACCTTTGTCAGCCGGTCCTGCTCTGATCGAGCTATTCTCCGAGCTGAGTCCGCTGATCGAGGGTCACCGGGATCCTCAACTGGCCGCCAAGATCGCCGCCTTTGCGGCTCTCCCGCAGGGCCTCAAAACCCTGGTTGCAGGGGGGCAGGTTGACCTGAAGAGTGCAATCCGGGTTCAGGATCTGCCGGAGGAGATTTTCACCGAGCTTCAGCCCGGCACCCTTACCTTCAGCCAGCGCCGGCAGTTCCTCAACGAGCTGTTCGAAGTGAGCCGCAAGCGTGAGCTTTCTCATGGAGAAATCAGGGACCTGGCGGATCAGGCTTTCCGCAATCGCCGGCCCATAGAAACGGTCCATCGAATGCGTTTCCCCATGCTGAGCGAATTGGAAGGACGCTTCGCGTCTCTGGAGGAGCAGCTGCTCAAAGGCAGCGGGGTGCAGGTGAAACCACCGCCGTACTTCGAGGGGGATTCTTTTTCGGTGGAGTTCGATTTCAGCAGTGCCAAATCCTTTGACCGCAAGCTCAACGCGCTGCACTCTCTGGAAGGACGCCTTGATGCCCTCTTCGAGTTACTACACTGAGCTGATACGTCGCGTATACGTGGAGCGGGCGGTGGCGGACTCTCCCTACCTGCGGCGGGCGATAGAGCAGCTGCCCGGAGTGCCGCTCCAAGAGGTGCAGAGCAAAGAGGAGATTCCCAAAGAGGATCTGAACCGTCACACCCTGTTTGTGGGCGGGCCCAGGGGAAAAACCGTAACCTATTGCCCGGGCTCCAGGGGGCATATCTGCTGCAACTACATCACGGTGGATCTGTACCTGGGCTGCACACTGGGCTGCGGCTACTGCATCATGGAGAGCTATCTGAACTTTTCACCTCTGACCGTGTACCTGGAGCCGGAACGATCGATATCACGATTGCAGGAACTGGCCCGGCAAAACAGGGATGTTACGATCCGGGCCGGGACTGGGGAGGTGGGCGATTCCCTGCTCCTGGACCCGTTGTTCGGCCTCTCCGAGGCTTTCATCACCGCCCTGTCCGCGTATCCGAACATGTACTTCGAATTGAAGACCAAGACCCACTTCGTAGATCATCTGCTGGATGTCGAGAACAAGGGAAACGCGGTAATCGGATTCTCGGTGAACCCTCAAGCGCAGATCGAAGCCCACGAGCCCAATGCAAGCAGCCTTGTCGACCGTTTGGCTGCCGCTGACAGAGCGCTGAAGGCGGGCTACTATCTGGCTTTTCACTTCGACCCGATCTTTCTCTCTGACAACTGGGAAGAGGAGTACCTGAGCCTGGCGGGGCTTCTGAGCCGCTTCCCCTCCGAGCGTATCGCCTGGATCAGCCTGGGCACGATGCGCTACACACCGGAGTTGAAGGAGAAACTGGGCGAACAGATGTTTCTCTATGAGGAGTTCGTTCCCTGTCGGGATGGCAAGCTCCGTTATCCCCAGAAAATACGTTCGCCTATCTACCGAACCTTGTATGAGGCATTGAGCAGGGAGATCTCCTCTCCGGTCTACATGTGCATGGAGAGTCCGACGGTCTGGCGCCAGGTTTTTGGAGATGTTCCCGGTAAAATTGACGGATTACGTGCTATATTTACAAAAGTAAGGAGTGTCTAAGGAGGGGGTTTAGTACAATGAGAGTTTTCAAGATCGGATGTTTCGCACTTGCTCTGGTTCTGCTGGCCGGGCTGCCTGCCACGGCTCAGGCGGAGATAGGGGCCATCGCCTACATGGAAGAGGGGGTCGAGATCGACCGCAACCGTGAAACAATACCCGCTTGGGATGTTTTTATAGGAATGGGGGTGGAAAACTACGACCTCATGCGCACGGACGGCACCGGATATGCCGAGGTCGAACTGGACAGCCCCCGCAGCGCCCCTTCTATCGTCAAGATTTCTCCGAACACGAGTTTCTACTTCGAGATGAACAAGATCGGCCGGGACGATACGACCACGATCGGCTTGATCACCGGCAGCCTTTCGGTCAAGGTGGCCAAGCTTTCCGGGCGCCAAAATGTGGAGGTGGCCACCGAAAGCGCCCTGATGGGCGTGCGGGGCACGGATTTCGATGTAACCCTCAGTCCGGGGGGAGACATCCTGGTCACCGCAGAAGAGGGCCGGGTCTCCTGCATCGACGACAGCGGGCAGGAGCTGTTTGCCGAACCGGGCAGAGTTGTGGAGAAACGCCCGGGAGAGCTGTTCCGGGAGGTGCCCGTGGCTGTCTCGGACCTGGAAACTTTTCAGAGGGAATGGTACGCCGAGCGGCTGGAGGTCTTCAAATCAAACGCCCTCGGAGCCATCAAGTTTTACGCCGGGCGCTATCTGCGTTTGAAGAGCCGCTTCGACAGCGCCTACGGAGATCTTCAGGGAAACACCCAGATCCTGCGCAAGTGGTACGAGGAAGACAGACACGGGCGGATCGGCGGCCGCATGGAGAGCATGCGGGAGAAGAAGGAGCTCATCGGCGAGCTTCTGGAGCTGCGTAAGATCCTCTACATGTTCGAACGGGTGTACTTCCGCTTGATCGAGCTGGAAGGCTATTACCGTGAAGGCTACGGTCGGGGCCAGATCGAACCGGGACTCTCCTCCGCCGCGTTTTTCAACCGCTTCAATCGGGAGAAGAGGGAGCTGGGAGAGAAGATGGCCGAGTTACGCTACATCACCAAGCTCTACGCCAAACGAAACGACGGGAACTTCCCCACGGATCTGTTCGAACAGGGGGAGGAGGAGTTTTTCGGGGAGGAGGAAAGCTTCTTCGACGAGGAGGACACGGACCTGTCCTTCTGACCCGTGCGCCTGGATTGACGGTTACATAGCCCAAATACTATATTCAAACTATGAACCAGACAATGATCAATAAGATCGACAGTGTTCTGGATCGGGTTATCGAAAAGGAGAGCAATCTACCGGTCTCGCATCTGGGCCTGGTAGAGCGGGTGCGTTACAACGAGAAGCAGAACAAGCTGTACGTGTTCACCAAGGCGGTGCATAGCACCCACGGTTGCTGTACGCTGTTGGCATTGGTTCAGCAGTCCGACACTCTCAAGGAGCTGGAAGCCCAGTTCAAACAGGAGTTCCCCGAACACTGGATCCAGATTGTCAACGTATAGTTGACGTATAGTTGACGTATAGTTGACGTATAGTTGACCTCTGGATACCGCTTGCCCCAACTGCGCCATCAAAGCTCGGCGACATCCATGGGCAGCTCAACGGAATCGAGCCTCTCGATTCCGGTCATCTCCTGGCCCACCAGGGCGGGGAGGATCAGGATCCGGGCATCCGCAAACTCGTTTTGAATCCTCTTCACAAACTCCCCATCTTCTCCGGCCTTGTTGAGGACGAGGTAGGGAACCTCGATACCCAGGTTGGACATCTCCCTCCAGATCAACTGTGATTCCGCAAGAGACAGCTCATCCGGATTGAGCACGAGGAACATGCGGGTATTTGTGGGATTCTTCAGCAACTGGGACATCCCCCTGTACAGATCCACCAGATCTGCTATCTTGCCGAGAATCGGATCCCGCTCCCGGCTACCCTGCTTGCCTCCCTGTTTGATTCTGGTGATGATCTGCTCCTTATCGAGGATCAGCTGCCGGAACTGGGAGAGCTCCTGCAACCAGAGCAACGACACATCGGGAAGGGCCAGAAATTTCAGGGTCAAGGCGGTAGGGGGTGTGTCGAAAACGATGTAATCCCTGTCTGCGAAACGCCGCAGCGTATCCATCAGGGCGAGCAGGACCGCGTACTCCTCAAGACCGGGAGAGTACTTGAGCGTTTTGAAGTAGCGGTGCAGGTTGAACGCTTCCTGGTACTTGTAAACGGAACGAAAATCCCGCTCCGTATCCTTGAGGTATTTCTTCACCCACTGATCGAGGTCCGTTTCCATGGCCTCCAGGCCCGGAATAACCAGTTTTGGCTTCGAGATCAGACGGATCTGGAAGATGTCGTGCAGGTTGTGAGCCGGATCGATGGAGTTCAGCAGCACCCGCTTTCCGCTTCGGGCCAGCTTGAGGGCGAACAGCGATGAGTTGGTGGACTTGCCCACACCCCCCTTGCCTATAAAGAACAGGACGCGGGCGTTCATGCTTCGACTCCGTTCATGAATCCCAGAGGTTTACGGTTCGCCCAAGGTGGAGACCACTTCGGCCAGAGCGTCGTGGGCGACGTTGATGCGTCGCAGCATCAGCTGTATATCCTCATCCATATAGGGGTGCAGCTGCAGGGTGATGTGCACGGGCGGAGAGGGCATGCCCACGAAGGAGCCGAACAGCAGCAGCGCGAAGATGTTGCGTAGCTCGAGCACTTCGAACTCCAGCATTTCCGTGGCCTTGCTTCGATTGACGCACTGCAGATCCTTGAAGAACAGGCGAACCTGCTCCAGCCATTTGGGGGTTTTCATTTCCCTTCTAGCCCGTAGTAACGCATCTCCCCCTTCAGCTTCCGTTCCTGGGGTATGGCGCTGTAGATCCCGTACAACCCGCACAGCACCGATCCGTACAGATACAGGCCGGGCACAACCAGGATATAGGCAACCCCGGCCACGTAGGCCGCGGAAATGGCGATTGCGATCAACCGCCTGTGATGGGCCGCGAACTCGGCCATAGTCACATGTTTCGCATCCACCGCCCTCTTGTTGAACGTGGTGCGCAGCAGGATCGGCAGGGCGATCCCCAGAATCGCAGTCAGGATCAACAGGAAGATACCCCAAACCTTAAGATTACCCAGGGAGGTGGAGACAGTGATCCCCATACGATGCAGGAGGTAGCCCAATCCCAGAAAAGCCACGGCTACCACCGTTAGGGTCCAGAAGAGGCGATTCAGATTTTTCACCAGCACACCGAAATCATCACTCATAACAGCATTCCAACCAGAAGTAGGGGCGTGCGCTCTGGGAAGGCGAAAACGCCAAAGGATCGAGCGCAAGAAGCAAAGAGGAGACCGAAGACGGCCTCCTCTTTGTTCATTTTTCTACACGCATATGCCCTAGGCTTCTGCTTTGGCCTCCAGAGTTTTCTTTCCAAAGAAGGCAGACAGACCCTCGACTACGATCCAGAGGGCGATCAACAGCACGAGAGCATTCACGATGGTGAGCAGAATATTGCCGGCTTTGATGAAGGCGATCTCATTGTAGATCAAACCCCAGGTGGTCATGACGATCATGAAGACCGCGGGGATGCCGCTGACCAAATAGCGGGCTCCGCCCCTCTGCTTGAGGTACACGGTAATGGCCAGAAGGGCCAGGGCGGCCAGGCACTGGTTGGTCGCTCCAAACAGGGGCCAGAGCTTCAGGGCACCGGCTCCCGAGGCTCCGGTGGCAAAGGCCAGGATCGCGGCGGTGATCACGGCGAAAGCCGTGGCGGCGTAGCGATTCTGCATGAAGCCCAGATTGATGTCTCCTGCCAACTCCTGGACCACGTAGCGCTGAATGCGGGTGGCGGTGTCCAGGGTGGTGCCGGCGAATGAGGCCACGAATACGCCCATAATGACGACAGCGATGGCCTTGGGAATGCCGAAGGTGGCGATCATGTTAGCGGCTCCGACCACAAAGGCGGCGACCTTGGAACCGAGTCCGGCCGCGCCGGCCCAGTTGGCGTAGTGGTGGGTCCAGGCTGCGGTCCCGGTCAGGACGGCGCCGTCAGAAGTGGTGTAGGCGATACCGATACCGGCCGCCACCGCGATGATCACGAAGGTAGCCAGCACGCCCTCAAACACCATGGAGCCGTAGCCCACGAACAGGGCGTCTTCCTCCTGCTTGACCTGCTTGGCCGAGGTGCCGGAGGACACCAGCGAGTGAAATCCCGAGATGGCACCGCAGGCGATAGTGATAAACAGCATCGGCCAAAGCGGCGGGGCTCCTTCAGGAACGGCCTGGACCGCCGGGGCTACGACCTGCAGTTTCCCCGCAATCCCTGAAACGACCACGCCGACCAGCAGCAGGGCCATGGCGATGAACAGCTGCCAGGCGTTGATGTAATCCCGCGGCTGCAGGAGGGTGGTAACCGGGAGGGTCGAGGCGATGAAGGCATAGATAAACAGAAGGATACTCCAGACCCCGGTTGCCGGAATGCCAGCGATGGTGGGCATTGCCAGGGGCAGGAAGTGCCCGATGATAACGGTGACGTACATCAGAAATACGGCGAAGAAGGTGAACAGGCCCACGTTCGCGCCCCGTTTGTAGAGGAAATAACCCAGGAGGATGGCGATGGGGATCTCCATCCAGACCGGGAACACCGCCTGGGGATACATGTTGAAGATGATGGCAATGACCAGACCGAAGATCGCGATCACGATCCACAGCTCCAGTAAAACGATCAGGAAGAAGATCGTCCGCGTACGGTTGTTGATGTACTTCGAAGTGATCTCCGAGATCGATTTGCCCTGGTTGCGCAGGGACATTACCAGGGCCCCGAAGTCATGCACCGCGCCCATGACGATGGTGCCGACAAACACCCAGATCAGGGCGGGCACCCAGCCCCAGATGATTCCGATGGCTGGGCCCACGATGGGTCCGGTTCCGGCGATCGAGGTGAAGTGATGGCCGAAGATAATGCCCTTTCGGGTGGGCACGTAGTCTTGGCCATCCTCCATCGACACGGCGGGTGTCTTGGTGGCGTTGCTCAAGGCGAATATCTTCTTGCCCACAAACCGACCGTACAGCCTGTAGGCAAGGAGATAGCCGACGAACGCAACGACCATGATGATAATAGCGTCCATAGGACCTCCTCAGATAAATAGATATGTAACGGTTCTATCCCGTTCGACGCTGCACATAGACCAGCGATGTAGGGATGCTTCATGGTAAACCCAAAAGCATTGGGGGCGCAAGCTTTTTTTATAAAATTGTGGAAACAGAATACAAATGCCGCGGCACAGGTAGAAGGTCACCGCTCACGGAAATCCACGCTGCGCTCCAAAACCAAATGCAGGACGTCATTTACCAGCTGGTACTCGATTTCCCGCTGTTATTACCTTTCTGTAAGCGAATCGGCTCCGCCGGCCGGTGACTTCCGCATCCGCAACAATTAATTCACCGAGTAGCATACAATTATCTGCGCATATCCGAAGAGGCGTTCCTGGCACAAAACTTGCTTTGCACCTGTCTAAGACCAACAACAAAGTACCCAAGGAGCAAAAGAATGGAAAAAATTGATGTGCTGGTGAAGGGTGTGCCGGTTCCGATCAACAACATGTTCAAAGGTTTCTGTTCGCTTCGCGGCAAGAGCGTGAGCGAAGGGATCATCGATTCCATGATCGCTGTGATCGAACAGTCCAGCGGCGGGGCAAACGAAAACCTGCAGGCGATTCTGGGCGAGTACCGGGTGTCCGCTGAACACAAGTGAAGCAGACAAGATCGATCCGGAATCGAGCCCGGATCATCCTGAAGCGTTAGAAAAACGTGCAGTAAAAAAGGCTGTCCCGGATTCGGATTCCAGGACAGCCCATGATTGTCTCTCTGCCTCAGTCCGGGCTAGACCACTGCCTTTTCTGTTTCCAGTTCGAAGAAGTGAATCTTGTCCATGGTGGGTTCCAGCACGACGGAATCACCGACCCGGAACTCATGATGCGGCGGGGTGCGTACGATTATGCTCGGGTGTTGGTTGGTGCTTACGTAGAGTAGTATTTCCGCACCCAGCGGCTCTACGACCTCCACCTTGGCGTTGAAGTTTACACCTTCCGCGTGTTTTTCAGCAACTACCAGATCCTCCGGACGGATCCCAAACAGGATATTTTTCCCCACGTAGGGGCGTGCCGAATCGGCCAGCTGCTGCGATAGGACGATCTGGAAATCCCCCTCATCGGCAATCAGTTTACCCTTGTCCTCTTTGATCGCCGCTTGGAGAACGTTCATCGGTGGAGAGCCGATGAATCCGGCCACGAAGCGGTTCACCGGTATGTTGTACAGCTCCAGGGGCGAACCGATCTGCTGGATGTAGCCGTCTTTCAGCACCACGATCCGATCCCCCATGGTCATGGCTTCCACCTGGTCGTGGGTTACGTATACCATGGTGGCCTGCAGTCGGGTATGCAGAGCGCTGAGCTCGGCCCGCATCTGCACGCGCAGCTTGGCGTCCAGGTTGGAAAGAGGTTCATCGAAGAGGAAAACCTTGGGCTTACGCACGATGGCCCGGCCCACGGCCACGCGCTGTCGCTGTCCACCGGACAGAGCCTTGGGCTTGCGGTCCAACAGCTCCTCGATGTCCAGGATCCTGGCGGCCTCTTTTACGCGATCGCTGATCTCCTTTTTAGGGAATTTGCGAATCTTCAGACCGAAGGCCATGTTCTCATAGACGGTCATGTGCGGATAGAGGGCGTAGTTTTGGAACACCATGGCGATGTCCCGGTCCTTGGGCGCTACGTCGTTCATCAACTTGCCGTCGATGTACAGCTCTCCGGCGGTGATCTCCTCCAGGCCGGCGATCATCCGCAGCGTCGTGGATTTCCCACATCCAGAGGGACCGACCAATACGACAAACTCTTTGTCGTTGACCGTGATGTTGGCGTTATCCACCGCCAACACGCCCCCTTCATAGATCTTTTTGACGTTTTTCAGCTCAACAGTAGCCATAAACGTACCTCCATTAAAAGGTTTATCTTATCGAGTTATAGATTACTTCATCATGAAGGACGCTGTCAAGAAGTGGGCATTGCCGTCCGCAACCGTCTCGTTACCTGGGGACGATCAGAGCCGGATCTGCTCAGGGCGATCGGAACTCCATAAGGCGCTGGGACAACAACTCTTCGTCGGCCTTGCCGGTTACATAGCTCACCAGCCAGGGAACAACGATCCGTTCTTTTTGTTCACCCCAATTTACCGGCACAGCCTTGGAGAAGACGAGCATCTGTTCCGGTGGAATCCGTCCCAGCAACTGCCTGTACACACGAGGAAACTCCCTCTCATTCACGATTCGCAGAGAGGAAAAACCACCGGCAATGCCGAAGGTATCAAGGCGTTTCTCCTGGTTGATTTCGAGCAGCCTTGCTTGAGTTTCCGGCTGGAACATCCAGGAAAGGAACAGACGGGCCCCTCTGCGATTTCTCGTTCCCTTGGGGATTCCGAAGTAAAGCACCTCTTCCGCCGCTGGGATACGACTTTCGGCCCCCAGCCAACGAAAATCCACCTCTTCGGCCTGGTCCTCCACCTTTCGAAACAGGGAAGAGGAATCGGTCAGATAAAAAAGAATCCGCCCGGAATCGAGCAACTTCGGCATGGGCTCATACAGATACGTACGCTGAAACTGGCCGTCCTGTTCGAAACCCAGATTGGTCTCCGTTACCCAGCTTGCACAGAACTCCCTCATGTCCTGCAATCGAGCCGAGTTCCAGTGAACAGTGCCTTCGGGGGTTTCACGAAACTGCGTCCCAAAGATTTCCGCCGCGCTGTAGAGGAACTCAGGTTGCCAGAGAGGTGAGAAACCCATGCGCACCAGTCGATCCCGCACGCTCTGGTTGAAAGCGGCGCCCCTCTCCCTCACATACTCCAGGGATACCATCAACTTCGGGACATCCGCAGCCACTGCATCTGTAGGGAATACGACAGCCGGCATGTTGAAGGAAAAAGGCAACAACTCCTGTTTTCCTTCCCACATCCCCGCATTCAACAGGCCCGCGTAGAAATCCTCCCGTTTCAGGTACTCTCGATTGAACAGATTGTCCAGGGATTCGAAGTTTCGGCGAGCCGCGCTGCCGTTCAGCCAAGGACCCAGGATCAGGTCGGCATCCCTGCTCCTTCGCATTACATTTTCGGCAGGGTTGACTCTGTAGCAAAGGATCACCCGATAATCTTCGGTCAGGGTATTGAAGTACTCCACATACGCAGCCATTTCGGGGCGGTTCGTGCAGAGGGTTACAACCCGGGGCTGGAACAGGCTGCAGCCGGAGAACAACAGCAGCATGAAGAGAAGAGATAGTCCCAGTGTAAGGCGCCGCCTCTTTGGTTCCTGTTTCATCGCTGCCACATTAGGGAAGTGCAACCCCCTTGTCAATCCCGTCGACGGTGTGCCGTTTATTCCTCGAATCCTCATCTTCCAATACCCCAACGTAACTGACATTTTACCCACTCCGTGTCGACTCCCCGCCGCCACTGAAATTACAATCCTTTCTCACTAAAAATTTGACAAAGCCTTAGCAAGCTACTAAAGTTAACAGTAACGTTTCCGCAACGGCTTCAGCTTACAGTATTTAAACAACAGCTTTTTCTCCACTCACGCTTTAGAACAAGGGTATTCAGGGGGGATCGACATGAAAAAATTCATTTTGCTCGGGATTTCGATTGCTATCCTGGGTTGTGGCACTACAAGCGGAGTGCGGAGCAGTATGGAGTACAACCAAAATTCGATGAACTACCGATTTGATTCAGTAGAAACCGAAAGAAAGAAAGACATTATGATCCATATGAACGATATTCGCTTTTCTGCCGACACTTTGCCCGATAGCTTGTTCGTGGAGAAAGAACAGAGATACTTTATTCCACTTTTTTTCCTGAATTTCTGGAAAGGCGTCTATCGTTGCGAGCTCGGCCAAAAAAACATCTCTGAAGATTTGGATAGTTTCATAACTAACAATTTTCGCAGTGAAGTAGAGAGGTCCGGTAGGTTTCAGTTGACTGATGATGAGAATGCTGATTATCAGCTGGATCTGGAGTTTACGAATATCAGTTCTCAAGGTAACTACACGCAAAGCGGTCAGTTCCATTTTCTAGTCGTCTATCTCATGTGGGGAAGTAGTCGCTCCACAAGCAATGTTCAGGCGACGGTAATGTCAAATGTGAAGTTATCGAAAAATGACGAAATAGTTTTTGAAAAGGAAATATTGGTTCAAAAGGCTCAGAATCCTGTTAGCACTTCTTCAATGACTACAGCGGAGCTTAAACATTACTTCATGATACAGCTGGTAGACACCCTATCAATATGTTTTAAAGAATCTTTTGAAGATACAGTGGCTGAGCTCAATAATTTTATTGACTAGATAGAAACACTATAGAGTACCAAAACATCGGGTTCTCTCAGATTTTCCCCTACTCTGCAACTATGCTCAAGACATAATCACCGTAAACCCTGTCCCATTCGATAACAACCAGGTAGTACTCCTGTCCCGCATTGAGGACCGGTGTTCTGTTCACCTCATCTGTCATCCCTGGGTTTTCTTGCGCAACGATAGCTTTTCTACTTCTCATCCAGAAGGCATGCTTAACATTATCACAAAGATACCAATCCAAGTTAGAATCGACACCGGTAACACTGATGATATATATGCCCGAGTTCGTTGGTGTGAATCGGTAGTGATTGTTGGAAAATGCGCTAATTTCGTCGTTGTAAGTAGTATCCACTTCTATCTTTCTGCAAATAGATGAGGCTTCGGCTGGCGTGATGCAACTGTTCGTGGTAAAAACGGAAAGCAATATTATCATGACTAGGAGGACTATTTCAGTTCGCTTCATCTCTGATACTCCTTGACAATCAAGGCTATACAATATTCTAGTGTATCAAGATAGCAATGTGCAAATTCAAATTGTACGAAGATACCTACAAACGGCGTCCTCTGGAGTTTCCCCGAAGCACTCTGTCCTTGCTGGGGAAAAAGAAAGACATTCCCACAAACATCTCAATCCATACACGAGTGTTTTCGATTGAAAAAACAGAACCATAGTAATTCGGATTCGAAAAGTAAGCTACCAGCGACACGGAGGGAGCAATCCTGTCGGTCACGAAGTACAGCAGCCGCACCCTGGGGGCCAGACCGATGAATCGATCTTCATCCTGCTCATATTCGAACATTATGCCCAGATCGACGGAGGGTACAAGACCGGTTGTCGCCCACGGATTTGAAACAAAGTAGTAGGTTACACCGAAGTAGATGATCAATTCCCAAAAGTTGGTACTTGTTGTCAGATCCCTATAGAAGAAAAACTGTGGGGATATGTAGAAAGATAGGTTCTGAGCGAAAAAGGTCGCGATACCAGGTCTGAGTCCTATTTCTAATTCTTGAAGGTCATTAGATTCCGAGAATATCCAACCTGCATCCAAGCTCAAGTAGAGATCGCCATAGAGTTCAATCCCCGCCGGTGTGAAATTTTCACCGATCTCCGCAAACGACACAGTAGTCGTACAAATAGCCCCGACAACGACTAAAACCACAATGACGTATCGATTCATATCAATACCTCCTTCGTCATGTTTCTACTAGTTAAATAGTAGTCATCCAGTCGGAGTAGTCAAACAGAAGCGTTACCTTCTGAGCCGGTTGATGAAAAGCAGCAACCATTTGTACGGATGTTGGGTAGGTCCCTCGGTAGACCGAAGAACAGCCGGTGGCATTACCGATGATCATTCTGTCACCGGCTCGTGTACGATTTTGTACCGTTCCTCCTCTCCAAGGTTTATCCTGGCGCGAAGCAATCCTTGACTCGTCTGAAATGCGAGATTGCGTTTTCCGAGCGAGCCCTGGAGCGAGGACATCGCAACAAATTTGCGATATCATATCCCCATGGGCAAGGCGAGAAAACCATTCTTCAGCTATGCCACCTATCTCAAGCAGAAGTACGGACAGGCGGTGTATCGGGTGTCGGTGGACGCGGGCTTCTCGTGTCCGAACCGCGGCCCGGACAGAAGCCAGCCGGGCTGCCTGTATTGCGACGAACGGGGGTCTCGGGCTCCCTACCTGGATTATGGCGGCGCAGTCTCGGGGCAAAACAGCGGTGCGGGCAGCAGAGACTGGCGGCAGGATCTACACGCACAGATCGATACGGGGCGCCGATTTCTGCACAGCCGCTATGGAGCCGATCGGTACATCCTCTACTTCCAGGCCTTCTCCGGCACCTACGCCCCTGTGGATCGCCTTCGTACAATTTACGACTTCGCCCTGAGCTGTGCCCCGTTCCAAGAGCTTGCTGTTTCCACCCGCCCGGATTGTATCGATCCGCTCCGAGCCCAGCTGCTGGCCTCCTACAGGAAGGAGGATTTCGAAGTCTGGGTGGAATTGGGATTGCAGTCGGCAAACGATCAGAGCCTACACCGGATCAACAGAGGGCACACCGTCGAGGAGTTCGACAGAGCCTTTGGGATCTGCAGAGGTTTGGGGCTGAAGTTGACCGTGCACCTGATATTCGGACTTCCCGGCGAGGGAATCGATGAAATCCTGAGAACTATCGAGTACGTGGCCGGCCTGAAACCGGAGGGTGTGAAAATTCACAATCTCCACATTCCCACAGGCTGCCCCCTGTACTCCGAATATCTGAGCGGAGAACTAAGCGTTCCCTGCGCCGACCGACACATGGAGTACACGATCCAGGCCCTGGAACGGCTTCCGGAGGAATCGGTAATCATGCGCCTGACCTGCGACACCCCCGAAGCGCTGTTGGCCGCACCCCGGCGGTTCCCGCCCAAGGCGCGTTTTCTCTCCCGGCTGCGGGAGGAGATGAAGCGCAGGAGCACGTGGCAGGGTCGGCTGAACTCCGATTCTGCGCCGCAGGGCGTCAACACATCTGCGAGGCAACCCTCATGATGGTGGTGTACAGTTCTTCCAGCTTCTCCACCTCCACGCTGGAATAGGCCACCCGCAGGTAACGATCCTGGATCGAAATGGTGCCGATACCCTCCTCTTTCAGCAGCCGCTGCCGTAGCCGCTCCGCACCTACAACCGCGGCATCAAAGCAGAGGAAATATCCTGAGTTGAAGGGAAGAACCCGCAGCGGGCCTTTCAGCGAATCGAGAATCTCCCGAGAGCGCTGATAGCGCTGCCGGAGAATGGCAAACACCCTCTGTTTCTCTTCGGCGTAGATCGGACTGCGCATCGCCTCCAGCAGCAGACTCTGACTCAGCGTGCTGGAACTGGAAACCGAGCTGCGCACCGCTCCCAGAACCTTCTGAGTCAAGGCCTGAAAGACCGCGTCATCGCTCCCCAGCCCGGGGGAGGCAAATGTCAAAAACCCGAGGCGGAAACCCCAAACCAGGTTCTCCTTGGTGGCGCCGTCCACCTTCACGGCCAGAATATTTTCGTGAAGATCCGAGGCTTCGGCAAATATAGATTGGGGATAGATGTCCGGCTCGTAGAACAGCCCGAAGTAGGCATCGTCACAGATCAACAGCACCCGGATCCCGGAGCTCCCCGCCTGGGCCAACAGCTCAAGGAGCCGGGTCGCTTGCTCCGTGTTCGGAGAGTACCCCGTCGGATTGTTGGGGAAGTTCAGCAGAAGGATCGCCTTTCGATCCACAGAGGCGAGCAGATCGGCCAGTGCTTCCAGGTTGAGGGTCCCCTCCTCGCTGAAGAAGGGGAAGGTCTGAATCCGCGCTTCCATCCGATCTGCGAAGATCAGGCGGTAGTTGCCCCAAAACAGGTCGGGAAGGATCACCATATCTCCCGGCTCCACAAACAGATCCGCAAGTGCGGTCAGCCCGTGTGTCAGACCGCTGACCACGGCGGGGAGAGTGGTTTTCCTGCCCTTCAGGGAGGGATTCTTCTCGACCATCTCCCGCAGCCACATGGAGCGCAATTCAGGAAGACCGGCGGTGGGGGCGTAGGAGAAGATCTGCGCGGGCTCCAGCTGCGGGATATGGGCTCTTATGGGTGAGAGAAACAGCGGCTGCCCGCCCTGGGTGGCTATTCCGGTGGTGGCATTGAGCCTGTGAGCGTGCTTCTTGGCTTCTGCGGATTGCGCCACGATTCCGCGGGGAAAGTACATGCGTCTGCCCCTGGCCGAAAAAAGCCCTCCCGCTATCGTGTCTTCCAGAGTATCGTTCAGTTGACCGGCTATCTTATTCATGCTCCAGATAGTAAGGACCTGGGGTTGTGCCTGTCAATGCCGCGAGGTGTTGAAAATCCCGCAGCTGAGTTCTACCCGCCAATAAATTGCCGGTAGGATGCCTGCACCCGATCCATGCATGCCGACACGCGCTGTAGAAACTGCGGAGCCCCGGTCCCCGCTCCCAGCATCCTGCGGGACAACGCTTGAAGCTCTTGGGGATCCCTAGGCAGGGTGTGGGTCTGCCGGTCCTCGAAGATCTGCAGATAGTGTTCTATCCTGCGCAGGAACAGATAGTCCCGACGCAGATTTTCGGCTTCCAAAACTGTTAGGATCCCCTGCTCTCTCAGGGCAGACAGAGCCGTCAGGGTATTCCCGCTTAAAACCGACTTTCCCGCAGCGGCGTGGATGAGTTGCAGCCCCTGTACCAGAAACTCCACGTCCCGGATACCCCCACCGCCCAGCTTGATATTGCGGCCCGATTCGATACTCTGGGCCAGCCTATCCTGGGTCGTCTTTCGCATCTTTTCCACGGAGGCAACAACCTCATCAGGGGCGCGGGGCTGGAGGAAGAAAGCTCGACATTCGCAGAGGAAGGCCTTTCCCACCCGCTGATTGCCGGCAACAGGCCGAGCCTTGAGCAGAGCCTGAAGCTCCCATACAGCCGCTTGCCGGCCATAGTACTGGATCAGTCTGGGCACGGAGCTCACCAGCTGCCCGGATCGGCCGAAGGGCCTGAGACGCAGGTCAACTCTGTAAGCGGTGCCTTCCCGGGTATGGGCCGACAGATCCTTGCGCAGAGTATCCATGACTTTCCTGAAAAGCTCCTCACTGTCCTGATCCAGGGGATTGGCGCTGATGGCCAACAGATCGATATCGGAGCTGTAGTTCAGCTCCCCTCCTCCCAGCTTCCCAAAAGCAAGCAGGCAGAACCCATCGCCCCGCTCTCCGGCGCCAAGAATCTCCCACAACCTCTCCAGCTCGACCTGCAGCAGGGCCTCGGCCAGATTAGACAGCTCCTCCATGATCTCCTCTATCGGTACATCCAGACAGATATCCCGGATTCCGATGCGGAGGATCTCCCGTCTCTTGAAACGGCGCAGCTGATCCCGCCACGTGTCGGAGGGAACCTCCGGCTCGGACAGCGGCTTGAACACCGCTTCGATCTGGTGGCGGCGACGAAGCTCATGCAGTTGTTCGGGCATGGTCGCCCACTCGAAAAAGTCGGGATCCCGGATCAGGGAATCAGAGAGGAACTGACTGCCCGCGAAAATCTTGAGCAGTATATCCAGACGCTTGGGTTGGGACAGAAGCAGCCGAAAATGTTCCTCGGGATCGCCCAGCGCCCCCAGGAACCGCTCCCAGTTGTTCAAGGCCATGTCGGGGTCCGGTTGATGGCGCAGGAAATCCGTTGCCAAAACAGCCAAACGGGCGAAGAAAGCCGGAGAGCTCCCGGCGGAGGCCAGGCTGCGGAGGTTGACCAGGGCCCGCTCCGGATTTGCGAATCCCGCACGAACAGCAATCGCCCTGGCTTGTTCCCGGGACAGGGCATCGGAGAGAATCAGGTCGGCGATATTGCCGAGTCCCGGAACCGGCAGAATTTCCCTTCCGAAATGTTCCTCCACAAAGGCTCTCACAAAAGCGGTATGCGTGTCGAAATCCAGACGCAGCCTCTGAACGGGAGTCAACTCCTCATCCGCGGCGTAACCCATCCGTCGTGCCAGGTGGAGATACTCGTCGGAGTTCGGGTCCGGCAGGAAAAGATCAAGGGCCGAGCCCCGCAGCATGCGCAGGCTGTTGATCAATCGTCTCAGGAACTGGTAGGCATCCACGAGCCTGGAGGTCTGCTCCGCAGCCAACAGCCCCGCACTCTGCAGATGCTCCAATGCTTGCCGTATAAAGGGGGTGCGCAGCTGCTGTTTGTCCGCCCCGGAGGCTACCTGCAGCAGCATGACCGCATACTCGAGATCCAGAAGAGCGCCGGGGCTGAACTTCGCATTCAACTCTCCCCGCCGGGTTCGTTCGTCCATCTGACGCCGCCGAGCCGCCCGCAGTGCTTTGAGATCCAGGGGTTGACCGGTGTACAGCATCTCGTCCCGCAACCGTTCCACCCTCTGCCCCAGCTCGCGGTCGCCGCCGATGGCCCTCAGGCGTACCAGAGCCAGCCGCTCCAGCGGATGAGCCTCTGTGCCGGGACCGTAGTAGCGACAGAAGCTCTCCAGACTGCAGGCCATCGGTCCGGAAGCGCCGTAGGGTCGCAAGCGGAGGTCGACCTCAAAGATCCCCTGCTTCTTGGCATGGATCGCCGTGCGGGTATCTCGTACCAGGCGATCGAAGAACTCGGAGTTCGGGATGCTCTCAGTTCCGTCGGTGCTTCCGTTGTCGCTGTACACGAACAGCAGCTCGATATCCGAGGCGTAGCCAAGGTCCCCCCCTCCCAGCTTTCCCAACCCCAAGAGGCAGAATCCGGCCGGCAATCGGCCGACTGTCAGCGGCCGGCCGTAACGCTGGAGCAGCTGCTCAAAGGTCAACTGCACTGCCGCGTTCAATACGACTTCGGCCAGCCGGGTCAATCCTTCACTCAGGGTCCGAAAGCTCGCCGCCGGGGCGACTATATGGTCCAGCTCCAGCAGAAAGATCTCGCGGTCTTTGAACTCGTTGAGGATACGCAGGCGTTCTTGCGTGGGCCCGGCTTGGCCCAACGCCTCTTCCAATCGATCTGAAAGTTTGCCCTCCGGGGTGGAAAAGCTCTGCCCCATGAGGTGGGGCTCCAACATTGGCAGCAGGGTTTCGTACTGCAAGCGGATGAAGTCCTCCCACAGATAGTCGCTGGCTCCCAACAAACGAGCCAGATCCCGGAGAATCAGGGGATTCGACAGAAGCTCGGCCCAGCGCCCCTGTTCGGGAAGCTCGAAAACCCTCTCCACCAGCTGCTCGAAACGGCACAGCGCCGCATAGGGATCCGGCGCACCGGAGAGGAAATAGGTGAATTGCTTGGTCAACAGCACGGAGAACTTGACCTGATTCAGTCGATCCGCATCGGTGATCCTCTTGCCTTGGGCATCGAGAAAGCTAAACTCGTCTTCGATCTTGTTTGCCGCCGTACGGATGTGGATGGATTCGATGTAGATCGAACGCAGAGCCAGAGCTGTACTCAACGCGTACAGAAAAAATGGGGTATCCTGGGTTACCACCTTGACCCGGGACAAATCCTCATGCCTAGAGCCGACCTCAATTTGGACGGGAAACAGAACCGCTTCGGCGGGCAGCTGTACGGAAGCCAGATACTGAGCCACCTGTTCGTTGACCCGCTGCCGCGCCAGCTGCTGGGATTCCTCATCCCCCCGTTCAAGCAGGAGAATCGTCTCGGCCAGATGGTTCTGCAACCGGATCTCCCACATCTCGGGAGCCAGGCGGCTGGCCACGCTCCCGACGAAGTGATCGATGATCCGCCGTCTGTGAAGTGGATCGGTCCTGATGGTTTTACTCTTTCTCAGGCGCCAGGCGAAGCTGCCGCGCTTCGCTCCTGCCGTTGCCTCCTCATCGGGCATCGGCTGGTAGCGGCTGTAGGTGTAGACTTCGCCGGAGATAATGTTGAATCCCGAAGCGGCCAGGATACCGGTGATCAGTGAGAACTCCCCCGGATAGTCGAAGGCAAGAACCGTAACCTCCAAACGGTCCTTCTCTCGGGGTTGCACCAGGGACTGGACCGGCTGTTCCGGGGACAGAGCGCCGAGCACCCGCAGATGTTCGGCGACCGCCTCTTCGGGGAAGTACTGAAAGTAGCGGTCCTCCAGCCGGGCACGATGTTCGTTAATGAACTTCGGTTCCGTTTCCGGACAGAGAGAACAGAGCCTGGCAAGTGAGGGTTTCATCGACAGGTAAAAAATAAACCTATCGGCTGCGTTCCGATAGGTTTATCGCGGGAAAGCAAGGCCTCCTCAATCCTGAGGTTCAAAATCCTCCTTACCCGCACCGCATACGGGACAGACCCAATCGTCTGGAAGGGCTTCGAAAGAGGTTCCGGCGGCAATTCCGCCATCCGGATCGCCCTCTGCTGGATCATAGACATAACCACAGACAGTACAAACATATTTTTTCATTTACCCGCCCTCTTTCCTGTGAAATATCGAACCGGCCTCATAATACCATATGTGTATTTTTTTTCAAGGGGACCCAGGCATTTCAGAAAAAAGGCTGTTCCCGAAACAGCTCCGGGAACAGCCCTGCTTTTTACGTGATAACCCCGGTCGCTACTCTCGCTTGCCCAGCGCGTTGTCCATCATGAAAAGACCGTTGGCTGACTCCTTGATCATCTTCAGCTTCTCGGCGATATCACTGGTGGAAGCTTCCTCTTCGACCTGCTCGTCCACGAACCAGGCCAGCATCACCTCGGCGGCCTTGTCCTTCTCGCTGCGGGCGACATCCACCAGGTTGTGGATCATGGCGGTTACCTTCTGCTCATGCTCGTAGGCGGCCTGAAAGGCAGCTGCGGGGCTTTTGAACTCCGCGGGGGGAGCGGCGATCGCCTTCAAGGTTACCCGGCCACCCCGGTCATTCACAAAGCCGTACAGCCGCTTGGCGTGCTCGGTTTCCTCTTTGGCCTGGCCCTCCATCCAACTGGCCATGCCTTTTAGATTATTGGCCTCGAACTCCGCAGCCATGGCAAGGTACAGATAGGCGGAGTACAGCTCGGCGTTGATCTGCTCGTTCAGAGCATCCTGCATCACTTTACTGATCATGTTGCTTCCTTTCTCCTCTCTTTCACTGACCGACGCGGGATATTCCCGCTACCGGCATCGACCGCTCATCATCCTAGTCGACAAATCCGGTCATATTTTATACTAAGATAGTAACGAAAATATCGGCAGTCAATCCTTTTTGCGAGTCCTTACTCGGGGAGGCGGTTTTGGGAGTGACGCAGCATGAAGGCCTGCTGAACGATACGGATCAACTGCACCGCAGCCTGAAATACCTGCTTCAGCGATTCGTTGATCCGCTCTTCCTCGGTCTCGTCGATCAGATCGTCCTCCAGAAGGGAGTCGGTGATTGCGATATTAAGCTTGGCCACTTCATCCACCAGGATCGACATCTGTCGAGAAAGGGCTTTGTAGGAGTAACTGATCTTGGCTTCGGTGAGATCGGTCAGGGCTTCGATCTGGGAGATTATGTTTTTCAACACGTGAACCAGTCGGGGATTGGGATTGCTCTCCACCTCCACCTTCCAGTTCTCCAGACGAGTCACCGTCATTTCCACCAGACGCTTGATCTCCGCGTTGGAAGGAAGCCCCTGGGGGGCCAACTCGTTACTCTTGGTTTTCTTCTGTTTTGCCATGCGTTGCCTGTCCTTCACAGACCTCGTCTAGACATACATCGCCAGCAACTGGTCCACGATTCCCGGTATCTCATGGCGGGCGCACTTCTGCTTACGCCAAACCGCACAGATCCCGAACACCGCACCCCGGATTGTTTGGAGAATCATCTCCGGGGTGAAGCTGACCGAAAACTCCCGATTGCTCAGCCCCCGTTTGATCTCCTCCAGCATCAGCACGTTGGCTTCCCGGTAACTGTCCATGTAGCTATTGATAGCCGTGGACTCCTCTCTTGTTTCGGGATCGATAAAGAGAGGAAAAATCCGGGTTAGGATGATTAACAGAATCTCCAAGTTGTCGTGGTAAAACTCGAGAACGATGCGAACCAATTCTTTGAGCACGTCGATATGGGCTTTGTTTTCCTTGCGAATCTCATTGATGTGAACAGAGAAATCATAGTACTCCTGATCGAGAATGGCGTTGAGAATTTCCGGAATACCCTTGTAATAGTAGTACAGGGAGCTCTTGTCCATATCCAATGCCTTGGCGATATCGCCCATTGTGGCATTCTTCCCGTGTTTGATGAGTACCGTTTCCGCGGTTGCCAGGATTGTAGCTCTCTTTTGCTCCAAGCGTTTCTGCTTCGATTGAGACATCTTTTTCTCCATCCTTTTGTTGGTTTTTCAATTCTAATTTCAATTTCAATTTTAATCTATAGGCTTTCCACTTTTAGTTGGCCCTCAAGATTTTATTTACTTTCCGCACGGATTCGGCCCAAGGCGCTTGTCAGAAAACGAGACCTTCGCCTATAGTGGAGCTATGGTAAGACACGAATCAGAAAAAAAGCCCTACCCCGTCTACGGAGAGGGAGACAAGCAGGTGCTCAAGCAGATCCTGGTGGGACCGAAGGACGGCTTCGAAGGATATCTGCGGGAGTTCACAGTTCAGCCCGGGGCCAACACCCCGTACCATCAGCACGATTGGTACCATGTCGTATACATTCTGGAAGGCAGCGGGTTTGTGAAGATCGACGGCGCCGAGCATCCCATCCTGGCAGGATCCGCGGTCCATGCTCCGGCGGGGATTACCCACGGATTCTTCAACACCGGGGAAGGGCCGATGCGCTTTCTCTGCCTTGTCCCGAAGAAGGGTGACGCCTACGGCGATGCGGACGGGTGAAGCCGACACCCCGGCCAAGTAAAATCAGGCCGTTGAGCACTCCCACCGGTTGCGGCTCAACAACTTCAAACGCTCCAGATCTCCGAGAGTAAAACCCCGCCAACGCATCGGCAGGATGCTGTTGTTGTGGGTCAGGGGCTCGCCCTTCAGGTCAAAAGAGGAACAACGTACAGCCTCCGGCCAAAGGGCACTGCCCGGGGTGGGTGAGTACTCGGCAACCTGAACCCGGATCCCGAATCCAGCGGCGTGACGGATCGACATCTCCACCTCCTCCGCCTCCTGGCCCGGCAAGCCCCCCAGCACGTAGGCGGTGATGCTGCGGGCCGAAAACCCTGCCCTCAACAGATGCTCCAATCCTTCGGCCAGCATCGGGAGGTCCAGTTTGCTATCCAGGGTCTCATGGAACTGCGAATGGGCGCTTTCAAAACCGACGCGAACCTCGACGAACCCCGCTCGCTTCATCATCGTCGCGCAGCTGCGGTCCAGATGGCGCAGGTGCACCGCGTTGGGAAGGTAGAACTCCGGAGCGAGATCGGAACGGCAGATCTTGTCTAGAAAGGGCAGAAATCCCTGTTCCTTGTTGCAGAGCAGAGCATCGTCGTAGAAGGCGAAAGAACGGGTTCCATAGCGACGCCAGAGCTCCCCCACAGTTTGAAACAGCAGTTGCGGATTACCGGGAACAAAGCGGGGCTCGATCACCTTAGAGGCACAATAGGCACAGTTCATCGGGCAGCCCCGGTTCAAGCGCAGAGCCCCGGCCTGCCAATTCACTTCCGGCAGAAGCAAGAGCTCCTCGGAAGCGATCCAGGGGACTGTCGGAAGGGATAGGGAATCTAGGAAATCTTTCAGTTGAGGGTAAGCGGGCCCGGAAACCACCAGATCGGCTTCGCAATGGCTGAGCGCGTGTTCCGGGCAGAGAGTCGGGTAGATACCCCCCAGCACAAGCGGCACCTTGGGAAACACCTTCCGCACCAGCCGGATCGCCTCGATCACCCCCGGATACCAGTAGGTCATTCCGGCGGACACCAGCACGATATCGGGTTGCTCGAAAGCGATCCGCCGCTCAAGGCTCTCAGCCAGAATCCCGTACCGGGCGTAGCTGCGCTTCATCCCGGCTATCTCCGGCGGGGTGGGTACGATCTGCCGGAAGAACTTCCCGGTGCCCCGAGCCTCTCGTTTCGGGCGGCCCAGCGCGTTGATGCTTCGCGAATCGGCATAGTCCAGCGCGTTCACAAGACGCACCGAGTATCCGCATCGATACAGCCAGGCGGCAAGCCTGCAGAGAGCATACGGTTTGAGAAACAGATCGTAGAGGGCGAAATCGTAGATCGGGGGATAGAGCAGCAGCGCCTTGGGCCGGGCGAGAGACCGCTGATTTCGGCGCGGCTGGACAAAGGACTCCATTTTTGTTAATTTTACCACGGTTTAAGGCGCCGTACCCAAGGGGTAAGGGAGAGGTCTGCAAAACCTTTATGCACCGGTTCGAATCCGGTCGGCGCCTGTCTGTCCGTTGTTTCCCTTCCAGCGTTGGTACCAGTATAGAGCCAGGGCGGTCATGGCGTTACAGAAAGGCCCCCGGCCGATCTCCGCCGTTACCGTATCGATCTGCACCAGCAGCGTCTCCAGCAGTTCCAGATCATCCGTTCGTGCCTCACCCCCGCCGATCGACCCCGCTGTGCCGGCCACACCCGAGGCCCGGCACAGATCCTCGGCAAGGAAAGTATGGCAACGGTTGTTCATAAAGGCGGGATTCGGGTTGATGGTGCCGATCGGCTCCAGGCTCCCGGGTCGATATCCTGTCTCCTCGAACAGCTCGCGTTTCGCCGCCGCTTCCGGGTCTTCCCCGGCCTCGATCAATCCGGCGGGAAACTCCACGGTGGTACGGGAGATTCCGTGGCGATACTGCCTGACCATCAGAAAGCAGCTTCTGCCCTGCTCATCCCGCAGCACCGGAACCACGTTCGCCCAATCCGGTGCATCGAGCAGATGAAATATCCCCTCCTTGTGGTTCTTCGCTCTCCGTTTTGATTCGTATAGATCGAATATGCCGCAACGTTTTACCAGCCGCGAATCGATCTGTTTCCACCTCAGGTGATCATCCCTGTCGTTCATAGAAGCCCCCCAACGGTAGCACGAAAGTTTCCGGCCTTTCAATTCCCGGCTGCTTCGTGTAAACGCCGCTGAAATGCCAGAGCGGGGGATTGAGCGATTCCTTCGCTTAACATTGACAACCTCAATACCGATCCATATACTAGCGGTACATATGCGCTCCTGGCAACCACATGATTCATGTGGCCGGGAATAAGCGATAGGTAACGATAGTACAGAGGAGCATTTTCTTAGGAAAAGGCATGGCCAATCCGTTACAGCTTTCCATTGTTGCCTTCAAGAAAGGCTCCTACATCATTGTAGAGGGCAAACCCAACGCCTCCAACTTCTTCATCATACGCGGCGGCAAAGTGGGCTTGAGCAAGGAAGTGTCGATAGTCGAGGAGGAAGGGGGAAATGTTCTCGGCCCCGGTGACTTCTTCGGCGTCATCTCGACGATGTCCGCCCACAGCCATATCGAAACCGCCCAGGCCCTTACCGATGTGTCTCTGATCTCTGTGCTCCGGGATCAGTACGACATGCTGATCGAGAAAAACGCCCCGGTAGCCATGAAAATCATCCAGCAGTTCTCCCGGCGCATGCGCTACCTGGATGAGGCGGTCACCCGGCTGACCCTGAAGAGCTCCGGTTCCGAGCATCCCAGCCACCTGTTCAAGGTGGGAGAGTACTACGCCCGCCAGAGCCAGTACAACCAGGCCTACTACTCCTACTACCGCTACCTGCAACACTGCCCCGACGGGGACCATGTGGCTACGGCCAAGGAACGGATGTCCAAGATTCATCCGTACGCCAAAGCCGTGTATCTGGATAAAAAAGAGGGGGAGTTTACCCGCTTCTATCCCAAAGCCACCATGATCTGCAGCGAATCCGAGCCCGGGGATGAGCTGTACATCATCCAGAAAGGGTCGATCAAGGTCAGCAAGATCGTGGACGACAAAGAGGTACTGCTGGCATTACTGAAGGCCGGGGATATCTTCGGAGAGATGGCACTATTAGAAAACAAACCCCGTTCCGCCTCGGGGATCGCCCACGAAGATACGACGGTCATGGTCGTCAACCGAGCCAACTTCCAGCGCATGGTGGAGACCCAGCCGCAACTGATCACCCGCCTGACCCAGCTGCTGGCCGAACGGATCTGGGTCGTGTATCGGCAGTTGGCCAACACGATCATGTCCAACCCGTTGGGCCGGCTCTACGATCGACTTTGGCTGGAGATGGAGAAAAACCGCGTTCAACCGGGCCCGGGAGAGCCCTACACCTTCGACTTCGGGCCCAAAGAGCTGATCAACATGGTGGGCATGTCCATGGAGGAAGGTAAGAGCGTTCTGCAGCGGCTGTTCGAAAACAAGAAGATCAAAGTCGTGGACAACCGCATCTTCACCTCCGACAACGAAGAAATCTCCAAGCAGACCGAATACTTCAAAAAGATGGAGAAGATCCAGAAGTCCCGAGAAGAGGGCTCCTTCAAATCCCTGCGTTGAAAATCACTCCCCTATACCTTCTGTTTAGCGACACTTCGATAGAATAGAACCACAAGCACCAGCCCGATCAGGCAGAGGAGAGCAAACGGAATCCCCTCTATCAGGTTCACCTGCCCGTCCCGGATCAATGGCACGACGATCCAGGCGGGAATCGTCACAAACATCATAAAGCCGAAGGTGATGGCCACTGATGTCAGGAGATAACCCCATGGAGACCGCCGCCACAGCAGGATGGCCGAGCAGAGAGCCAGGGGAACAATCAGACCCAGATCCAGAGCCTGTGTCTCCAGGGTGGTGATCCCCGCCAGTTCCTCTGGAAATTGGCCGCTCATCATGATGGGAACGATGCGGGCGATCCAGAGCAGGAGCAGGGCGACGCTCAGCGCCAGGGAAAAGACGATGAATACGCTTCTGGGGAAGCGAGGAGAGAAGCGCGCAGGCAGGCCCGCCACGTCGATCCGGCTCATGTTCAGGAAGAAGCCGACCAGGCTCAGGGCAAAGACGGCCACGTAGACCAGAAACAGGGGGTTGAAAGCCATCATGGTCGCATACATCAGGTACACGTAAAAAAAATAAGCAAGCATGCCGCCAAGGAGCAGTCGCCCCCGCAGAGAGTTCCGCAGAGCCAGGACAATGGCTGCGGCAAACAAGGGCAGCCCAATCGAGAGGTTGATCACATCCCAGATTACTCCCTCCCGCACTACCACAACCGGATCGTATCGATACAGGCCACTGCCCTGGAATACGGCCTCCTGCCCGCGCACCGTTGTATGCTCGATCCGCGGCTCTGGAGTTTTGTAGAAGATGCCGGCCGTCGTGGCCCCTAGGATAAGCAGAAAGACGAGTACATACAGTACAAACTGTGACCTCATGGAGTCACCTCCGAGTGTTCATTTTTCATGAATTTGTCTAAAAATCCTTCCGGGCAAGAGGCGATCTTACGCTCCCGGTAATCGAAAAAGGCGATCCCCGTTTTAACCCGGGCAATCTCCCGCCGGCTGCATTCCAGCAGGTAGTACAGGTCGAAGCCCCGCCTCCCGATATCGTCCAGATACAGGCTGACTTCGATATCGTCGCCCAGATTTCCCTCCGCTTTGTAGAGGATCATGGCGTCGGTCATGATGATCGCCTTTCCGAACAGATTCATCTCGCTCTGCCCGTTGTCCGCAAAGAAACGGATACGCGCCTCATGACAGAGGGTCAGAACCGAATCGTTTCCCAGATGTCCCCCGTAGTTGATATCATCCACCCGCACACGAAGCCTGGTCCTGAAGACCTCCGTTCCCTGAACCTCGAATCGTACTCTGGCCATACTACCTCCGGGCCTTCACAGCCGCTTGTTACCTCTCCATCACCTTGATGATCTGCAGGACTGTGCGGTTTACCGGCGTGGCGACCCCGTGTTTCCTTCCCAGCTCATCTATCTTTCCACTGAAAATCTCGACCTCGGTTTTTCGGCCCGCCTCGACATCCTGCAGCATGGAGGATTTTCCCTCCGGGGAAAGCTGCATGAGAAAGCCGTACCATTTTTGCAGATCATCTTCTACCAGGTCGATACCGACAACCCCGGCCAATTCGATCACTTCCCGCATCAACGCCTCCATCAGGTTTCGGGCATCCTGGGAAACGTGAAACACCCCGTAGGGAGCCCGCAGAACCGCGGAGGCCTGGTTGATGCCGGCGTTGATCATCAACTTCCACCACAGCATACGCTGCATGTCCTCCGGCACCTGGCAGGGGATATCTGCCTCGGCAAATGCCTCCCGTACCCTCAGCACCTTCGGGGTGGGTTTGACATTACTCAGCTCCCCGAAGTAGAGAATCCCCGGTTTGGTGAAGGTAATCCAATTGCCCTCCCGCACCGCATCGATTCCTACGGAAATGGTGTAGAGCGTCTTCTCAATGCCGTAGAGCGATCCGATAATCTGCTCGCTCTCCAGGCCGTTCATCACCGAGATGATCGTGGTGTCGCCGCCGATCCTGCTTGCCAGATCGCGGATGCCCTCCTCCAACTGATGGTGCTTCAGGGCAACAACGAGCAGATCCGCTGGAGGCCCGGGGTCATCCGGACGCACTACGGCGGGACGGTACGTTTTCCCGTTCACGACCAGTCCCTCCCGGCTCAGGCTGTCATGGTAGCGGCCGGCGGCGATCAACTCCGTCGAAAAATCCGGGGCGTCACAGAAACGGGACACCAGGAATCCCCCCATCGCCCCTGCGCCCAGAACAGCAACTCTGCGTATCCTCTCCATACTCCCCAATAATGCATACCTTCGTATCTAATGCAAGGTTTGGAAACAAAAGAGAATTGTATCTGCGAGGGAACTGCAACAGCCGCGATCAAGCGTGAGTGGGTGGGTGCAGTCTGTGACTGTCTAAATCCTAATAGATCCCCAGGACCTCGAGATCAGACCAGTAGGCGTTGTAGCTGGACAGCGCGCCGGTGGCCTCCTCGTGGATCCCCTGCAGAGAGGGGATATCGGTCCTCATGACGATCCGTCCCTCCGGATCCAACTGGTTCAGTTCGACCAGACCCTTGGACAGGGCCAGGTGGTTGAAATCCAGATTTCCGAAGTAGTACGTATACGGGTCGACCTCAGGAGGGATGTTCACCCGGATCTTACCCTCCCCCAGGATCGGATCCACCGGAATCCAGCCGACCGTCTCGATGTAGAACTCCGCCCAGTAGTGTCGGGTGGCCTGCAGATCCCGATCGACCAGATATCCGGCGACCGGGCGCGCGGGGATACCCTGACTGCGGGCCAGGGCGCTGAACAGGACGGCATAGACATAGGGATGTCCCTTCCTATCCTCGATGGCTTTGAGAATATCCCGCTCGCTGTACTCCAGGTCCACCTTCAGTTGTGCCAACACGTAGCGGTAGATCTCCCGGGCCTTTCGGTAGGGGTTTCGCTCCCGCCCCACAATACGCGATCCGATCTTGGCGATACTCTCGCTGTCGGCGGGCACGATTGAGTCGGCGGCGGTGTAGCGTTTGTACAGTCGCCGCGAAGTATCGTAGGCGGTGGGAACCTTGGCTATGTTTATCCGGGTCTCAACCGAATACCTGTCCACCATGAAGCTTTGAAATATCGTGTAGCTCCTGTCCGCTTCGAGGTTCTCGAGACTGAAAAGCTTGACCCCGCTTACGTTATCGAAAAGCGGTTCGCCTTGCTCACTTACCAACTGGATCTCACGCTGCTGCGGTGCCTGGACCAGCTGGGGCACCCAGAGGTTCAGGCTGTTCTCGCCATCCGCGGATACCGATCCCACCTCCAGTGAATACTGCACGGAGTAGGTTCTCTTCTCGGGAAACAATTTCGTGCCCGCCGCACTCTCGATCTCGACAAACACGGCGTTGCTCTTGCCCTTGTCGGTCACCACCACCATTTGACCGGAAGAGGCCCCGTCGGGAACCCAGACTCGAATCTCTCGATCGCCCCACAGCTCGTAGTCCTGATCGTAGTCCACCGCCGGAATGAAGGAGGCCTCTTCCACCTCGGTGTACCCTTGAATCGGGTCGCCGGATATCCAGGTGAATTGCACCTGTGAGCCGCCCCTCTGCAATCCGAAGTTCATGCCGCTGATGGTCAGAAGCGTGCCCACCGATCCGCTTTCCGGCTCCAGCGCGCTGATGTAGGGCTGGCCCGGTTTTCCCGGGCCGGATAGCACGACCGGGATCTGCTGTTTGTTGGTGAACAGCAGACCTTTGCTCTTTCCGTTTTTTGTGATCACCCGCACCATACCGGAGCTGACCTCTTCCGGGATTCGCAGGCTGATCTGGGTGTCCGACCAATCCAGATAGCCCGATGACACCGGCGCATACCCGCCGATGACCACCTCCCCTCCATTGCGTTCATCCCCGAAATACTTTCCGGTTATAACCATCACGTCCTGGGGAAATCCGATTTTGGGAGTTATCGAATCGATCTGCGGCGGCCGTCCGGTCATGCGGGAGCTGAGCAGCAGCACGGCCAGGATAGCCAGCAGTATGGTTGTGAAGAGGATCTCTTTACGTTTAAAAAACGGTTTGGGGATTTGTTTTTTTTCGTCCATTATTAGTTGGCTTCGGGTGCGCGAAACAGTTCTCTGTAGGGATAGATCTCCACTTCGAGTTGTATGTTGAAAGTCGCCGCTTCAGCAAACTCATTGGAAAAGCCGAGCGGGAAAAACAGAACCTTTTCACCCCAGGAAACCGGAACGCTCTGAATCGTCGTCAAATAGGTGGTCCTGGCATCGGGAGCTTCGGAGAACCACACCTGGCCCTGGGCCACCAGCAGCAGGTGCCCACTCTCCTCCTGATACGGTGTGAATACCACATCGATACGGATATTGTCTCCGACCAGGCGTACGGCAACACTGCGTCCGGGTATTGTCAGTTTTTTGCTCTGGGAGTTCCAAACCGGCTGCTGATCAGGAGGAAGAACCGTGGCCGTAATCTCCAGCTGCAGAGCCTCGTCGATCAGGTATTCCAGATCCTCATCTTCCAAAAGACCTTCCAGTTCGTTTTCCTGGGCTCCGGCAGAGAGCAGGCCGAAGGAAAACAGGACAACAAGCAGGAGGCGCCGGATCATTTCAATCTCCTGCTGTACTCATCGGCCCGCAACATCTTGGGCTCTCCGAAGTGCAGGAACTCGGTGTCCTCCGGCAGGGTGATGATGATCTGCTCATTTCCCGATTCTTGATCCAACGACTTGAGCAGCTTTTCCAGATCTTCGATGGGGGCGGCTACCTGCACCTCTGTAACACCGGAGGGCTGTCTCTTGATGCTCATGAAGGGAAAATTGGGCCGGGTGGTGAGAAATACCAGCAATCCCCCCATCCCCAGGAAAACGACAAACATCGCCGCGATCGCCGGAACGGGCATGCTGATCCGCATCCGCCAAAGCCGGCGCCTGCGCCGTCTCAGCCGAGCAGACGGAAGGCTGTGCAGCTGTTCCCGGGTCCGCTCGAGCGGGTCCTCAACCGGAGGCTCCGCATCGGCCTGCAGTGCCCGCCTGAGCGAATCCAGCCGCCCGAAAGCCTGTTGGCAGCGGTGGCATGTTTCGATATGTTCCTGGATTTTTTCCAACCACGGGGATTGCACCTCCCCGTCGAAAAACGCGCTTAAAAGGTCAGGGTTGGGACAGTTCATATCCCTCTCTTCATTCACCGATCTCGCCGTCGAGCAGCTGAGCCAGTCGCTCCCGCGCTCGGAATGCCCTTACTTTTACGTTCCCCTCACTGATTCCCAAAATACCTGCAATTTCCCTGTAGTTCAGATCCCCATACTCCCTCAGGATCAGCACCATCCTCATCTTGGCGGGAAGCCTGTTCAAGGCTTCCTGCACCATGCTGCGAGTCTGCTCCCTGAAAAACTCCTGGTCTGTGGGTTTGGAATATTGGGGTGTATCTTTTTGAAATCGACCGTAAGCCCGCTGCTCCCTTGATCTCTTCTTCTCATAGTTCAAAGAGATGTTCTTCAGAACGCGTATCAGCCAGTACTTGGTTTGATCGAGGTCAGGAAGAGGTTCCTCCCGCTGCCAGTACTTGATGAACGCCTCGTGACAGAGATCCTCCGCCTTCGTGCTACTGCCCGTGATGCGATAGGCGATCCGGAACAGTATCGGGTAGAGAGACTCGTACGCCCTGTCGAATATATCCTCACGCACCATTGTAAACAACAAACCTGGGCATTACGTTACAGATTCTTCTCAAAGTTTTTCTTTTTTCCAACGCGGACCATCGGGAGTATCCTCCAGAACCACTCCCAACCCTCGCAGCTGATTCCTGATTTCATCGGCCCGGGCGTACTCCTTGGCCAGACGCGCCTGCTCCCGCTGATCGACCAGCGCCTGCACTTCCGCCTTGAACTCCGGATCCAGCTGCTCCACCTCTATGGAGGCGATCCCCAGGCCCAGCACACGATCCATCGCCTCCAGCCCTCCAAGCTTCTGGACAGGGTCGATGGTCTCCTCCTTGAGCAGCTCCCAAAACCAACCCATGGCTTTCGGCACGTTCAGATCGTTCGCCAGATCTTCCCTGAAGCTTCGCAGCAGCCCTGCGGCCCTGTTGTCCTTCCCCTCGATTGCTTCCGCTTGCGCGGGCTTCAGAGGCTCCGCAGGCCTCAGACCCGGGTTGTCTTCCTTCAAACGCAGAATCCGCTCGACCACGTTCAGCCGCCCGCTGCGGGCCGCATCCAGGGCCTCGAAGCTGAACTGCAGGGGGGAGCGATAGTGGGCGCCCAGACAGAAGTAGCGATAATCCAGGGCCTCATACCCCTTTTCCATGAGACTGCTCAGGGTCAGGAAGTTGCCCGCGGACTTGGCCATCTTCTCCTTGGCCAGAACCAGGAACTCCCCGTGCAGCCAGTATTTCACCCAGGGCTTCTTGCCCGTGGCCGCCTCGCTCTGGGCGATCTCGTTGGTATGATGCACCGGGATGTGATCGATCCCGCCGCAGTGGATGTCGAACTGATCGCCCAGGTACTTCATGCTCATGGCGCTGCACTCGATGTGCCAGCCCGGATAGCCCCTGCCCCAGGGAGAATCCCAGAGCATGGCCTGGTGCTCGAACTTCGACTGGGTGAACCAGAGCACGAAGTCGTGGGGGCTGCGCTTGTTCGGATCCACGGCGATCCGGGCTCCGGCCTTCAGATCCTCCCGATTCTGTCCGGTGAGCTTTCCGTAGTCCGAGGCCTTGCTCACGTCGAAGTACACGTTGCCCCCGGCCTGATAGGTAAAACCCGCCTCCTCTATACGCCGAACCAGAGCGATCATCTCGGGGATGTGCTCGGTCGCTTGGCAGGTGATATCCGGCATGGTTACGTTGAGTGCTTCCAGGTCGTGAAAGAAGGCATCCTTGTAGTACTGTGCGATCTCCCGGACGCTCTTGTGCTGCTCCCGGGCCCCTTTGAGCATCTTGTCCTCTCCCTGATCGGCATCGTCGGTCAGATGGCCCACATCCGTGACATTCATCACGTGCTTAACCTTATAGTCGAAGAAACGCAGGGTGCGCACCAGCAGATCCTCGAAGATGTAGGTGCGCAGATTGCCGATGTGGGCGTACTGGTACACCGTAGGCCCGCAGGTGTAGATGCCCACATTCCCGTTATCGATGGGTTCGAGATCCTTTTTCCGTCGGCTCAGAGTATCGAATAGACGAAGCTGGGGCTGAAGCGGGAGCGGCAAGCAATCCTCCTTTTTTTGATCGTTACGCTCCAAAGTTCTCGAGATGAGAACGTTGTGGATTATTTCATGGTTTATATATAGACTCTGCCTGTGAGAAACGTAGGGAAAATCCCGAAAAAAATCAACCTACCCTGCCCCGTTTCCTACGACGAACCGATGAGTCGCCACACCAGCTTTCGCATCGGCGGTCCGGCGGACCTGTATATCACACCTCACAGTACGGAGCAGGCGGCCCGGGTCTACCAGCTGCTCAACAAGCAGGGGATCCCCACGTTTATCCTCGGGGCCGGGGCCAACATCCTGGTGTCGGATTTGGGCATCCGAGCAGCGGTGATCGACATGAGCGGCCTCCGGGGATGCAGCCTGTCCCGAACGGATCGGGGAATCACCGTGGAGGCGCTGGCCGGCACGGCAATGAGCGACGTCAGTACCCTGGCTCTGGAGAAGGATCTCTCGGGCCTGGAGTTCATCTTTTCCATGCCGGGCAGCGTGGGCGGTTCGGTGTGGATGAATGCGCGCTGCTATGGCCGGTCGGTCTCGGAGGTGCTGGAGAGCGTGCGCTGTGTCGAGCCGTCGGGACAAATGGACACAATGGAGGTCAAGCAGGAGCAGTTCGACTACAAGCACTCGCCCTTCCAGAGCCGCGCCTGTCTGATTCTCAGCGCTAGCTTCGCTCTGCAACCCGGCGAAGCCAGCGCAATCCGGGAACAGATGGAAGCGATCAAAGAGAATCGGGAGCGTAAGGGGCACTTCCTCTACCCCTGTGCGGGAAGTATCTTCAAGAACAACCGGGCTTTTGGAAATCCGACGGGAAAGCTCATCGACTCCCTCGGACTGAAGGGCAGATGCATCGGAGGGGCTTGCGTCTCGCAGCTACACGGTAACATCATCGTGAACACCGGAGGCGCCCGCGCGGAGGATGTGTTTCAACTGATCCGACTGCTGGAATCCGAGGTGCACCGGGCATACGGCTTCCGGCTGGACAGAGAGATACTGCTGGTGGGGCAGTGGCGGGAGGAGACATCATGACGGGATTCTTGGACAATCTGAGGGCGTATCTGAAAGATCTCAAGGATCAGGACCTGAAAAAGGTGGTCGCGGAGATCCCCATCAACGAGCTCATCGAAATTTGGGATGATCTGGACGAGGAGCAGGAACTCAAGCTGTTCCGCATCCTGGACCTGGAGCGCAAGGTCGACCTGATGGATACCCTGCCCGTCTCCAAGCAGGAGCTGTTGATCCGTTCTCTCACCGGGGAGCACGCCAAGGCCCTGCTTGCAGAGATGGACCCGGACGACCTTGCGGACTTTATCCAGTCAGTCTCCCCGGAGGTGAGGGAATCGGTCTGGAACGCCCTGGAGGATGAAGCCAAGCAAGAGGCGCTGTTCCTGCTGAAGTACGACTACGATGATGCTGCCGGGTTGATGACCACCCGCTATCTGGCGATTCGACCAAACCTCAAGGTCACCCAGGCCCTGAACTGGGTGCGCAGGAACATGCAGGACGTGGAGACGGTCTACTACATCTACGTGTTGGATCCGCTCAAGCGCCTGATCGGGGTGGTCTCACTGCGGGACCTGATGGCCGCGGAGGATGACGATCTGGTCCAAAACGTTATGGTAAAAGAGGCGATCACCGTGTTCCAGGACACCGACCAGGAGGAGGTAGCAAAAATCCTGGAGACCTACGACCTGCTGGCCCTTCCGGTCGTGGATCAAAACCGGCGTCTGCTGGGTATCGTCACCTTCGACGACATCATCGATGTTATCCGGGAGGAGCAGACCGAGGATATCTACAAGATGAGCGCGGTTTCGGCCAGCCGGGCTACTTACCTGGAGAGTTCCGTGTTCGCCCTGATGGGCAGACGCATCCCCTGGCTGATCATCCTGCTGCTGGCGGCGACCATCACCACCAACGTTATCGCCGGATACCGCCACGTTCTGGAAGCGGCGGTGGTCCTGGCCTTTTTCATCCCGATCGTTACCGGCACGGGAGGCAACTCCGGAACCCAGTCGGCCACGTTGATGATCCGCGGTCTGGCGACCGGGGAGCTGCGTTTCCAGGACGTCTGGCGGATCGTCGGCAAGGAAGTCATGGTCGGCTTGATGATCGGAGTGTGCCTGGGAATCCTCACAGTGCTTCGAGCCATGGTTCTGCCTCCGGAGGTAACCTTCAATGAGGCCCTGGCCGTGGGTACGGCCATGTGCTTTGTGGTTATCGTGGCCACCCTTGTCGGGGCGCTGGCGCCGCTGATTATCTCCCGTCTGGGTCTGGATCCGACGGTGATGGCCGGTCCCCTGATGGCCACCCTGATCGATGTCTCGGGCCTGACGATCTACTTCGAAACGGCCAAGCTCCTGCTGAAGGTGATGTAGCATGATCCTGGTTGTCGGTCCCAATCCGGACTGGAAGAAGATCTACAGAATCTCCAGCATGGAGGTGGGCGGGGTCAATCGCCTGGAGGCAGCAGAGTTCTTCCCGGCCGGCAAGGGAGCCAACACGGCCCGGGTCCTGCTTGGTCTGGGAGATGCGGTGCTGCTGCTCAGCTACTTCGGGGGCAGCAACGGGGAGCGCTTCCGCAGGGCCATCAAGGCGGAGGGGATTCCCCATCGCTACGTGCGCACCAGGGGGGAAACGCGAACCTGCACGACCATCCTGGAGGCGAAGCAGATCACCACGGAGCTCATCGAACCGGCCGCCCCCCTTGAACCGGCAGAGGCCGAGCGCTTCGATCGATTGGTCGGCAGGAGCTTGGCAAAGGCTCGGCTGCTGGTCATCGCCGGCACCTCCCTGCCCGGCTCCCCGGAGGATTGCTACCGGGGCTATGTCGATAGGGCGAAAAAACGGGGAATTGCCACGATCCTGGATTCCTACAGAAGCCACGGCCGCCTGGCCCTGGAGGCCGCCCCGGAGGTCCTGAAGATCAACCTGTTCGAGCTGGAGAGCCTGACCGGACAGTCCCTGGCCCAGGCGGGCAAACGCAAGGCTGCTCTGCGGCGGGTCAGGGACACCTACGGCCTGCAGTGGATCATCATCACCCGGGGCTCCCAGGGGGTGGAAGGATTCGACGGTCGCGATTTCCTGCACGCTGCAGCACCCAGGATCCAGGCTCAGAATCCGATCGGCAGCGGGGACGCGGTCACGGCCGGCATCGCCCAGACCCTGCTTCGCGGGCACTCCCTGGAGCAGGCGCTGCGCCTGGGCACGGCCCTGGGCACCGCCAACTGCCTGAACCTCTACCCGGGGCGTATCGAGCCTTCGGAATATCGGGAGATCCTGGACCGGGTAGAACTTCAGGGGCTCTGAGACCTCAGGGATTCTGAGCGCCCTCCGGGGTCACCACTGGGGTCACCACTGGGGTCACCACCGGGGTCAGCGCCGAAATTGCCGCCGAGACCGCCACTGGGATTTCGCCTCCCACCCCAGCCGCAGGGTGAAAAGCTCCAGCCGGTCTTTCCGGTTATCTCCGGAGGCGCAAAGCGGCAACACCTCCTCGGTACCCGCTCTGATGTAGAACCGTTTATCTTCCCCGATCGCATCAAAAGCCGCAGCCAGCTGCAAACCCGGTGCCGGGCTCTGCTGATACCCCACCTCCAACTCAATCCTTCCCCACGCGGGATCGTGGCCGAAGGCAATCCTGATATCCCGAACCGGTTCTGACTTTCCCTCCCGCGCTTCGCTCATCCCGGCTGTTAAGCTCCAAGCGCTCCAGTGCAAGGTTGATCGGGCCTCCACATCGCAGCGGAAGCTCTCCCGACCGGTGGTCGACCACTCCCGCCGCATATCGGCATCTGCCCGCATGCACCAGCCCAGATCGGAAGTACTGCCGCTATTGACCTGGATACCGGCTTCCAGGCAGTCACGGCTCTCCCGAAACCCTTCCGGGAATGGAGGCAGGGGCAAGAGCTCCCTGCTGCAGCCGCCGGATAGATGCAGAGCTCCGAAATCCCTCTCGATCCGGGCCGAGGCGATCCACTCCAGATCACCACTATCCCCCTCGGGTGTGAAGTATTGGGGCGAACAGAATCCGAAAATCAGAGACAGATCTGCCGGAGCAGTCGAGAGGCTCAAGTTGAGGGTAAGGAGTGTCCCACCGGCGACACACCGCCCCCCTGAAGCCGCAGCGATCAGAGCAAGTGCAAACGGATCGAGTTGCCAACTCACGGACCCGGCCAGGTGACTGATAAGACCACCGGGAAAGAGAGGTCTATCGGAATACCAGCCATCCTCAATCTGTTCCGGAGGACTGGAGAGCATTCCCGCCAGAGCAAAATCGACGCCCCTGCCGAATGAGATCGCAATCGTGCTTCCGAGCTGGGCACCGATCTGCTGTTCATATACACACACCAGGTTCCAATGCCCGGGAATGAGGCTCAGCTGCATGCCCCGTCTGCGTGCCACTTCCAGGTCGATGTCCAGGGAAAGCTCAGGGGGTTCCGCAAACACTTCACTAGCCGGGCCGTGGGCCAGGGGATTGTACAAAGGAGCGAAAATGCCGTGCAGCGATACCGGCCCGGCGGTGACCAGAGGGCCTGAGAAACCCACGGCCCACTGCGTCGGCGGGAGAAGCAGGCCCGAGCCGTCCCAGCCGGAGCTGTTTCTGTTTTCCACGTACATCAAGCGCCGGGGACCATAGGCAGCTGCAGGAAGATCGACAAGCAGGCGGGTTTTCAACAGCTCCAGATCCTCCAGCTCGGTTTTCAGAGTTGTTGCCGGTGTGTCGCAACCTGCCCAATCTGCTCCCAGAAAAAACCCCAGGAGGAGGAACAGGGTGATTCGCAGGCCATCCGGGATTTGCATACTTCGCACACTTCGTACGTTTTGCCCGCTTCGCACACTTCGCGTGCTCACAATCCTGAAAATGCAAGCAACGTGCCATTCCGATTCCCCGGATCGACGCCGGGGGCGGACACTGTATTTACAAATATTTACAATTCGCCCGCCGAAGCAGGAAAAACTTTGGATTTTCCCACTTTTCCGAGGGTTTGGGGGCTAAAAAACCAAGCCCATTCCCTCAATTTTCCAGCGAAATTCAAAGTGGAGCCCGCAAGCGATCATCAAAATATCGATGCACCCCCCATCGATTCGATTGACAGAGTGGAATGCGATCTTTATAGTTCAGCCGACGCCCTGCGGAGGAAAACACATCATGGACATTTTAACACTCAACTGCGGAAGCTCATCCTTAAAATATCAACTCTACGATTGGGATAACCAGGTAGTCCTGGCCAAGGGAATCGTGGAACGCGTGACGGTAGGAGGTTCCTTTATCGAGCACTACGCCACGGGCAAAGGAACCGTCAAGCGAGAGAAGGAGTGCCCCGATCACAAAGTGGCGCTCGAGCTTATCATCGAAACCCTGACGGATCCCGAGATCGGCGCAATCTCGGATCTGAAGGCGATCAAGGCGGTGGGACATCGAGTCGTGCACGGAGGGGAACAATTCGCCCAGTCGGTAATCATCGACGACAAAGCCCTGAACACCTTCAAGGAGCTGGCCGATCTGGCGCCCCTGCACAACCCCCCCAACATCACGGGGATCGAGGCGGCCCGGGAGGTGCTGCCCGCCGTGCCGCACTGCGCAATCATGGATACCGCCTGGCACCAGACCATGCCCGCCCACGCTTTCATCTACGCTCTGCCCTACAGCTGGTACGAGAAGTACGGGGTGAGGCGCTACGGATTCCACGGAACCTCTTTTCTCTATGTGGCCAAACGGGCGGCGGTACTGCTCGGCAAGAGCCCCTTTGACTGTAACCTGGTCATCCTGCATGTGGGAAACGGGGCCAGCGCCAATGCCGTACGGGGCGGTGTCTCCGTGGACACCTCTATGGGTTTGACGCCCCTGGAGGGCCTGGTCATGGGAACCCGGGCCGGGGATCACGATCCGGCAATCGGCTACTTCATGCTGGAGAAGGAAGGTCTGGCACCGAAGGAGGTCGAGCAGATGCTCAACAAGAAGAGCGGAATCCTGGGTATCACCGAGATCTTCACCGATCGCCGGGATGTGGAAACCGCGGCCCGCCAGGGAAACGAAAGGGCCAAACTGGCGATCGAGATCGAATCCTACCGCCTGAAGAAGTACATCGGCTCCTACTTTGCCGCCCTGGGGAAGGTGGATGCCCTGGTGTTCACCGCCGGAGTCGGGGAGCGGGGGCCCACGATTCGGGGAAAGGCCGTAGCCGGCCTGGAACAGATGGGCATCAAGCTCGATCCGGAGAAGAACCGACTCTCCACGACCCGCAACGCCGAAACCCTGATCTCCACCCCGGATTCGCCTACGAAGATCTTCGTTATTCCCACGGATGAAGAGCTGGTCATGACCGAAGATACCTACGCCCTGCTCCAGGGAACCTACAAAGTGCACACGGAGTTCACCTACAGTTTCCAAAAACCGGAGTATCGCAACAAGGAGCGGGAAGAGGCCCTGGCGGGGGAGCTGGAGAAGAAACCGGATCTGGCCGGCATCATTGCCTCGAGTCCGTAGCTGGAGATCCTGGAGTTCCACCGGCGGCCATGCGCGCCCTACTGCTGCTGGTAACTGCGCACCCCTCGGCTACGTCGGCCGGATCGTCCTAGGCCTGGATGAACGCGGTTTCACTCCCCTCTAGGGTGAACTCGATCTTGTAGTCAGAACAGGGCCGCGGCTATCCGGCAGGCCAGGCGCACGTTGTTGAACAGCAGCTCGATATTGGCATCAAGGGATCTGCCGCCGGACAGCTCCAGAACCCTGGACAGGAGGAAGGGCGTGACCTGTTTGCCGGTCACGCCGACCCGGTCCAACTCGGCCAGGGCGGTATCCAGGTACCCCTCCATGGTCTTTCTGGGAATCTCGTGCTCCCTGGGAACCGGGTTGGCCACCAGCAGACCCTGCTCGAATCCCAAGGCTCGCTGGGTGCGGTAGATCGCGGCGACCTGCTCGGGGCTTTCCACGCTCAGATCCAGGGCCAGATCGCTCTCGGTGCTGTAGAAGGCGGGAAACCAAGGCGTTTTGAATCCCATAACCGGCACGCCCCTGGTCTCCAGGAACTCCAGGGTTTTGGGCAGGTCGAGGATGGACTTGGCGCCGGCGGACACGACGATAACGGGCGTGCGGGACAGCTCGAGCAGATCCGCCGAGATGTCGAAGCTCTCCTGCGCCCCCCTGTGCACCCCGCCGATGCCGCCGGTGGCGAATACAGGGATCCCCGCCAGGTGGGCGGCTATCATGGTACCGCAGACCGTGGTGGCCCCGATCCGTTTCGCCTCCAGGGCGTAGGCGAAGTCTTTGCGGGATACCTTCAGCACCTCATCCTGGGTTCCCAACAGCTCGATCTGCTCGGGCTTCAGACCGATCACGATTCTGCCCTCCAGAATGCCGACGGTTGCGGGCACGACACCCAGCTTACGGGCCTCTTGTTCGGCCCGCAGGGCGATCTCCACGTTTTTGGGCCTGGGCAGACCGTGGGCGATGATGGTGGACTCCAGGACGACGACCGGCCGCCGCGTATCAATCGCTTCGGCCACATCCCGGCGTATGCTCAAGTACTCCTTCACAGGGTCCCCTCCTCTATGCTCGTTTCAACGCTCCGCACGGCCTGCTGCAGGGCATCCGGCGGCTCTGCTTGCCGCCCCAGGGCTTCCAGATAGGCACTCATAAGCGTATCCCCGGCCCCGGTGGTGTCGGCCGCTTCGATGCGCCGGCCCGGCGGGATGTCTATGGGCCTGGGCTCGTCCCTTCGCCAGAGACGCACGCCCCGGCGTCCTCGGGTCACCAACAGCTGCTCGATACTCCTCTGGGTCAGGTAGTCGGGCACCCACCCGTCGGATCGGGAGGAACGGGCGGAGGCGGCATACCACTCCCCCAGCGCCCGGATCTCCGCCTCGTTACCGGACAGCAGATAGAGATTCTTCAGGTTCTCCGCATGGCGGAGGAGCTTCTCCACGGATACGCTTTCGAACACCACCCGGGTACTCGCCCCCGCATGTCGGATCAGGCCGCGGATCAGCTCCGGGGCAAGGTTCGCTTCCAGCACCAGGTAGTCCCGGGCTCCCAACTCGGGCAGACGGGCCCGCAGGCGTGCCCAGCTCAGCCCCTGCTCGATTACCGTCATATCCGCCGCCCCGTAGAGAAGCTCTCCGGACTGCATCAGGGAACAGTAGCAGGCCGTGGGATATTGATCAAGAAAAATCGGATTCACCCCCTGGGGCTGGGCCATGTTCTCGATCAACCACTTGCCGAACACGTCCGAACCCACGGCGGTGAACAGCATCTTGGGGCTCTCGAGGTGGGAGTAGATCCGGTAGCCTACACCCCCGGGGGCGAAGCGTATCGAGGCGGGATTGGATGTGCCTTTGAGGAAACGGTCCTTTTGGATGAGTAGATCGACGGCCAGGGCGCCTACGATACAGATCATGCCCTCAGGTGGTCGGTGACCCGGATTCAGCGCTTCAGGGTCAGCTTGGGTTTGTAGACCTTGTTGGAGCCGATCTCTTTGATCAGACAGTCCGGGTGGGACTTGACCACCTCTTTTACGAACTTGAGGCTGTCGGTCTCGGCGATCAGGTCTGTTTTCTCATAAATCAGGTAAATCATGGCTACTAGAATTATCGGCGGATCCGAAGATGGTGTTAGCGGGAAGCGGCCTGGATGCACGTTTGCCGTGACACTCCCGTCCCTCGATTGTCGGGTTTGGGAGAATCGGGTACAGTAGGCAAACGAAACATGACTGAATATTTCAAGACATTGAACGGTCGTTGCAACGTGTATTTCCTGCGCCACGGGGAGAGCCGGGGAAACAGCGCCCGCATCATCCAGGGCCGCCACGATCCGGACCTCTCCGAACGGGGCTTACAGCAGTCCGAAGAGGTGGCACCCTGGTTCAAGGACCGGCAAATCGATACCATCCTCTGCTCCCCCCTCAAACGCGCCGTGCAGACCGCCCAGACGGTAAGCCGGGTGATCGGCGTGGAGCCGGTACAACCCCATGAAGATTTGAATGAACTGGACACCGGGATCTTTACCGGGTTGACCGTGGAGCAGATTCGCCGGCAGTACCCCGAGGCCTGGCAGAGCTTTCAACGCTCCAGCTGGGAGGGAGTTCCCAGGGCGGAGAGGATCGCCGACCTGATGGCCCGGTCCCAGAGCCTGTGGCGGGACCTGGGACGACGGCTCACCGGGGGGCAGAGAAATCTGCTATGCGTTACCCACTCGGGAATGCTGCAGTGGATCATCAAGGCCACCTTCGCTCAGCACAGCTGGATGCCTCTGGTTCCGGTGGAGAACTGCTCGATCTGCCAGTTCAGCCTGGACAATGACCTGAGCTCGGGAAATCCCCGCCACTACTTCGAGTGGAGCCGCCTGAACTTCCGTCCGACCGGAGAGGCGGAAACATCCGAACACATGTTTCTGCAGGCGTGATGCCGAAGTATAGCCCGCAGGAGCGGCTATGGAGAAACTGAAGATCAATAGCCTGGAAGAGCTATTCCGCTACATCGAGTCCTTCACCAATCTGGAGAAGTCCGGATCCCTGTTTACAGCCCGCAGCTACCGGCTGGAGCGGATGCAACTGCTGCTGGAGCGCTTCGACCAACCCCAGCTGGCCTACCGCACGATCCACATAGCCGGCACCAAGGGCAAAGGCTCCACCGCTACCCTGCTGGCCCATGGGCTGCAGGCGGCGGGCGTGCGAACCGGGCTGTACACCTCCCCCCACGTGATGAGCTACGTGGAGCGAATGCAGGTGCTGGGCGAAGAGCCGAACATACCCGGGATCCTCGCCCTGGGCGACCAGATCCGCAGAGCTGTAGAGCAGCTGCCCGCCGAAACCATAGAGGCCATGGGGCCCCCCAACACCTTCGAGCTGCTCACCCTGCTTGCCTTCTGCACCTTTCGCGAGTGCGGCTGTGAGTACGTGGTTGTAGAAACGGGGATCGGCGGCCGGCTGGATGCCACCAATCTGGTCGATCCCGAGCTGTGCCTGATCACCCCGATCGAGCTGGAACACACCGACGTGCTGGGTGACACCCTGGCGGCCATCGCCCGGGAGAAGGCGGGTATCTTCAAGCCGGGCAAGCCGGTATTCTCCGCCCCCCAGGCGGTGGAGGTGAAGCAGGAGCTGGAGCTGGCAGCCAGCCGGGTGGGAGCTCCGATCTTGTTTCTCGACGAACAGCTCAGCTCCTTCCGGGCCCGCTACACGTGCACGGGAACCGAGCTGGAGCTCTCCTTGGCCGGGGGGGAACAGATCAGCTACTCCCTGGCCCTGATCGGCACGGTTCAGGCCGAGAACGCCGCTCTGGTGCATCTGGCTGTACAGCATTCGCTGCCGTGGTTGCTGCCCGCCCTTAAAAGTGGTTTCGCCGCCGCCCGCCTGCCCGCCCGCATGGAGGTCCTGCGTCGAGATCCGGTGGTGGTGATCGACGGGGCGCACACACCCCGCTCGGTGCGCATCGTACTGGACACCTTCACCCGGCTGTTCGGAGCAGACGGGGTGCTGCTGTTCGCCGCCGCAGCCGGGAAAAAGATACCCGAGATGGCGGAGATCCTTGCCCCGGCTTTCCGGGAGATCGTGGTGAGCACCCCCGGGACCTTCCGGGAGAGCAATGCCGAGGAGGTCCGGCGGGCCTTTGCGCGGCTCAATCCAGGTACCCTCCTGATTCCCGACACCGCTCAAGCTCTTGCCCGGGCTCAAGTGCTGGCAGGAAGCGAGCGTCCGCTGTTGGTCACCGGATCTTTTTACCTTGCGGGGTTGGTGCGGGAGATCCTATACTAATAGTATGAAAACTCTCTGGATCATTCTGCTGCTGCTGCTTCCCCTCTCGATGATCGCAGCCGATGACGGGGAGCCGGAGGGGGATGAAAAGATCCTGGAAACCATAAAAAAGATCCAGGAAGAGGCGGAAGAAGAGGAGGATTCGGACTGGGATGAGGAGGATGACGGGCTCTGCGGCTGCCTGCTTGAGGGATGCTTCGAGTTAATGGACTCGGAGTTCGGCGAGCTGCTCTGGGAGTACATGCTCTACATCCGCTTTTCCCCCTACCCCTACGCACCTTCGGTGGATTACAACTTCAGCGCTGTGGACTATCTGGAGTCCGGAAGTCGAAAGGTCACCTCCTTGCAAGTGAGCTCCGACCTTTCGACACACTTCGACCGCACCTACGGGAACACCAACCGCCTGACCGCCCAGCTGAGCGCCCTGCAGCTCAACGTGTTCAACCAGACCATTTTCGCCAGCTCCGAAGTCCTGCCGGTAGTTTCGGTCAACGCCGGGCTGTCCCTGTTGATCGGAAGCTTCGATCTCAGCGGTTTCGCCGGAACGTATCTGTTCACCCGTACCGGCGACGTCATGGCCTCAGCGGGCTTGAGCTCCCGCATTTTCTTTCCCGGAGGATTGTATCTGGACGTGTACAGCCTGTACGCCTTCGTGAGCAGCAGCTCCGGAATCCTGCATCTGATAACGAGCCTGAACCTTGCTGTCTGGCGCTTTTCGGTCGGCGTGGGGTACAACTACAACAACTTCGGCGGCGGCGACGACTATATATATGACGGTCCCTGTATGAAGATCAGCTTCTGGTTGTAGATGGAAATAGCCCTCAGAGTGCTGCACGCCGCCTGCGCCGTGGTGCTGTTCGCCGCCCACTGCGCCTTCCTGCTGCGCGGATTGTCAATCGAATCCCGAAGAATCGAGCCTGGCCGGCTCGACCGTCTGGCCCGCGGCCTGTCCCAGCTGCTTCTGCCGGTTACCGCCCTGAGCGGATTGATCCTCAGGCTGCCGGCAATCAAGGCGGAGAGCGGCATCGCGGCGGTCGCACCAAAGATCTCCCTGCTTCACCTGCTGCTGGGACTGGCTCCCCTGGCGGCCATTCCCCTCGTGTTCTTCGGGCGCCTGGTGCTCAACAAACGCCGTCAGGCGCCCTGGTTATTGCCGGTGGTTAATCTTATACTTCTCTGTGCAGCCGCAGCTACCGGTGTTTATCTGTGGAGGTAACGCGCATATGGACGAGAGCACGTTTCTTGAAGGCAGGCTAATCGTCACCACGGGGGACATCACCAAGATGAAGGTGGCGGCTATCGTCAACGCCGCCAACTCGTCCCTCATGGGCGGCGGGGGGGTTGACGGCGCCATCCACCGGGGCGGCGGTCCGGCCATTCTCGAAGAATGCAAGCAGATCAGGGCAAGCCGTTATCCGGACGGGCTTCCCACCGGCGAGGCGGTGGCTACCACGGCGGGAAACCTGAGCGCCGCACAGGTGATCCACACGGTCGGGCCGGTGTGGCACGGAGGTACCTCCGGGGAGGCGGAAAAGCTCGCCAGCTGCTACCGCCGCAGCCTGGAAGAGGCCGCCAAGCTCGACCTGAAAGACATCGCCTTTCCGGCCATCTCCACAGGGATCTACCGGTATCCCAAGGAAAAGGCGGCTGCGGTGGCTTTCGCGGCGGTGCGGGATTTCCTGACCTCCTCCGAGCTTCCCGAAACCGTGTATTTCGTCTTCTACTCCCCCGCAGACGCCCGGGTTTTTCTCGATACCATCGAATGATTCTCAGAACCCCGGAAGGGCGAACACCCCGGCGAGGTGAGCCTTGTCCCTGAACTGGCGGGAGATCGATGCGGTCCTGGAGGAGATTCCCTTCGAAGGGGCGTTGATCCGGGACATCCTGCAGCCCGGTCATCCGCAGCTGATCCTGGAGCTGTACAGACCCGGCCGCCCCTTCAGGGTGATGTTCTCCTTCGCTAATCCGACATGCCGCCTGCACCTGCTGTCCCCCTCCCGAAAGTTCAAAAAAGCAGCCAGGGCCCAGCGTTTCGTATCCTTTCTCCGGGCTCACATCCGTGGCGGCCGCATCGTGGCGGCCGAACAGGTCGACGGGCAGCGGATCGTTCACATCGAGGTGAAGAAGGCCGAACGGAGCGTGCACCTCTGGTGCCGTCTGTGGGCTTCGGCGGCGAACATGATCGTGACCGACTCCGAGGGGGCTATTCTGGACGCCCTGTACCGCCGCCCCAAGCGGGGGGAGGTCTCCGGGGGCACATACAGCGTGCAGGAGGATATCGGGGCCACCGGCTCGCGAAGCTCGGCAAAGATGGACAGTTTCTCGATCCGGGATCTTCCAGGCACGGGCAGCTTCAACCAGCGGGTGGAGCGCCACTACTTCGAGCTGGAGGAGGATCGGGAAGCCTCGAAGCTGCGTGCCAATCTGCTCGCCCGCCTGCATCGGCAGGAAAACCGCCTGCTCGCCTCTCTGGAGAGCTTGGACAGGCGGATGAATCAGTACCGGGACCTGGAAACCTTCAAGAGATGGGGGGATCTCATCCTCTCCAACATCCATGCTCTCAAACGGGGCGACCGCTGGCTTACCACGGCGGACAGCGATGATCCGAACAAGACGTGGGACATCGAACTGGATCCCCTGGTCACTCCCGCGCAGAATGCCGAAAGCTACTACCGGCGTTACCGCAAGGCCAAGAGAGGGCTCGAGAACCTGGAGCAGGAACGAGATCAGCAGCAACAGCAACTCGAGCAGATCAGCCGGCGTATCCGGACCCTGGACAGTGGGCAGAGCAGCCTGGAGTCTTTACGCAAGGAGATGCGGAGCCGCGGCGCGGGCGCCCCGAAGGCGAAGGAGGAAGCACCGCCGGGCCTGTCCTTCACCTCCGGTCCTTTCAACATCCTGGTAGGCAGGAACGCCCGGGAAAACGACGCCCTGCTCAGACACCACGTGCGGGGTAACGATACCTGGCTGCACGCCCGGGATTACCCGGGGGGGTACGTGTTCATCCGATCGATCCCGGGCAAGAGTATTCCCCTGGACACCCTTCTTGATGCGGCGAATTTGGCCCTGCTGTACAGCAAGGCCAAAGGCTCTCCCCGTGGAGAGGTTTTCTACACCCAGGTCAAGTACCTCAGACGAGTCAAGCAGGCCAAAAGCGGACGGATCATCCCCACTCAGGAGAAGAACCTACACGTGAAGCTGGATGAAGAACGGATCCGGCGTCTGCAGCAGCACAACTTTTATTGATTTCCAAAGCGGAATCCATAATACTTCTCAATGTAGGGAGGATGGATTGACAACCGGCAAGCGAGTGCGGCCTTCAACTATAGATGGGATCTTCTATCCGGGAGAGAAAGACGACCTGTCGGCTCGAGTTATCGATCTGCTCAACCATACCGATAAAAACGAGGCAGCCGGGCAATTGCCCTACAGCATCATCGTGCCCCATGCGGCCCTCGACTATTCAGGCCAGATCGCAGCTTCCGCCTACAGAACCGTGGCGCAGCGCAGGATCGATACCGTGGTGCTGCTCGGTCCGGTTCACAGAGAGCTGGAGCAGTCCATCCTTCTTCCCCACTCCCAGGTATTTCAGACTCCCCTGGGATCTGTTGAGGTCGACGAGATCGCCCTGAACAAGTTGGCCAAGTTCTCCGCCTCGTTCCGAATCGACGATATACCCCATCTGGAGGAACACTGCCTGGAAACCCAACTACCCTTCGTCCAGCACCTGTTCCCCGACACCCAAATCCTTCCGATTCTCCTGGGCAAGCCGACCCGGGTGCTGGTCCAACTGCTGACCGATTCGCTGTGGGAGTTATACGGACAGCGGATCGCCTCGACCCTCTTCGTCGTGACCGCCAATATGACCTCCAACACTGATGAGATCAGGGGACAGAAAGAAGCCGAACAGGTGGTCGGCTGGATCACCGCGGGAGATTGGCAGTCCCTGATCGAGGCGGCGGAGAGTAAGCGCATCTCCTCTTGTGGCGCCGGTTGCGTAGCTGCTATACTGCTGATCAACGACAAACTCGGTGGGAAGATCACGGTCCTCCGGCAGGGAAGCTCCCTGCCGATGGTGAAAGACCCGAAGAAGGTCGTTCATTACGCCGCATTCATACTTCAAAATAGATAGAGAACGGGTGGATGGAGTTTCAGTTAACCCCGGAGGAAAAACAGATCCTGTTGCAGACCGCACGCCGGGCGATAACCTCGCGCCTGGAGAAGCATAAACCCCGGTATCCGGAACCTACGGAGTTGCTAAAAAAAAAATGCGGCGCCTTCGTAACCCTGCATAAGCTGGGCGCTTTGCGCGGGTGCATCGGTTTTGTGATCGCCAGCAAGCCGCTCATCGACACGGTTGCCGAAGCCGCTCAATCCAGCGCCTTCGGGGACCCCCGCTTCCCGACCCTCACGGCGCGGGAAGTGAAAGATATCGACATCGAAATCTCCGTGCTCTCACCCCTGCGGCGCATCGAATCCGTGGAAGAGATTCGCGTCGGAGAGCATGGAATCATGCTTCGAAAGGGCTTTCACTCCGGGCTCCTGCTGCCCCAGGTCGCTACGGAGTACGGATGGGACCGGGATACCTTTCTGACCCATACCTGCTACAAGGCCGGGCTTCCCGGAGATTGCTGGCGTTCCTCCGATACCGAGATCGAGATCTTCAGCGCGGTCGTATTCGGTGAGCAGCAGTCATGAACACCGGACTGGGTGAAAAACTCCTGCGGGAGGATACGGAGGTTCTGGCCATTCCGGTGGGAGTGAGTCGAAACGAGTTCGTGCTCACCAAGCTTGCCGAGCTTCGCAAAATTCCTGCTCAGATCATCCGTAACGGGGAGTTTACCGAATGGCGATTCGAGGGGGTGTTGAAGCACCAGGGCAGGCTGTACCTTCACGGCCCGTACCTTGGGGGAGTTTTCCTGGAGGAGGTGATCCAGAAATCTTTCCCCGCCGCGCTGCCCTATCTGAACCGGTTGATCCGGGCATTGGAGACCCTGCAGCGCCAGGGGCGGATCTTGGAGTTCATTCAGACAGATTCCGTGTACTTCCTCGAGGACGGGGGGATTCTCTTTCTTCCTCCCGCCCTGATGCGGGAGCTGCGCAGCATGCATCCGGAACCGTACAAGCTGCAGGTGTACGAGACGATCAACCATCCGGACATCGAGGAACCTGAAAAATCCCTCTCCTTCAGCGTGGCCGCCCTGCTGTACCGCACCATCCTGGGTCGCTACCCCTTCGAAGCGGACAAGGAAGAGGAGATCCACAACCTGGTCCGGCACGCCCGCCTGCTTGCCCCCAATTTGATCGAGCCCGGACTGCGGGAGGATCTTTCCCGGGAGATCCTTCGCGGTCTGAACCGCGGGCAGGAACCCGCCCCCTCCCTCAAGCAGTGGCGGGAAATCCTCACCCGGTGCAAACAGGAGGGAGTGTACCGGGATATCACGGAAATGGAGCGGGAGCAGATCCAGAGGAAAGGGCAAGCGGAACGGCGCAAGATCGATCAGGGCTACAGGCGCAAGGTGTTCTGGCAGAGGCACTGGAAGACCGTGGTCATCGTCAGCGCGGTAGTCGTGGTGGTCGGTGCTTTGGCCGGTTCCCTGCTGAAAACCGTGCTGGCGCCCAGAGAAACCAGAGGCTTCTCTCCGCAAGCAGTGGTGGAAACCTACTACCGGAGCATGAACGACATGAATCACACCCTGATGGAGGACTGCGTGGTGGATGGAGCCGGGAAAGAGACGATTCGCGAAGTCGTGAACATCTATGTGCTCTCCCGGGTGAGCCTGGGCTACGAGGGGCGCTCCCATATTATCCCGGCCGATGATTGGGATGCCCAGGGGCGCCCCGACTTGAGCGCTCCGCAAACCGTGTACGGGATTACCGATCTGGAATTGCAGCAGGAGCGGGGGGAACCTGAGCCTGTATTTCGAGTTCGCTACACGAGGTGGATCCCCGAGCCGGCCGAGGAATCACCGCCGAACTCTTCGCAAGCAACAGGGCTGGGATTCACAAGCTCGGAGATCGAAGAGAGGGTCTTTCTTCGATTGGATCGAAAAGATTGGGTGATCTATCGATTCGAACCTCTTTGAACGAAACGGGAGATTATACGATCACAAGTGCCCCAGACTGACAACGTAATCAGCTGCACCTACACCGATCCGACCATCAACGAGCTGTTGAAACAGGCCGGATCGGATGCAGGAACCTTCACCCGTCACTACAATCAGGTGGAGGAGTTTTTCTTTCGCTTCGAGAGGAACTTCAGCGTTCCGCAGTTGCCGATTCATCATGACGTACGCGTGCCGGTTCCCGAGCCCCGTTATCTACAGCTGGTGGCGCAGGTCCTGGAACAGCTGATCCCCCTGGCACCGCAGCTGTTCGGAGATCTCACCTACATGTTCGATCCGACCGAGATCCTTCGTCCCAGTTTTTTTCATCTCTACCGCCTCGAATCCAGCCGGTATCTGTATCTTCTCAAACTGGATCTGATGTACCGGCCTCAGGTCCATGGCCTGATTCAAAAAGGCTCGAACGATCGTACCGCCGCCTACTCCAGCGACTGCCTGTTCCTCGAGGCGACCTGCGTTCCGGTTCGGGAGGTGCAGATCCAATCCGGAAAGATCAGCACCTTCGTAGTCGACCAGACAATTTCCAACACCTGGGTGAATGAGATCGGCAGGGGTTATCTGGTCCAGGGAATCTGGATGGACAACGATCTCACTAAGTTCTTCAGCAAGCTGTTTCTGCCGGAGGGCAAGCGCACCTATCCCTTCTATCCGTATATCTGTAAATACAAAACAATCTGTCAGAATTTCATCGATCCCGATTCCCGCAGACGCAAGGAACTGCTGCCGTACCTGCACGGAGCCCTGCAGTATCTACGCCCGGCAATGCCGGAGATCGAAACAGCCCTGAAAGGGCGTGACTTTTCCGAAGACCTGGAAACCTTCCGCAGGCTCAGGGATGCGGTGCCTGCTTCATGGAGGGAGATCTGGGACGGTCTGCACCTGGAGGTGTATTTGAACAGCCGGGATCTGAAGGAGTATCGCATCGAAAATGCAGCTGGCTGAACTGTCCTCCCTGCGGGTTACGGTGATGGGCCTGGGGCTGCACGGCGGCGGCCTGGCCTCGGCGCTGTTCTTTGCCCGCCACGGTGCCCGGGTGACTGTGACGGACAACCGGGATGATCCGCAGGTCTTTGCCTCCATCCTCCCTCGCCTGGAACAAGCGGGAGTGCGCACCGTGCTGGGGCGTCACGAGCGGCAGGATTTCATCGGGGCCGATCTGATCGTCAAGAACCCCGCGGTTCCCGCCTCCTCTCCCTTTCTGCAGGCCGCCGCAGAGCACGGCCGCCGAATCGAGACGGATCTTTCGGTGTTCCTTCAGCTGTGCGTCAATCCGCTGATCGCGGTCACCGGCTCCAAAGGCAAATCCACCAGCGCCTCGGCCATTCACCACGCCCTATTGACCGCCTACCCGCACGCCCGGCTGGGGGGAAATATCACGGTCAGCCCCCTCAGCTTCCTCGATGAGATCGCTCCCGGGGCACCGGTGGTGCTGGAGCTGTCCTCCTGGCAGCTGGCGGATATCCGCGGCCGGGGGCTGCTGTCGCCGGTGGTGTCGGTTGTCACGGTGATCCTGCCTGACCACCAGGACCGCTATGAGCCCATGGACAGCTACGTCGCGGACAAGAAGACGATCTTCTCCAGCCAAAACCCCGAGCAGTACGCCCTGTTCAACCATCAGGACCCTCTGCAGGCCGGGTTCCAGAACCAGACCCGGGCGCAGGCCCGCTACTTCTCAGCGGCCCCCCTCCCACCCGGGATGGAGGGGGCCTATCTGCTGGACAGGGGAGCGGTGATACGCCAGAGAACAAAGGAGAAAACAAAAGAGATCTCCCTGGCCCTGGATCCACTCAAGCTTCCGGGGGCGCACAACCGGCTCAATCTTCTGGCCGCCGCCCTGGCCTGCCGCTGCTACGGAATGCCGGCTGCACGGATTGCTCCCGCTCTGCGGAGCTTTCCCGGCATCGAGCATCGTTTGGAGCCGGCTGGCGAGATCCACGGCGTGCGCTACTACAACGACTCGGCGGCCACCATTCCCCAGGCCACCGCCGCCGCCCTGGAGTCGCTGCCGCCGCCGCTGCACCTGATCGTTGGGGGAACGGACAAACAGCTGGATTTTCATTCCCTGCTGGAATCGATCCATCGGGCCGAACGGATCATCCTGCTGCGCGGAAGCGCCACCGACAAGATGCGGGTCCTGTTCGATCAGCATTCGATCGCCTACGAAGGCCCCTTCGATACCCTGGTGGAGACCGTTCACCAGGCCGCCAGTGGAGCCAAGCCCGGAACTTCGGTGCTGTTCTCCCCCGGATGCGCCTCCTTCGAGCTGTTCCTCAACGAGTTCGACCGGGGCCGAACCTTCAAGCGCCTGGTCGCGGATCTGGACGGCTGAACCGTCCGCTCCGCGTCTCAGCGAGTAGCGCGTCTCAGCATCCCGCCGAAAGCGTGTCGGTCAGCCTTCGCCCCACACCCAGGCTGGCTCCGGCCCCGCCGGGAAGGATGTCGGCGGATCCGTACACATCGGTGTACAATCGGTAGTGATCCACATAGCCTATCACATCCACTCCCAATCCCCACTTCCGCCCGAGGGGAAGGTCATACCCCGCATGAGCGATGGCGAGTGCCGCGGTCTGTTCCCCATCGCCGAAGTAAACCTCGACGGTTTCCCTGCGACGTTCACCGGGATTCGAAACGGCCATGGACAGATACGACCGGTCGGAGGCGAGAGTCCCCAGGCAGGCCGGGTTCTGAAGCGGCAGGTAGGTCTCCACGGACGCTTTGTACTTCGCGCTGTCCGGCACCCGGACATGCGCATACGAATCGGAAGGCTCCCCGGGAGCAGCTGGCTTTCTCACCACCCTGCGCTTGCGCTCCGGCTCGGCCTCTCCGACAAACTCCGTGGCCAGGCGCTCGCTGTCATCGATCAGCTGGTTCAAGTCGTTGTACTTCTCCGATCCGGTTTTTACCGCCTCTCCGGTCTCCACGTCGATGAGCTTGATCGTAAGCAGGTAGCGCTCCCCCACCTTGCCGATGCTGCCGACCACGATCTGGTTGGCCGCCAGCAGCTTGCCGATCTACAACTGGCAGCTCTCATCGGTACAGTCCTCGTAGGAAAACTCCATCTCCCGCAGCAGCGCCTCTCGCTGCATCTTGTCGATGAGCCTGTATATGCCCGTACGCACGATGTGGACGCACAGGTAATCCACGAAGATTTCCACCTCCGCTTTTGATATACCGGTGGTATTGAAATCCAGGACCGAGATGATCTGTGTATCTGCTGTCTGAGCATGGAGGGTAACCGACGCGAGGACAGCAACAAACAAACAGATGTAGAACATTTTTCGCATAGTACTCCTCCTCAGCTTATAACTATGTATTATATAGTTTTAATAGAATATTAGGAATTATTCCGAGGCCGGAAATCGGGAATAATCGTGTTAATCCAATCCACGCACAGATGCCCCGCCCTTGAGTGCACGAGCAAGCCCGGCGTTTCTTATCGGGTGAAAGTCCCGGCTAGATGGGGCTTAGCCCGCCGCCCATATAGCCGCCCGCTTTCTTCCTTATACTTTGATGCCTCGGAACTCGTGAACCGCATCGATCATGGCCACGACGTTTTCTAGGGGAGTTTTGGCCTGGAGATTGTGGATTGTGTTGAAAACGAAGCCGCCTGCCTTGGAGAAAATCTCGCAGCGCTGCAGCACCTCTTTACGCACCTCCTTGGGGGTGCCGAACGGCAGTGTTTTTTGCGTGTCCACTCCTCCGCCCCAGAACGTTATTCTCTGCCCGTAACTGTCCTTGAGGTGCCGCGGATCCATGCCCGCGGCTGAGCACTGTACAGGATTGATGATATCGAAACCTACCTGAATGAACTGCTCCATGAACTGATCCACAGCGCCGCAGCTGTGTTTGAACACCTTCCAGCTGGTATTCTGATGGATCCAATCGGTCATGCGTTTGTAGTACGGGGCGTAGAGGCTCTCGAAGGTTTGCGGAGAGCAGAAGGCGGAGTTCTGGGAGCCGAAATCGGTACCGCACAGAAACACTACCTGCGGAATGTCGCCGACCACTTCGTGGATCTTCCCGTAGTTCTCAATCGCAACATCCATCTGCCTGGAGAAAATATCATGCAGATAATCCTGTCGGGTCACCGTGGAAATATACCACTCGGTTACATCTCGGATCCCCCTGGGGTGCTTGAGGAAAGGGCCGGGTACCAGAGCGATATCTCCCAGCCCTGTGCCGCCGAAGTTTGCCATGACCGCTCGATCCGACTGAGACAGCGCTTGAGCTTCCCGGCGATAAAAATCCAACTCCTCCTGCGTGATCGGAACGAACTCCTCTAAGTTGTCTTCCGGATCCAGGGTGCTTTCATCGATCGGCTCCTGCCTGATGATCGAATCGAAAAAGAAACTCCCTGAAGGCATTTTCCCGCTGGGAGGTACGCTGTTATCCCCCTGCGGATAGATGAATACGGTGTCGCCCTCGGTTTTGGTCACGAAATCGCCGGGCACGAGCACCAGTTGATTCCAGGGCGTCACCCACTCCTTCCAGTTCTCGTTGGTAAAGCCGAAGATCGTCTTGTAGGGATAGAGACCGTCCACGTCGATCCCCATTATCTGTTTCAGCTCTTCATCCACCTCGCCCAGCATCTGGTAGGGCTCGTTCACCTTGATCGGCTTCTGTTCCAACCCGTAGTACTGCCTGAGCTTCTCCACGATGCTGACGTGTATACCCGTTACCGCATTCGAACCGAAGTCGATGGGAACTTCTACGTCTCTGTGGTCTATCGCTTGCTTGATCTTTTCCTTGCCCGAGATACTTTGTGTTGTTTTCATAATGTACTCACATTAATACAGATTCATGCCGTGAGCCAGTAGCGCTCTGCATGATCGTGTCTTCATCGATTTCTTCGTGATCGAGCAGCGCGGTCATCGTGCCTTCGTGCATAACCACCACCCGATCGGAAATGGCAACGATTTCCGGTAGCTCAGAGGAGATGAGCAGGATTCCTATACCCTGCCCGGCCAGCGTTCTCATAATCTTATAGATCTCAGCTTTTGCGCCCACATCAATTCCGTGCGTAGGCTCATCTAAAATGAGAACTTTGGGTGCCGTTGCCAGCCAACGCGCAAGGGTTGTTTTTTGCTGATTTCCACCACTGAGGCTGGAAACAGGATACTCCGGAGAGGAGATTTTTATATTGAGATTTCGAATGAACTTATGTACTACCTCGTCGATTCTCTTTTTAACGAGAATCCCTCCGGGGCTTATCCTGGGCAGCCGGCTGATCGTGATGTTCAACCAGATCGGAAGACCCATAAACAGAGACAACTCTTTGCGGTCCTCCTGAAGCATGGCCAAACCGCTCTGGATAGCCTGCCTCGTCGATTGGAAGTGAACGGCCTTCCCTTCCAGGAGTACCGCGCCGGAATCGTACGGATCGACGCCGAAAATAGCCCGGGCGATTTCGCTGCGCCCGGCTCCAACCAATCCGGCAAAGCCGAGTATTTCTCCCTTGTGGAGGGAAAAGGATATATCCTGGAAGCGGCGGCCTGTCAGATTTCTGACCTCCAGCAGCACCTCCCCGGTTCTGTGCTCCGAACGCGCCATTTCTCTCTGCAGTTCCCTTCCGACCATCATCTGCACGATTTTTCCCTGAGTAGCGTCAGCGCTTTCTATCGTGCCGATGTATTTGCCGTCCCTAAATACAGTTATTCGATCTGATATTTGCAGAACCTCCTCGATCTTGTGGGAAACATAGATGATCGAGATGCCTCGCTTCTTCAGCCCTTCGATCACGGCAAAAAGCTGTCGGGTCTCCGTCTGGGTCAGAGAAGAGTTGGGCTCGTCCATAATGATCAGGCTGGCGTTTATCGAAAGCGCCTTGGCGATTTCGATGAGCTGCCTTTGCGAAATGCTGAGATGATGTACCAGAGAGTACGGGTCGATGTGCAGTCCGACCTGGTTCATGACCTCCATGGTTTTTTGTTCAAGTTTTTTCCATCGCACTCTTCCGAGACGATTCTCCATGCGTCCCATAAAAATATTCTCGATAACGTTCAGAGTCGGAAGCATGGAAAGCTCTTGGTGAATCACCGCAATTCCCGCTGAGATGGACTCAATCGGGCTGGAGAAATCAACTTGCTGCTGCTGAAAGACCACCTCCCCGCTATCCCTGTTTATGATGCCTCCGAGTATCCGCATGAGGGTGGATTTTCCTGCGCCGTTTTCTCCTACCACGGAGTGGACCTCTCCGTAGCGGACATCCAGACCTACTTTGTCCAGCGCCAACAGGCCGCCGAATCTCTTGCTGATTTCTTTCGCGGACAGGATCAGGTTTTCATTCACGCGATGTTCCTCTTAAAAGACTTGGCAGAGCGGGGCTGCGGCGCCGAACCACCGCAGCCCCGTGTTTGTCTCATTTGCTCCAAAACTCGTCGATATTCTCTTTGGTCACGAAGTCCGCCTTGGTCAGCAGACGGGCAGCGGGTGGTTTCTCCCCTGCTACGAGGTAGTTGAACAGACGAATGGCGGGATCGTGTCCCTGCGCAAAAGGCTGTTGACCGATCGTCCCGGTGATCACGCCTTTTTGGACGAACTCCATGGTTTCGTCGACAAAATCGTAACTCACGATCTTGATGTCCCCCGCCTTGCCGGCGTCCTCAACAGCGGCCGCTGCTCCAAAGGGCCCCCCCGCGGTCACGTAAATTCCCGCAAGATCGGGATTTGCAGTCATGAAGTCCTGTGCCTGATTGTAGGCAATATCGGCCTTGTCCTGGTTCTCTACGCGGTCGACGATCTCGATTCCGGGAGCATTTGCCTCGACGTATTCCTCGAAACCGAGGCGCCTGAGCTCGTGTGCTTCCACGGCGAAAAAGCCGGTGATGATGGCAACCTTTCCCTTGCCACCAAGCACTTCGGCCATCCGTTCTCCGGCGGTTTGACCTTGCTTGTACAGATCCGCACCGACGAAAAAACATCGTTTGTTTTCGGTTTCGGTTTCCGAATTGAACGTCGCTACGGGGATTCCCGAGTCTACGGCACGATTGATGTACGGAACGATCCCGCTGTCTCCGGCGATCGTGGCGATGGCATCGTATTCCTGGGCGATCGCCGCTTCCACGGCTTTGCTGAATACGTCTGTGGTGTGCTGAGCTCCTGCATTGATCCAGTCAACCGTGCAGTTCAATTTCGCGAGTTCCTTAGCCGCGGCCTCGCAACCCTCTTTTACGGGGATCCAAAAAGGATTGTTTTCCAGGCCCAAAACCGCGATTCGCAGCGGCTCTTCAGCTTTCTGGCTGACAGGTTTTACCGAACCGCTGTCAGAGGGAGTCTCCGCTGAGGAGAAATCCGGGCAGGCCGGGAGTTCGGGTTTCGCCTCCTGTCCCGCCCCCGACCATAGCAGGGCGATCGATGCTGTGAGGAAGATCACAACAAACAGCGAGATCTTCTGGGTAGACTTTTTCATATCTACGCTCCTTAATTATTTTTTTTCCGAACCAATGGCTCGGATCGACCACAAGATCCTAGGGATCTTAGAATCGCTCATTAACCCTTGCCGGGATGCGTCCTCAGGTTGTCTGCCGCAACAGCAAGGATGATGACCACTCCGATGGAGACGGTCTGTAGAAACGCGGGCAGATGCAGCAGGACGAAGGAGTTTCGTATCAGTGCCATAATCGCCGCGCCGATGATGGCCCCCAGCACCGTGCCCTCACCTCCGAACAGGCTAGCACCTCCGATCACGACCGCCGCGATGACGTCCAGCTCGTTTCCCTGGCCCGCGTTCGTTGCAGCGGTAGACAGCAAGCCCGCGTTGATGATACCCGCCAAAGCGCACAGAGCGCCGGTAACCGTATAAGCGAAGATCTGAACCCGGTCCACATTTACACCCGACAATCTGGCTGCTTCCCGATTGCTGCCCACGGCGTAGATCTGCCTGCCCAAGACCGTGTGTTTCAAAAAATAGGAGAACACGATGATGAGAACCGCCATCTCGATAATGGGAAAGGGAACCGGTCCGATATAGCCCGCTCCCAGAAAGTTCACCGCATCATTGCGCATCGGAACATTGCTGGCGACCGCCCCTTTTAAACCAGTCGCCAACAGGTACGTCAATCCTCTCCCGATGCTCAACATGCCCAAGGTGGTGATAAAAGGCGTGACCTTGGCTTTGGTTATGACGAATCCGTTCACCGCACCCAAGCCGATGCCGATTGCGAAACCCCCGATAAGCGACAGCAGGGGGGGCAGGCCCGTGTACATCAAGCGGGCACAGAACATCCCGGATACCGCAAGGAGGGAGCCTACCGAGAGGTCGATGCCGCCGGTGATGATGACCATGGTCATACCGATGGACATGATTCCGATCGTGCTCATGCCCCGAAGCACATTGAAGATATTCGTGGCTTTCAGGAAATAGGGGCTGGCGAAGCTCATCACAATAACCAGGATGACCAGGGCGCCGAGCACACCGATCTCTCTGGCCTGGAACAGTCTCTTGATGAATGGCCGCCTCTGTAGGTATGACTGCTGTTCGGCTTCGCTGCCGTTTTTCATAGGAAGTACTCCTTCTCCAACAGGAATCAAATCCGGTGCGATGCAGACACTATTAATGGAGCAATAAGTATGCCGAACTTCGCGATGCTTTAATTCTTTGAGAGCAGTGGAGTTAACAAAAGATCAAAAGGAACTGAAAAACCTGTGTGTATCCTTAATTACTCAAATCAGGAAGAAAAATGGGTAATTTATTTCACATTCGCAACCGCCGTTCGGGAATTGTTGACAGCTCAGTGTTCAGCACACATAATTGAGTGTCATGCAGCACACCGTACTCGTTGTCGATGATGAACTCGAGGTTTGTATTTCCCTGAAGGAGATCATCGAGTCTTACGGGTATCGCGTGGTGTACTGCACCGATCCGAGACAGGTCGTCGAGCTGCTACGGGCAGATCAGATCGACCTTATCCTGCTCGATATCCGCATGCCGTACATTGGCGGCGTCGATCTGCTGAAGCAGTTGAAACAGCAGCACAGCTGTATTCCGGTAATCGTGATCTCAGGGCATGCCACGGTTGAAAACGCCGTGAAAGCTATGCGTTTCGGGGCGCTGAATCTGTACACAAAACCAATTCGAGCCTCCGTGTTGATGGAGGAAATAAACCAGATCACCCGCATGTATTCCTCCCGGCATCCTTGTTCACCTGCAAACAGCCTTATCGCCGAATCCGGAAAAATGAAGCGTCTGTTGGCACTGGTCGAAAAGGCGGCTCCCACCGATGCCACGGTTCTGATCACCGGGGAGAGCGGGACCGGCAAAGAACTTATAGCCAGCACACTGCATCAGCTGAGCCCAAGGAAAACTCACCCCTATATTCGCATCAACTGCGCAGCCATTCCGGAGACCCTGCTGGAAAGTGAGATGTTCGGCTACGAAAAAGGCGCCTTTACAGACGCTACGGAGCTTAGACGAGGGAAATTCGAATGTGCCAATGGAGGCAGCATTTTTCTGGATGAAATCGGCGATATGAGCCTCCACACCCAGGCCAAGATGCTGAGAGTCCTGGAGGAGAAAAAGTTCAGTCGCCTGGGTGGCTCGGAAATGCTGGATCCGGATTTCAGGATCATAGCGGCGACCAATAGAGAGCTTCCCAATCTGATCGAGGAGGGCACATTCAGGGAGGACCTCTATTACCGCATCAATGTAGTAGAGCTCCAAGTTCCACCCCTGCGCAGGCGAAAAGAAGACATCCTGCCCTTGATCGACTACTACCTGGATTATTTCAACAGGGTTTATGATAGAAATATCGAGGGGATTTCGAGTGAGCTCAAAAAGATCCTCTTGAATCACGATTGGCCCGGCAATATCAGGGAGCTGAGGAATGTCATCGAGCGCGGCGTTATCTTCAGCAGCGGTAACACCCTGGAAACCGAATCGATACCACGGCAGTATGAAATCTGTTTGGATGAGGACTCCGAATCCGCCGCAGAGCTGAACAACCGCTACAATACGCTGGCGAAGGACATTATCGTGGAGGCGCTTCAGAAGGCGAACGGAAAAAAGGCGGAGGCTGCGAAGTTGCTCAAGATTACACGCAAGACCCTGTACAACCGCATGAAAAAATTGAATATCGAATGACCCCTCGTCCCTCGCGTTTTCTTCTACAGATGAGAAATATCTCGGTACAGTACGGGAGCCTCTGGGCTCTGCGGAACGTCGATTTCGATCTGTTTCGCGGCGAAATCCACGCACTGGTAGGCGAACACCGAGCAGGGAAATCCTCCCTGGTAAAGCTCTTGAGCGGTGCGGTCAAAAAAAAAGAAGGGGAGATCATCTTTCAAGACAGGAAACTCGGGGATGTCACTCCCAAGCAGGCGATCAGACGAGGGATCGGGATCGTTTATCAGAATCTGAGCGTGATTCCAGCCCTCAACGCGGTGGAAAACATTTTCACCGGACGGATGATCCGCACCTGGTACGGAACACTCGATCACTCCCGGATGATCGAGCAGACCCAAAGATTATTCGAGAAAATCGAAGTGGACATCGATGTAATCCGGCCTCTGTACAAACTGTCGCTGGGTCATCAGCACATGGTGGAGTTTGCCCGTGTCTTGATGATGGATCCGGAACTTATCATTCTTGACGAACTATCCAACAAGCTCACTCCCGAGGAGATGAAGAAGGTTTACCGAATTGTATTCGAGCAGAAAAACAACGGAAAAAGCGTCGTCTATATTACCCACAACATGGATGAGATTATACGCCTTGCCGACAGGGTGACCATACTAAAAGACGGTTTTCGACGGGGCACAGAGCAGGTCAAGGAACTCGACAAATACAGACTGTTTCAATTGACCTACTCCTTCACCGTTGATCAGGAAAAATTGGAATACAGCGAGAAAAAACTCTTCCTCATCACTCGATACATCAACAGTATCGTGCAGAACCTCCCGATCGGAGCTGTAATGCTGGACCCGAAGAATCGAGTTCACCTGATAAACGGCAAGGCTAGAGAAATCCTGAACTATCAAGACAGTGAGGTGATCCTCAAACCCGTTGATTCCCTGCTGTCGGAAATCGACGATCACGACCGAAAGCAAATCATCGAAATCATCGACAACGGGGAAAAATCTAGTTTGAGTGAGCTCGAAACCACAAATGGGTTGACCGTCCGCTGCGTCATTTTCCCTTTCAAAGATGAGCAGAACGTCGTTCTGGGGACCGTGCTCCTGCTGCAGGATGTTTCCCTGGATCACGACATGGAGAGCTACCTGATACAGAGCGAGAAAATGGCTTCGGTGGCGGCGGTCTCCGTCGGGGTAGCCCACGAGATAAACAATCCCCTGTTCATTATCCAGAATTACATCGAGCTTCTGAAAAACAAGGGTCTTGAAGAGGATGTACAGCTCAAGTTGTCAAAAATCGAGAAAGAGCTCGGGCGAATCATGGAGATCGTCAGCAGTCTGCTGTCCTTTTCCCGGGTCAAGCACACGCCGTTGAAAGAGGTAAGCCTGGCTGCCCTGCTAGACGATGTCATCCTGCTGCTCCATCACAATCTGCTGCAAAAAAACATCGATGTGCAAAAAGCCTACGCAGACGGAGAGATCGAGATCGAGGGAGATGAAAATCGGCTGAAACAGCTCGTGCTGAACCTGATGATGAACAGTATCGAGGCGGTCCTGGACGGGGGAATCATTCGATGTTCTCTTGCCGAGGACACGGAGGGGGGATTTGTGGAAATTGGGGTACGCGACAACGGCTACGGAATCCCTGCCGATATCCGGGATCACATCTTTCAGCCCTTCTACAGCAGCAAGATGAACAAGAAGAACACCGGCCTGGGCCTGTCAATCTGTCAGCAGATCGCAGAAGAACACGGCGGATTCATCGACTTTACAAGCCAACCCGGGAAATATACCGAGTTCGTCGTCAGGTTTCCGGTGTAAGTTCGGCCGGCCCTACATCAATATCGTCGAGTATTAGCCAAAACTGATCTCGCCCTGTGAACACGGCCCAAGTGTGCTGCGATCAAACCGGCCGGAAAAGATCTCCCTCCGTTATTCGTTCCTAAGCCAGCAGAGTATCGAGTTCACCAGGAGACTTACCGGCGATTCCCAAACTTTCCATAGTCCGCTTTTTCTCAAACATATAATCTCTATCCATCAATATCGATGCCACCTTGATGACGGCTTCCATCACTGGGGTTTCAACACCCAATTGGCGGGCAAGATCGGTAAGAAATACCAATCCGTATCCAACATCCTCGTGGAAATATCTGTAATCGAGCCGTGGCTGCGCCTTTATGCCTTCAAAGCCCGGTGCCTTGGAATATCCCGCATCATAGGTTGCCTCTTTCATATATCCCTGCGTCAAACCCATCTCAGGATCGGGGATTACTTCCAACCCTAATTTTTTTCCTATGGCTATCCGTTCCTCATCAACGGCCTTTACCAGACGACCTACAGCCGGTGTTACGCCGTCATGATAGAAGAAGAAATCTCCTCCCGTCCTTTCTATAAGTGCCGCGTTTGCTATCGAGATCGAAGGATGAATGACAGGATTGGCGTTCTGCAATGAGGTCTGCATCACGTTCTTCGCAGGTTTGAACGAAGGGTAAACATCCTTTATTCGCTCGAGCACCTCCCCTGTTCTGGATGCGGGAATTGCTGCGAGCAAAAGGCCTGCCGTGAGTTTCAGAAAAACCCTGATCCTGCCGGGCCCGGTTCCGCGCACCGCATACGGCAGAGTCGAGGTTTCGGCAACTGTCACTTCGGTTTCCCCGATCGTAAGTCCCACGCCGTTCATGAACTCCAATGAACCGCAGCACGAGCCGGGACATACGATAATGATTTGACCGTCTTGAATACAGCGTCTGGCGGTTTGCGCGAAGGGTCGTGTACTGCAGGCAGGCCCTACAATCATGACCAGGTCCGCGTTCTTACAGGTCTTTTTGATGTCATGTCCTGCATAAACAACAGGAGCAAACCCCTCGAGCTGTCCTTCCGCATATATGCCTTTGTTCACCTGGACCGCCCTTATATTGCCGGGGAACTTCTCGAAATCGAACAGGGACACCTCATGACCGTGGGAAGCGTAGTCAAAAGCTACTGCCAATCCACCGTTGCCCGAACCTAATACTGCTACATTCATGGGTGAGTGGCAGCGTGGACACTCCATCGGATCGAACTCGTACACCTGGGCAATCAGCCTGGCCTACCCTGGCGGGCATCTACGACAGGTACGACTGCTTTCTTGATCATGCACCCCTGATTCCTAATAAAGCAGGACACTTGTCCGTAGAGAAGCTTCGACAACTCCTACAAGATGCAGTGGGCACACTGGATGTCGTAAACGCTCGCAAAGAAGTTGCGCCGTTCGTCAGAGACCGTCGTACTTTGGATGTGTGGTCTACCGAGTTTTTCGTGGATGTCGTTCAGCGTGTAGTCCAAATTTGAGCTGCAGCGGTAATCTTCCCGGAGCATTATTCGTTTTATAATATCGATCTCACTTCCCGGAATAGACAACTATATTGGTGCACACACAACTCGATGTCCCCTAAGGTAGTAGGTTTCTATGAGAAGTCGCACAAAGAATCGTAGCATCATCCTTTGCCCAACATCAGAGAAGAAAAGTACACAATGTCCTGTCCATTCTCTACACTACGCCCCGGGACCGCTATATACTGCTACACAAGAATCTACAATTCAAACCAGAGGGATGATCAGCTTTATGAAAATTTCCTATATCGACGGGAAAATCAATGAGATCCGGGCGGACCTGGAAATAGTATTCCTTATCAATAAGGACTTCGATCACAAATGGATAAAAAAACAGAAATCTGTCCTGACAAAGATCGGATTCAAGGGAGAAGCTGAAGAAAAAGTATTTCTCCAAGAGAGCGGCACAGTGGTGGCAGCCGCGGCTTCCGCAGGAGCGGAGGACATTCGCCGTGCAGCCGCAGCTGCCGTCAAAGCAATAAAGGGTGAGTACAAGACCGCGAAAATCGGGCTCTATTTGGACAAGACGGATAAAGAGGGATCCGTATCGGCGATGTGCGAAGGCCTGCTGCTCGGAGATTATAAATTCGAAACCTACAAAAGTAAAAAGACCGAACATCGGCTCGAGGAAATTTTGATTTCCCGCAGCGAATACTCAGAGAAGAAGATACCGCCTGAAGAAATAAAAATCGCCGTCCAGGAAGCGATGTTCATAGCCGGAGCGGTAAATATGGTGAGGGACAACATCAACACTCCACCGGAGGAGGCAACCCCGCAGAAGGTCGCGGACCTCGCTGCCGGCATCAGCTCGAACAGCGGAATTACCTGTCGTGTCTATGATGAAGCATGGATCCAAAGCCAGGGAATGGGGGCTTTTTACGCCGTCGGCAAGGCAAGCGAAAATCCCCCTCGTTTGATTCATCTTAGCTATACTCCGACACAACCGCGAGCGAAGGTCGCGCTGATAGGGAAGGGAATTACATACGACACCGGAGGTCTGAGCTTAAAACCTGCAAGTGCCATGACAACGATGAAAGCGGATAAATCCGGCGCCCTCACCGCGCTCGGAATAATCCTTGCCGCCTCACGCCTGAAGATGGACGTTGAGATCCATGCGCTACTGGGAATGGCGGAGAATATGGTCAGCGGCAGCTCTTATCGGCCGGACGATATTCTAAAGGCCAAAAATGGTAAAACCATCGAAGTAAAAAACACCGACGCCGAAGGTCGGCTGGTATTGGCCGATTGTCTTTGTTACGCCCAGGAACTTGAACCGGATTACATGATCGATATGGCCACCCTTACCGAGTCCTGCGTTGTCGGTCTCGGTGAGTACACTTTTGCGGTCATGGGCCACGATGAAAAGCTGAAACGCGAAATGTTGGCGGCGGCGGAACAGAGCGGCGAACTAGCCCATTCCCTCCCCTTCAACAGGCACTTGAAAAAGCTGCTGAAAAGCGAAGCGGCGGATGTCCCGAATATAGGAAGTAAAAAATACGGAGGGGCAATTACAGCAGGACTCTTTCTCTCCGAATTCGTTCAAAATGAATACAAAAACAAATGGCTGCACCTCGATATCGCCGGTCCCGCTTTTATCGAGAAGGAATGGGATGTCAATCCGCCGGGAGCCAGCGGTGTGGGGCTGCGTACAGTCCTCACATGGATGCGAAACATCTCTGCTGAAAAGGTGAAATAGCCGCCGACCGGCAGTTCCCGGGGCTAGTAAAAAATATGTACTCATTCCGGAGCTCAAGCTCCGGAGCCCACCCTTCGGACTTTCTTTCCGGTACACTCAGCTTCAAAATCCGTGTATCCTGTTTATAAAGATTGGTACCCGCAGCCAATTCCTCTTATCTCCGCGGATTTGCGGCGCGGCAAGTTGGTGGTTTTGGCCACGGGGAACAGCAGTACCCGGTAAAAGCGAAGTACGGGGTAAAGCAGGGTGGCCATCTTGCGGGCTTTTCGTGAAAAATAGGCTTGCGGAACAATTTCTCCCGCCAGGGTGATCAGCACCGTAGAGAATAAAAAAGCTATCACGCCTGTGAGAACCGAGTTGGACAGCAGTACCAGCAGAACGTTGACCCCGACGTTTCCCCATAGAATCGTGGCCAGCAGCAAGTTCGAGTCCCGGCGCAAGGCCGGCACCCGTTTGGCCCGGGGATTGTTCTGAGCGGCCTCGATTTCCAACCGCAGTCGGCTGACACTGAAATGCGCCAGGTTCAATCCCGAGAAGATCGCGTATTGAGAAATGCAGAAGACGATCCCGATCCATGTCAGCCAGGTCATTCGCGAACCGCCAGTGCGCACTAACCTGCAGTATATCCCAATCGGGACCGCTGTTCACCGTGGTCGTATCTGTGCGAGAAAAGCTATCCCCGAGCTGGCCCAAAAGTAAGCGTCACGATTCTCGAAGACATCACCGAACCGCCCCTACCGTCTTCGATATGGGAAGCGGAGCAGCTTTGATACGGTAACACTTTCGAATTGGAATAATCTAGGCGCAATTGCGCTGTCATCTCTACTTCATATTCTTGATATAGGCTTTCCAGGGCTGCCAGTAGTAGGTCTTCCACCCCTCTTTGACCCCCTTGCCTTCGAAATCCGGGACATTGGCATGGATCAGTTCCAATTCCGTACCGCCTTCGATTTCGTGAAAAATAAGAATCAGGATCGAATCCAATACCTCTTTGTCCCAGTTGCTACCCCGCCAGGTTTGCGTAATCATCTTACCATTGTTCACGTTGAGCATCGTACCTTTCAGATCACCTCCGAAAGCGGTAAAGCGCGATCTCGGTTCCTTGCTGACCACGGCCTTGGATCCAATCAGTTCGGAGTGTAGCTTGGCATCCATATAGAAAGCGAAAAGTTTCTTGGGAGCAAGATTGAATTTCACCTTTTGTTTGATAGTAATCGACATCAGGGACCTCCTGGAATAAATATTACTAAATTAGTGATAATAACGAAAGACTGTGACTACCGTATCCGATGCAATTTGCGCAGCCTTTCCGGCTTCGACCATAAAAAGTACTATCATGAACATGACCCATCGATTCCTACCCCTTTTTCTCATCCTGGTAGCCCGGTATCCTGCCGACCCGGGTTCGATAAATCTACCAACGCGGCGTCCAGTGATCTGCAACCAGTACGGCAGCAGATGAGCCGGGAGGATTTGCAGAGTTTCCTATCAAAGCATGTGAACTATCTCGCTTCAGACGCCCTGGGCGGCCGGGAGGTGGGCTCAATGGGCATCAACGAGGCGGAGAACTACATTGCGGAGACCTTCGAATCCTTCGGACTGACTCCTCTGCCCGGTCGGGAAGACTACTTTTTGGAGT
>Ga0272441_10000663_pt1 | contig 76921 bp, 100 predicted proteins | sample SSMProp6N_FD_193582 | JGI IMG/M metagenome (GOLD analysis project Ga0272441, IMG submission 193582) | Marine sediment archaeal communities from Little Sippewissett salt marsh, Falmouth, MA, United States - SSM-Prop-6N | ecosystem: Environmental > Aquatic > Marine > Wetlands > Sediment ...
CTGAATTTCCAATAGCAAGTTCACCTTTCTTTTGGAAATAGCTGATGATAAATGAATGAGAATCTGGATTCTCTCCAGATTCTCTAACTTCTTTTCTTTGGTCAGGGTTTAAATAAAAGAATTTACCCTGACCGTTGCTTACAAAACTAAAAAATTGACACATAAATTTTCCTCCTTTATTTCATTTATTTTTTAACTTCTTTATATCATTTAAAGATTCCCATTTCTTATTTAAAAATTCATAATATTTCTTTTTTTCTTCTGGATTTTCTTTTTTCTCAACATATTCTTTTACAACTTTTTCATTATGTATAATTTTTTCATGATAATGATGTTCTGATTTCTTTTCTTTTTCTTCATATTCATTGAGTGTTTCAATAAATTTTTCTGTAAGTTGAATCTGATAATCTTTTTCCTCTAATAATTCTTCCTGAGTGCAAACTTGATTTTCTAATTCAGAAATCTTTTGCTTCATATTTTGCCATTTATTATATACAAAAAAAACTGCAATTGCAATACTAATTAAAACAATTACACTTGATATAGATTTCCAATATTTAAATATAAAACTTATTATCATACTAGGAATCATTTTTTTCTCCATTAATACGAATTTTGAATCTAGTCGCATGGCTCTTAAACCTCATTTCCATTTTATTTTTATTTTTATCATATATTACGGTTGAATTATTTTTTATTTCTTCTTCTGAAAATTGATATAAATCAAATCTTGAAAAAAGAGATGATATAAATGTATTTACCATTGATGTTGCATAATATTTTTGAGACTGATCAATATTTTGCTTGAGGACCTGATTCAAAAATAACTTTTTAACGAACATACGCCGGCTCTGACGAACAATTATATCCTTTTTAAGGTTTTCTATTGCTTCATCAAAATTATTTCTAAAATCATCTAAATTAATAGTATATTCTCCAATTTTCAAAACTGGATTTTCAAGAACTTTTTCTGGAAGATTTTTCAAATCTTCAATCATAAATAAATATACCCTTTCTTTTTTTATATCATAAGATTTTGAAGTTTTCAAATTTTCAATTAATTCACGATAATCCATTACTAATCGATTCATATTAACCTTACCAATTTTTTCTCCAATTAAATTCTTTTTAAATTGTTCTTCTGATTTTATTGGATTTTCTGGAAACATTTCTTTGCTCATTTCACTCATTCGTAACTCCTTAAAAATTCATAATCATCTTCTTTGCATTTAATTTCAGAAATATGTAAACATTTATCATGAATTTGTGATCTTTCAAAAATATCCCTTGTTTTATATTTAGATGCACATTTATTATAAACTGATATAAAACAATCCGAATTAATTTTCATATGTGCAATTGGTTCCTTATTATGTATTTCTGATTTAAAATATAAAATAGAAATAATTAAAAATAATGATATAAAAAATAAAAACTGTTGTATTTTCATAATTCAATCTCCTCTGTTGATTCTTCAAATTCAATCAATTCAACAACTTTTTTAATAAACTTTTGCATTAAAATTGCACGTGACCTCGAAGTCACTTTAATATCTAAAATTGGACATGAAAGAGTTTTTCTTCCTTTCTTATCTTTTTTGATTTCATGAACATCTTGACATAAACATAAAATCTTTTCTTTATCAGGAGATATAATATATGGTATATCTCCTACTTTTACATTTTTAATATATTTATCAATTGTTTCGTGGTCAAGAATCATATTACCTTGACTTGATGCAATTTTAGCATCCTTAATTTTTCTTTTATACTCTCTTGATTCTCTTCTTTTTTCAGCTCTTTTTGACATAAAATTCTCCCTTAAACATTAATATACTAATTTTTTTAGAAAAGTCAAATTAAATTTATACTGCAAATATAGAAGTGTCGTTTTCTTCATTTATACTTTCATCTTTTTCTTCACATTCAATTTCTTCTTCTTCATCAAGATCATCTTCATTTATTTTAAATGTTTTACGAATTCTAAATTCCTCTTTTTTTCCTTTATTCCATTGATTTAAAGGAGAATAAAATCCAACAACTCTTGAATAAACTACCATCTTTTCATTACATCGTCTTTTAGCCATAAATACCTCTTTGTTTTCTGTTTTAAAATTTACTTCAGAAAACTTTCACACAATTCTGGATTTTTCATTACCTGAACAGATTTTTCTGTTGTTGAAAGTAAAATAGTTGGCATACCAGAAATACCACGCCCAAAATATCTATTTGAAAAGGCATCAAATTTTGTTTTAAATGTTCCTGTTTGGATAAACCAAGCTTCACCACCAAACTCTTTTCCTTGATCAGCAGCCGTTGAATACATTTGAGTGTATTGAAATGCAGGTGTATGTTTATGCGCTGTTACAACGACATCTCCAGGATAAAATTCTTTATACAATCTTCTTTGTCCGTGATTTTCATTGTACATAGAATATCCTTTTCCAACATGACTCATTACAATAGAATAGGAAACAGTTGTCCCTCTTTTTTTATTTATAATTTCTAAATTTAAAACTCCCATACCATCAAAATAAACAAAATCATCTCCAAACATATGTTGAACAATTGAAAATCCAGTATTTTGCTCATCCCTATTATCATCATGATTGCCCCATGTCATAGCTAAAACTTTATTTTTTGCTTTAAATTCCTCAAGGATAGATGCTAAAAGTTGTGTTTGTTCTTTTGGTCCCATGATTTGATCGAGAATGCAAGAAGCAGTTCTAAATTTAACAAAATTATCCCTATAATCACCAACACATAAAACATACATTCCATCAGTATTAGAAATATAATCAATATTTCTTCCAAACGATGCATAATCAACTGAACTTGATCCCATATGCCAATCAGCAGAGGTTGCTATAGCAATATTATCTCTATCTGTTTCTATTTTTATAGTTGCAAAAACTTGACCATTTGACATTCTATCAGTCAAATTTTGATGTTTTTGAAAATGATCAAACAATTCTTTCCAATGAACATTTTCAGATTCATTTTTATCTAAATATTCAATAATATCATTTTCTAGAATATTTTTTTCTTCTTTTAATCCCAAAAATTCTTCAACTCGTTTTAACCCTTTTTTTCTTTTCTGAAAAAATGAACTCGCTGAAATTCCATTTGAATTAAGAAAGTCTTGAATTGACATACCACTTGCAGTTGCAAGCGCCTTGACTTGTTGTTTCAAAGATTCATAACTACTCATAACTTTTAATTTCCTCTATAATTAACAATAAATCCTGTAAATTTTTATGATTTTCTTTTACATCATATACAATTTCTTCTTTAAAAAAATCATGTTTTGTTTCATAGGATAAAAGAAATTTATCATCATATATTTCTGAAATTTCTATTTCCTTGTAAATAATATGATTTGAATCCCTTAAAATACCAGAATAATAATAATCTTCATGAATTGGTTGAATAGTTTGACCATCAAATCGATCATTTAATAAAAAAGTACAATATTCTTTATAAAACATAATCAAAAATTTTCTAAGGATAATTTCAGTAATATCTAATTCAACATAATCTTCAAAAATATTATCTATTGTTTCAGCAATGACACGGGCAAGGATTCCTTCATGTTTTAATAATCTTTTAGGAATTTCTATTATTCTAAAATTGGATTGTTTAATATAGATATGAATATCATTTTCATTTATAAAAAATGCTTTTGAATGATGCATTTTTGTTACATTACTTCCAAATCTTAACCATAAAGATCTTTTACTCCTTTCATCCTTTTTATCTTGTTCAAGTGCCTGACAATTAGCAATTGTATCGACACTACCAGACAAACGATCAATAGCATTTGCCATTTTATCTATTTTAGAAATTAATCTATCATCAATCAATGTTTTTTCTGGTAAAATCAATTTTTTTCGTTTAAAAAAATTAAACATAATTTTCTCCTTTCATTAAAATTATTTACTAAAACAACTTAAAATCATATTGTTCATAAAGTTCATCTTTTCTATCAACAATATCTGCATAATCTTCAAAGAATTTTCCTAATATTGTTTGATAATGTGCATCAATATCAACATATTCATCAAGGTCAAATTCTTTTGGTAAAAACTCTTTAATTGCAATGGTATCTATAAAATATTTGTTATCTGATTTTAATTTTAAAATTTTTGCTTTATCTCCTCCTTGATGTGGTTGATAAATATCTTCAAGGTTTAATTTAGATATTAAATTATTAAAATGTATTGCTGCTTTAACTTGTTGAGGAGCTTTTTTTTTAAAAGTTGAAAGTGTTTCAGATTTATATTCATAATATTTCTTTATTCCATTAATTGTTTTTGGGATTGCAATTTCTTCAATTGGAATGTCATCAAAAATACTTTTTACTTTTTTAATATAATTTTTAATATCAAGTCCCCAAACAAGTCTTTTAATGTATTTTATCATATATGGTTTAAGTTGTGTTGGAGTATCTGATCTTACAGTTTGCATTCCCATTATCTTCATATCTGGATAACCATATCTATCGCCTTCATTATCATAAACATAAATTGCATATCTCTTTTTTGCCTTCCAAAAAGCACCCTTTCCTATTATTTCCCGATCCATATTCATTGTATTTACAAATCCACCAATCATATTATACATATTTTCATAAATTTCTTTGATTTTTGGAAAAAGATATTTTTTTTCAAATGAATCTAAGAAATCAACAATATCATAATCAGACATATTTTTTAGTTTTTCTTCTGGTAATTTTTGAACAATTGGAGTAACATCAAGATAAAAGGAATCTGTATCACCTGCGATAATATTATCATGATTTTCATCGAGTCCACAAATAGTATTAATATATTTGTTAACTCGTGTACCACAATACATATTTGCAACTTGTCCCATTGTAGTAATTGCCTCAGCCATATCTTTATCAAATAAAGGAAAAGATTTCACCTGCAATGCACCATAAAAAGAATTCAAAAGAATTTTTTCTGCAAGTTGTATATTATTTAAATTTCTTGATTTAATTAAAAGTTCTTTTCTTTTTAAAGCATCTTTTTCATTTTTTGCAAGATTTCTGTATTTTCCTGATTCTGTTTTATGATTTTTTCTTTGTAAAAACAAAGATGAAATTAAATTAGGAATAAATCCTTCCTTTTTAGCATCAAAAACAGTTCCAAATGGAGTTATTATTTTTTTCTGTTTTTTCCAAGGTTCAAAATCAAATGTACCAGTAATAAAATCATCTATAGCATTAATATTTTGCTTCTCATTATGTAAAATAGTTTCAGGACTCATATTACAAAAACGAATTAGGGAAGGATACAATGATGTTAAATCTTCAGATAAAATCCATTCCTTTCTTCCAAATTGAGGTTCATAAACAACTGCACCAACAATACTTTCTCCTGTTTGACCTGAACCAGTTGAAGGAATAATTTTATTTTCATCCAATAAGCGATTAAAAAGATTTGCTGCCCATACAGCAGTAGTAGATGCAAATTTTTTTGGATTTGAACCTGAATAATGAGCAATAGAAAACATCAAATCTATATAACCAAGATTTTTATCAATTGCTTCAAGACATTCAACATCCCCTATGTTGTATATACAATATTTTTTCTTATCATTAAGCCACAATGTTCTTAAATCACCATCATAATTTATCTTTCCAATGCCAGCAACTGATTGGGAAACATCCTCTAATTTATATGAATCCCTTTTATTTTGTGTATATTTTTTATCAAGCTGAATATAATCCAATTGATTGATTCCAACAATATCCCAACTCTCTATTTTAGATCCATCTAATTTTTCAAGCTCCTTATGTTTTAAATAATTAAATGGAGATATTTTTTTTGCTTCATTATTTCCAAGTAATTTTTTTGCTCTTCTGAGGAAATAAGGATCATCAAAATAATCAGAGTTCCATCCACATGTGACATCAAATTCATTTTGCCGTACAAATGATATAAAATGTGAAATTAATTCCTCTTCAAATTCAAAAGAATATATTTTCATTTCTTTTGCAATTCTAAAATATTCTTCAATATTAGACCATTGTTCTATTTTTTTATTAATTTTAACAATAAATTCCTTATCTTTTTCAATAAAAAATTCAATATGTTCTAGTTCTTCTGGATCACTAACAATTAATTTAATTTCATCTTTTCTTTTTTTATATTCTTCATATTGTTTTACTTTTTCATGGATCATTTTTCTAACTGCATCAGCTTTATCTTTATATTTTTTTAAAAATACCTTTTTAGCATTCATTAAAGAATTTTCTACTTCAAAAAGAGTTTTAAATTGATTTAATTCAGGAAATTTATATTTAAACCAATCAATTGATTCAAATTCATCTGTCAATGCCCATAAATGTATATTATTGCTCGATCTATTTAATCCAGAAATAGTAACAATAGGATGTTCTGCTTCTTCTGCATGTGGAAATCCTTTTTCTGACCAAACCTCAATATCATAAAACAGAACTTTAATTTTATCTGAATCAAAGTTTTTTGCAAGATTATCCTCTCTTATTTTTTCTACAATTGGAAGTTCACGACCTATATTACCGACAACTAAAGATCTTGGATATGTTCTAATTGCTTGATTAAATTCATTAAGATTAATATTTACTACTTTATCAACATTTTCATTTTCTGGAAATGTTTTATATTCTGTTTCTTTGCTTGTTTTTAAGAAAAAATATGGCTGAAAATGATTATCCCTTTCATAAACTTTAGTTCCATTTTCATATTTACTAACATATAAACTATTTCCTATCCTATCAATATATGTATACATTTGATCTCCTTTTACTTTCTTTTTTTATACAAGTTTTTTTAAGAAAGTAAAGTATTAAAATAATTCAATTTTAGATTTTTTAATTTTTTTAACAGTTGGATCCTTAGATACTTTTTTGTTTTTTGGTTCTTTTCTTTCTGGAGTAACAAGTTCCTTTTTTTCTCTTATCTTCTCAGACTGTATTAATTTCTTTTTTCCCTTCCTTTCATAAACAATTTCATGTTCATATACAACACGTTCGACTAATTTTAATTGACATTCATTTATAACAATATCATTGAATTTTTCAAATGCTTCAATCAATTCATCATTCATTTTTTTAAGTTTTGTAATTTTTGGTTCTGAAAGTAAATTATGAAATTGAGCTGCTTTAAAAAGGGCTTTAAAACTTGTCATATATCCTGTAATATTTTTCCAAGTATATTTATTTTCTTTCTCATTATAATTCTTCCTTTCTATCCATGCATCTTTTTTAGAGACAACAATTCTGAAATTTTCAGTCAAATTAATTATTCTTTCGTCTTTACTCATTTTTTTTACCTCTTTTCTTTTCCTTGGGTTTATCATCATAATTAAAAAATTCTATAAATTCTTCATCTGTTCCACATTCTTCAAGAGTTTCCATAAAACTCATAGCACGTTCAATGGAACAATTAAAATAATCTGCAACCCTATATATAATTGGATCATCACTTGTAACTTTCGCTCCCAAATTAGTTATAAAAAACTTCTTTTTCGGTGTAAGTTCTTCAATAAATTTATAAATTTTCATTGGAGATACTTTTCCTACCATCAAATTAACTTTAAAAGCAGCTTGAAATAATTCTGGATGATATGAAATATATCTTACTAATGGATACACAAGGTTTTCAACTACGGACATCGAATAAACTTTTCTTTGAGGATCATTTTCGAGATTCATTGATTCAAGTTTTTCCCTATTAAACAAAATTTTTTCAATATTCTCATATGACCGTCCATTTTTAGATTTTGTTATTCTCATTATAACATAAAAATAATTATTATTTTCTAAAATTTCATTAAGGCATTTAAATTCAGTTAAAATGGTTATTAAATCAGTTAAAGTTGTTTTACGATGTTTTATTTCAAGTTCTTTTTTTTCTTCTACTTGCCCTAAAAATTCCATTATATCCATTTTATCCTCCTTTATAAATTAATTCTTCAATTTGTTGTTGTTTTCTTTCTGCCAATTTCAATTTAGCATTTATTCCAGAAAAAGTATTTTTTTTAATAAAATCAATTATATTAGAATCACTCCAATTATATTTTACCTTCAAATCATTAATATCTTTTGCTTTAACATATGCATCCCAAAGGAAAACATATTTACCATCATCAATAACTTTAAGAATTGACCTATTAATTGAAGAATTAAGAAATTCATTATCAAACACATAAATTGAATGGGATTTTTGTATTTCTTTTAAATAATTTAATTTTAAATTAGCTGAAATCATAGATAGTATTTGTGTATCACGATCAAACGTGAGCTTATCTAACATACCTTCTAAGACAATTATTGGAAGATTATGATTCACAGTATTCTCCCCAAAGAAAAATCGCTCAGAAGAAGATTGTGTTACCATATTGAGGTATCTAAAATAACCATCAGAATTTAACATACGCATTCCAAAACCAATAGCATTATTCTTTGAATTTAAAAAAGGAACTACAATTCCTTCAAAACAAACATTTTTTCTCCATTTTTCTTGATATTGTTTTGTTTTAAATATTTTATTGAATATATTATAAGGATTGCCTACAAGGTAAAATATTTGATTCCAATGTCTTTCATGTATTTTTCTTTTCTTTAAATAAGTTGCTGGAATAGAATCTTTCTTTAAAGAAGATATTGGGTGCATCCAATAATAAAAATTTTTAATAGAATTTAATTCAATAATAGGATTTTCAGTTTTTATGATTTCTATTTTTTCGTTTTTCTTTATTGATATTAAATTTTTTCTAAATTGTTCTTGTATAAACTCTTTCCATAAATTATAATCAAGAGTTTTTATAAATTCAGAAAAAGAATTATTTTCACCGGCTATACAATTTCTTCTATGGCAATAAAAGAAAGGTTTTTCCGTATCAAGACCAAGAATATATGCTGATCTTTTATTTGGTTTAGATTTTGAATCCCCACAAAAGGGACATCTAAAAGATGCTTTATTTGAACTTATTTTTAATTTTCTGAGTAATAATCTCTGTAAATATGTTCGCATTCAAATCCTTTTTTACAAATACAATCATTTATTTTTATATACGTTTTTTTGAGAATGTAAAGAGAAATTTAATAAAGATTCCACGGAATAACTTTCCATGGCTTTTTTTCATAAAAAATTATTGCAGATTCTTGATTTATATTTGATTCTTCATCTTTAGATATTGCATATTCAATATTAATAATATCTATATCCAACTCTGTTTCAAGAAAAATATTAATTACATCTTGTAAAGAAAGTTCCTCTTCATAAAATTCATTTTCATCAGCACCATCTGGAAATTGAGAATAAATATATCCTTCATCATTTCTAAAAACTTTAGTTGGTTTTAATACTATTATTTCCACAATAAACTCCTTATTTTAATTTTACTAAGCATTAAGACCATCAAGAAAACCTAAAAATGTTATTTTAAATAAAATATGAGAAAGCCATTCAATCTCGCCAATCTCTTTTATTTCATTTTCATTAACATTCATTCCAAACCAATACTTCCAAGGAATATAATCAAGCTGATAATGTTCATCATTTATTTTAGATTTTCCACACACATGAAGAATTTTTTCATCACCATCAGATATAAATGAAACTTCAATGGCATAATAACATTTTTCAGGTTTAATTTCCCTAAGTTTTTTCCATACTTTTAAAAATAATTCTTTATCATTATTAGGATAATTTTTTTCTAGTTTCGACCATACATTTTCAAAATCATTTCTCCAAATTAAAACATCTAAATTCATAGACTCCTCATTTATTCATAATCAACAACATCACCATAATGAAATTGAGCTGATGGGCAATCCCATATGTTAATACAATTATATTGAAACTGATCTTTTAAAAATTCTAAAGATTCCCATTTTGTATTGACATATTTATATTCCTTTTTAAGATACATATAATAAAAATTTTTAATCTGTTGGGTCCAAAATGCAAATACATTATCATATTTTTCATGGTTAAATCTTGCAAAATATTCTATTCCATAATTTTTATTTTTTTTATCTTTTCCAATAGACAATGATGCAACCAATGATTCAGAAAGCAAATCACATTTTACATCATCTGGATATTTTCTGAAATGTGTATGTTTTAATAATTTTTCTGCTATTTTAACATAATTAATCATTAAAATTTTTCTTAATTTAAGTCTTTCATTAGATAATTCATCATTTTCCTTATCCTTTAAACACAATTCTTTATATTTAACAATTAAATCAAAAAGTTCTTTCTTATCAACAAAATCCCTTTTTTCTTTTTTATCCCGTCTCTTTTTTAAAGTATCTCTGTGGATAATTGGCACTTCTGATTTCTTCTCCTTCCTAAGAACATTTAATCCTAAAAATTTTAATAATTCATAACTCATAATTATTTACTCAAGACGGTTTTTAAAATTTCAATTTGATTTCTATCTAATTTTGAAATAACTTCATATAATTCACTTCCTGTCATTCTATTTAATTTATTTGATATATAATTATTAAAATTTATATCATCGAGATCTATTTCAATTTCTTCATCTATTTCATATAAAATATCAATATAAGCCTCCTCAGAAAAAACTTCCAGTTTTAAATCTAATATTAAATAATTTTCATCACATTTAATTTGATTGATTTCTTTCAAATAATGATTCATTTTTTTCTCCTTCAAAAATTAGTAAATTTTTCCATTAATATCTGTAGTTCATATTTCATACACCATTTTTCAAAAAGACTTTTATTTAAACTTCTTTTTTGATGTGATCTATATTGATCCATTACATCCTCAGATAATTGTTTTGGAATATTATTAAGGTCTATCAATCTCATATTCCGTTTAAAATTCATTTCTTGCTCTTGATAAAGTTTTTTAAAATTATATTCATTTTTTTCTTCATCATCAGTAAAATAATTTTTTAAAATAGTTTTTGGTCCAAAAGCTTTTTGTTTCTTGGTTGGGTTGACAAAAACATCATCATCAGACATAATATTTGGAATTCCATCTCCAGAATCTCCATAAAGAATATGAAATTTTCTATATCTTTTTGAATCTTCTTTGGTCAATAATTTCCATTCAGTAAAAATATCTTTTTTGGTTGAATGTTGATAAATTTTTTCTGAAGTTATATATTTTTTCTTAAAAGGATTATATAAAAAAACTCTATTTCCAACAAGCTGTAAAAAATCATGATCCCTGGATATTATTACCAACGTATCATCAATATGTTTAAATTTTGAAATAGTTGCAATTATATCATCACCTTCACAATATTTTCTTTGAAGAAAACAAAAAGGAAATATTTCTTCAAGTTCATTTATCAATTTATTAGAAAATTCAATTAAATCTATCATAGCAGGATCTTTTTTTCTATTTACCTTATAATAAGGAAAAACTTTTTTCCTCCAAGAACCACCTTCAAGAGCAATAATTGTATCTGCAAAATTACTATCATTCTCTTTAGAGTAATATAATATCTTTTCTATAATATCTGATCTAACATTATTTTCAACAACATCAATCCCAAATCCTTCATTTAAGCAAGATTTATAAAATTTATGCCAGGACATATGAAAAATATTCATGAAATCAATTATTATACTATTCATTTTTACTCCTATAATATTTCTACTTTATTTTCTACACGATTTTTTAAGAAAGTAAAGTCTTTTAAGAAATATTTTTTAGTATCCTTGTCTTAGTATTAAAAAGTCCTAAAAATCGCTATAAATTGAAATATAAAAGGCTCAGAACAAACTTTTGGACATATCCTTTCTCACTAAAGTTAGTAACATTGAATAATTAAAATTAACATCAATTTTATGTACTATTTCATAAAGAAGATAAAAACCAGAATATTTACTAATATTCTTTTGATCATTTTGACCAAGAAAATATTTTAATTGTATTAAATCGCCTATTTGTAAATCAGATGAGGCAATTTGCATTTGAGCCTGAATAGCATCAGTTAACATATAATCTTCAATAAATTTTGAACTCTTTAATGTCAAAACATTTCTTTTAGAAGAAACAAAATCAAATTTTGGATTTGTAACATTTAAGGAAATATCATTAAGATTATATTTTTCTTCAAAAAGATCAATATCATAATGAATATATCCATTTATTCCATCTTCATAAAAATCTTTTCTCATCATTGGTTCAATCTTTGATATTCCACGAATTGAATTTCTATTTCCATCACCTTCAGTTATTATAGATACATTTGAAAGTTTTTTAACATATTGTTGTGCAAATAAAGATTCAATATTATAAATTAAATAATTATTACCTCTTTGAAAAATAAATTTAGGATCATCAGAAAGATATTCTATTTCTTCTATTGTTTCTATAATATCATAACTATTTGCAATGTAGGAATATGTATCAGTATCATTTAAAACTTTATTTTCAGTTATTATATTATAATTAGAAAAAAGAGTTTCTAACATATAGGAATTTGTTTTATTTTCAAAAGATTTTTTATATGTTTCTGCTTCAAGAAAATTAGCAAAATCCTCATGAATAAATTCAAGTTTATATTTATAAATTTCATTCGTTTTTGTTTCAGAAATATTTGGTATGGCTGTTATAATAAAAGTGAAATCTCTAATAGTTGTTTCTTCTCCAGTATCCCAAACAATATGAAGTTTTTCTTTTCCTATAAATGGAAAATTTTCTCTATAATTAAATTGTTCTTCAATTGTCAATTCTCCATAAAGCCAAATAGATCCAATAGATTCAATTATTTCAATTTCCCGGAAAAGATTTTGAATATTCAAATATTTATTTTCATAATTGATCAATTCAATTTTTCTTAATCTAAGATTTCCTTGTTGATTTTCAACTGTTGTCATAGGGTTCCTTATTTAGAAAAAAGTTTTTTCTGTTTTTCACGATTATTTTTTTGTTTTTCTAATTCTTTTTCTGTTGGTGTTCTTGTACTTTCATCAACACCAAAATTAAAATTTGGTTTTAAATAAAGGTCTTTTTTCTTGTTTCCATTAACACCTATATAATCAAGCTCATTGAATGAAATAGAAAGATTGAGAAATGGTAAACCAGATTCCATAGCTTTAAAATTTCCATCATTACCACCAAATTGCGTTGTTATATTTGATATTCCACATCTCCTGTAAACAAGATATTTTTTATAGCTAGGAAATGATGAAAATTCAACCCTCCAATTAATTGGAGGAGTAATAACATAATCTCCATAAGCTCCAACTGATGTAATACGAAATACAGAAACTATTTGTGCCAATATTTCTTCCTCTTCTCTATTTCTTGGTTTCATGAATTCCCATGCAAGGTCAAAATTTCTTCTTGCGTGACCTGCATAAGCAAGTTTATCATGAGGATTATCAATACCACCACCAAATGCTCCTGATTTCATTGCAAAAACAACTTCTTGAGGTAAAATGGTCGATGCTATTCCAGAAAGTGCCTTATATCCTTTCCATTTTATATATTCACCCAAACCACCACCAAGATTCATTCCTTCAACCGATTGCCACTGACCTACTATTGTATCTGCGGTTGGTCTTATAGGAAGAATGATTGCATCTATTCCTTTTAATTTTATTTCTTTTATTTTTGTTTTGCCTCCTGCTTCTTCTTCATCTAATTTTGCAACAGTATCATCTTTTAATTGCTCAGAAATTCCTGGAATAATAACTTTCGTTCCAATAGGATAAAGTGCTATAAAAGAAACATAAGGAGTTTTTTCTTTAGCAAGCAATTCCTTACTTGCATTTATCATTTCTCTTAATTTAGTAGGAAAAACTAAAATTTTATCGTTTAATTTTAATTCTAATATTTTCTTTTCTAATTCTTCTAATTTATCCATTTAATCACCATTTATTTCTCTTAAAATATCATTTATTCTTTTAATATCTATTTTCCTTTCAATGATATAATTATCTTTTTCTTCTCTTTTTAATTTATATATTTTAATACTTTCATCACAATCAATATCCTGACCGTAGGAATAATACATTTCATCTGGATTTAATATTTCTATTAATCCCCATCTTTCTAAAAGATTCGCAATTTCATTTCTTCTTTCAAGATCTCCTTTTACCCATTCAGGAAATTTTCCATCAATAAAAAATCCTTCCTTATAATGTATTAGAAACCATCTTGAAAAAACTTTTATTATATGACATGTTTGATATAATATTTTATTTTTATGATTTCCAATTCCAAGTCTTGACAGTGTTTCTGAAATAATTTTAATTTTGTGCTTTGGTTTAATTTCAATTAGATTGGTTGTATCTAGTTGACAATTCATAACATCATTCATAACATCCTCTTTTTTTATTCAATATTATTTATTATAGATAAAAAGAGAATTATTCGTATAATGTTTTTGCTATAGGCTTATTTAGAAGCCCAAACAATAAATCCCTGACCCCATTCCTCCGAACATTGCCATCCTTCACCACAATTATTTAAATAAAATTTTTGTATCTTAACAACAATTTTTTCTAGTATCTCAGGTAATCCAGTAAATGGATATATTTCAGAATAAGAAATGAGTGGAATTGGAAATATTCCAAAAGATCCTTTTTCTTTCCAATCAAAAGCATCCATTAATATTTTATATAAATCAGAATCATAATCACTCCTGAAAAGTTTTTTTGAATCTGGTTTAAATTCTATATTTGAATCAATTATTTTTTTAAACAATGATAAAAAGAAATTCAGTGGTTTAAACACACTCTGAACACTAACTTTTTTTGGAACAACATAATTAATAAAATGACCACCATTTTTTAAAATTCTATATTGCTCAGAAATTAACTTTGAAATATCATCAGCATTTTCAAAATGTTCAAGCAATCCAACATTAAAACTAGAATCAAATGTATTATCTTCAAAAGGAAGATTCATTCCATCACCAACTACAAAATTTCCTTTAAATCCAAGTGAATTAAAATTTTCTTTGGCTACTTCTATGGCATTTTCTGATTGATCCAATAATGTACAATTCCACCCATGATATGCATGATATAAAGAAAGATTTCCTCTTCCACAACCAATTTCAATGCATTTTCCTTGTTTTTTGTTATAAAATAATTTATCAAATAGATCATAGTGTTTTTGAAAAACTAATTGCATTTGTGTTTCTGGTTCTCCAGTTGTAAAATAATTATGCTTCTTTTCTTTTCTATCTTTCCAGTCTAGGTTGAAATATTCCTTTGATCCATCTTTCATATTATTCTCCGTTTTATGAATAGAATCAGAATCTTTATATTTTCGATAAATACACGATCTAAAATTATACATTATTTCATATGTCTCCTTATAATTGATAATATTTTATACATCATCATCATCATCTATTTCATTTAATTCATCAACAATTTGGCAGTTTTCATATTCATCAAAAATTGTTTTTAGAGCACCATCTAATTTTGATCCCTTAAATTCTTTCATTATTAATACTAATCTCTTATAATTATTCTTCTTCTTTTTTATTACATTTTTTATCTAAAACACTAAATCCTATCATAACTGTAAAGAATAATAATATTTCCCCTGGTGTAATTAGATCAACATTATTTGCCGCAGAAACTAGTATAAGAGCAAAAAGAGCTATATTAGGTAATAACATCCTTTTCATAATAAACATTCCAAATCTTTTAAAATTTCTTCAGCTAATCTATATCTATTTTCTATATAATTATCAGTTTCAAAACTATTTTCTTTAAAACCTTTTTTATATTTTTTATTTTCATAATTAATTATAATTGATCCTATACCTTTCATATCAAGATCAATTAAAACATTCTTATCTTTTAGCTTATCTTTTAAAATTTCCATTACTTTATAAGCTTCATAAATATTTTTTAAAATCATACAATTCTCCCTTAAAAAATTATATTATACTTAAAAATTCAAAAAACACAAGGTATTATTTTAAAAAAGTTTTATTCGTCTATTTCTATTTTACTATTATAGAACATGTACCATCTTCCATCATTTAATTCTGTATATTTTACTCTAATTGCTGATTTACTAATATCAACTATTTCTCCATAATCCCATCCACAATTATTTTCACATATAACTTTCATTCCAATTTTATATTTAGATTCCATTAATTCTGGATTATTATGAATATTACCTATGACCTTTCCATTATTATTGATTATTAGATCCCTTAAGTCATAATATTCTTCATTTAATCCATCTCCATAAAAACTACATTCATCAAATTTAACCAAAACATTTTCTTTTCGATATAATGTATCTCCATCATAAAAATCATCAAACGACATAATATCATTTTCATATACTTCAATTCCATTTATCATCACTCCTTGCTCTATTTCTGATTTTCTTTCTAATATTCTTTCCAATCTAAATTGTAAATCATCAAATACAAAATAGAAAAAACTATCACCTTCCCATATTCTAAAGTAATAATCTTTACCTCCTAAATTGACACTATTACCGCATTTATCTGTAGGTTCTTTAAAATCCTTCTCAAATGCATCTATAAATGTTTGTGCCAACTGATGAACTCCCTCTCCTTTCGGACACAATGAAACATCCTGCTCGTACATTTCGTAACATCTAAGATTTTTAGTGGAATTTATTCTTGAAAAAGGACAAAAATCACAATTCACAATTTCTGACTTAATTAACTTCCTGCATACTTCTATATGCTCCTTAGTTATATTTTTAAAATTCTCTCTCTTCCTTTCATCTTTCATTCAGTTACTCCATAAAAGTTTTTTGTAAATTTACACTTTCAATTTTTGCCAGAACATGAGCAATTTTTTTACCTGCATTTCCAATTCCAAAAGTGTCATTTGATATGCCTAGTTTATTTCTCATATGAGTTTCAACTAAATCAACAATCATATCTGAATTATAATCACTCCACAGGACATTACCACATCTCTCACGCATTCTTTGCCTATTTCCAATATCAACTACAGGAACACCAAGAAAACTTCCTTCACGGATGCCTGATGAACTATTACCAACCAGACATTTGCAATTATTAATCAATCTGGCATAATCCTCAGGAGAAATATTTTTAACGAACTGAATCTTGTCATTACTTTTATGTGTTTCCCTGAATATCCTAATTCTCTTTGATATATCATCAGTACCTGCATCAATATTTGGCCATAACATGAAAGTCTGCATATTAAGTTTCTCAACAGCTTTCAGTGTCTCTTCAATCTGCTTTCCGGCATCCATATATTCTGTTGTTACCGGATGTTGCATAACGACAATGTATGGCTTATTTGGATCAAGAATTGCTCCTGCACCTCCTGCTCTTTTGAAAATATCTGCATCTAATGATAAATCAATATCAACAAGTAAGTCCATTGCAGGACACCCAACATTAAAAACCATATCAGGATCTTCCCCCATTGTAATAACGCGTTGTTTCGACTTTTCTGTTGCAGGGAAGTGAATATGTGCTAATTTTGTAATTGCATGGCGAACACTTTCATCAATTGATCCTGTAAGTTCACCACCTTGAGTATGAGCAAGTGGAATATTCATATATGTTGAAGCAATGGCGGTAGAAATAGTTTCAAAACGATCAGCAATTGTTAAAACAATATCAGGTTTGAGCATATTAAATATAGTAGGAAGCTCCATGAGTCCTATACCGGTCGATTTAGCCATAGTTAATGGTGAACTACCTTCAAGTATAAAATTCACCGTAGAATCGATTTTAAACCCATCAGATTCGATTATTTTTCTAACATTACCATAACGCTCAAGAAGAGCAGATGCACCAACAATGAGTTGTAGTTCGAGCTTGGGATGTTCTTGAATAGCTCTCATTGCTGATTTGATTCTAGCATAATTTGCACGAGATGCGACTACTACACATATCTTTCTTACTTCTGGAAATTTAATTATTGATGTCATCATTTACTCCATATCTTATATTTTCTATTTTCTCCACTTTTTGTACATTGCATCATTTAGCTTCTCTCTGTTTTCTAATTTTTTCTTGTTTTTTACATTTCTTCACTGCCGATCTCCACACAAAAAACGCTCTTATGAATGGAATGATAGGAAAGAATACAAAAAATCCAATCACACTCAACATAAGAAATAATGCCTCGGCTATCTCTGTTGCAAAAGATAAAAAATATTTAATCTCTATCCAATATCCTTCAAAATTCCAGAGTGTTCTCCAATATCCCAATTTGGCTTTGTTACTTGGACAATTTCTGATCTTGTCACCATCATATATTAGATCTTTATTTTTCATCATTCTTCTCCTGTAATTTTAAAGCATTTCATGCTAGATCCTGAATCTGTTATCTCCCCATCTTCCAACATATTTTTTCTTCACTTTCAATTCTTCTTCAGAAACAACTCTGGTTCCAGTACCATTCACCACTTCAACGAAATCCCTGTACTCACACAATTCTCGCAATTCCATAGGATCAATAGAAACTTTAACATCAGGTGTGGTCATTGTTTTATCTAGGATGAAATGTTTTTCAATCATTGAAATATTCTTACATAGAGCGACTTTAGCAACTTCAATTCCAAGGGAATGATCAGAGAAACCAATTTCATGATTCCACAATCCTTGCTCAAAATTCATATTATCAATCATAAATAAATTTGAATTTTTTGGTTTAGTTGGATATTCAGAAATACAATGCATGATGGTATGCTTAACATCAAAATCTTCTAGGTTATTTAATAGATTAACTATATCTTCACTATCCATCATACCAGTGGATACTATAATATGTTCAAAATTTTCAGATAATTCCTCAAGCATTCCATAACTTTCATTATCTGTACTAGCAACTTTGATATATTCCATTCCAAGTGTTGAAAGAAATGGAATCAATCTTCTATCAAAACATGTTGTTAAAAACTCGACATTATTTTCTTTACAGCATTCAATTAGGTCAATATGATCATTCTCAGATAGTTCTGTCTTCTTGTACCAATGTATGTCCCAACCATCGCCAACAAGATGATCTGCTTTGAAACTTTGAAACTTAACGAAATCAGCACCACAACTTGCAGCAGTTTTAATCATTTCCTTTGCTATCTCCATATCTCCACAATGATTAGTACTACATTCAGCAATTATTTTAGTTCTCATATGATTTCTCCCAATATTTTTTAAACATTTCTTCAAATTCCTTTTTAAAATCATCATCATCATGATCAAGCTTACACAAAAATTCATGATTTAATTCTTCATTAGTTAATATATCAGTATCAACTAATTCTTCACACTGATTTATTATATCATTTTTATATGTCAATGTCAACTTCACAGGAGAATATTCTCCTAATTTTGTTTCAACCTTTACCCAAAATTCTTCATTACTAGAATTTATAAACACATCTGATATTGTATTATGGCATTTTTTTAACAATAAAAAATCTTTTTCATCATTAATAATTATTTTTTCATAATACCGTTCTTTCATTTCAAAAGATTCAATTTTATTTGTTTCTGTATTAAGTAAATGGCAATATTTTTTTTCAAGTTCTCCTCTATTTTTTTGATATAAGGAACCACAATAAAAAATATTATCTTTTTGCTGAGACATATGATAATGACCCGAAATAATTTTTTTATATTTCCAATAATCAGTTTTAAAGAGAGAATCTTTTTTTGAAATAGCTTGTCCATGTCTAAATCCAGAAAAATCAAAATGTCCAAAAAGATAATTTTTTTCGTTATTATGTTTGGATATTTGTTTAGATATTCTAGGAGCATTCAATTCATTTATCCAAGGACAAAAAATTAAATTATCCTTAACATAAACATCATCAATAATTAATTTTCCTCCTTCAAACATAACTGGAAGAGAGGTTATTTTATTCGTATTTGTATAATAACAATCATGATTTCCAGCAATGACAATATATTCACACATTTGAGATATTTCTTTATGAATTTTTTTAAATGTATCTATTATCATAAAATCACCAGCTAATCTTTTATCATATGTATCTCCACAGTTTACAACAAGATCAACATCCCTTTTTTTAATAATTTCCTTTACATATTCCAATCCTTTTTTCTGATAATTAATAAAAGATTCAGATGAATTTGTTCCATGATGTAAATCTGAAATAATTAAAATTTTCATTGATCCTCCTAATTCCATCTTTTTTTATTTGTATTATTTGTAATATTCCATTCTTCAACCTTCACAAATCCATTTGTTGCCCTTTGGATCTTTTTAGCATTTTTTTCTGAAATTGTCAAAAAACATCTGGATCTATAATTAGTCAATGTCCCAAAGGCAATTTTAGATTTAATAGCGAGTTGTCTATAAGTTATTTTATTTTTAATCATATACCATTGTAATTTTTCAATGGCAGTATTTAATTCAATAATTGGTTCTTCAAGTCCATAATAAGATAAAATTTTTTCTTCATCTTCATCTGTTATTTTATATCGTTTAAATGCAGAAGATAAATAATATTCTCCAAAACCAAGAATTCTAGAAAAATTATTTAAGGAATAACATTCTTTCCAGCATTTAAATTTTACAAATCTTCTTAAACTAGTTCTTATTTTCATTAAATCTCCATATCATAAACAATCTTTCCATTTTTTCATCATCTTATGCCTCCATAATATTTTTTATTAATAATGTAACAGCATCAATAGTTTCATTAAGAATTTCATTTTTCTCATCAAGTTGAATTGCATTTTCTTGTAAATTCTTAGCAACAGTAAACAAAAATGTTAAAATATCATTATTATTTTCAAATTTATCACAATATTCTAAAATATTTCTAAATTCAATATTATTAGAATATTGTGATAAATTTACATTTTTTCCTGATGATAAATTCCAATTAGAAGTTTTTAACATAATTTACCCCTATACTTTCAAAATTAATTTACTTTTTGCTCTTGTAATGGCAGTGTATAGCCATTTTCTTTTTTGTAAATTTGTTGAACCAATTGGTTCAACAATAACAACACAGTTTTCATATTCTGATCCTTGAGATGCATGTGTTGTAATGCAATAACCAAGGTCAAATTTATCATATTTTTTTAATCCCTTCAATTCTTTTCCAGTCTCCCAAAAATGACTATCAAATTTACATTCAAATTTATTATAAGTTATTTCTGGATAAAAATCAAGTCCAGAATATCTTACAACAGTATTTCCAGCCATTCCTATTAATCCATTTGTTAAATATAATTCACCAACATTAGTAAAAACATATTTTTCCCAATTATTTTTCTTGCAAATTAATTTTTCTCCTTTTATTGGAAAATCTTTTTCTTTTCCTAATCTCATTAATGTATTATATTTCCTTCTTGTTTTATTATATCCACAAATAACTTGATTTGCATTTTTAAATGTTTTTAAAGGAAGTTTATCTACAATCCAAACATTATTTCCATATCTACCAATATTTAATTTAGTTCCATTAAAAATAGCTTCTGATAATTCAATAATTGAACTTTCTTTTGCTTGTCTAAGTGGTTCATTCAATCTAATATCTGGATTTTCTAAAAGGAAATTATTACCTTCTATGGGATCAAGCTGATTGTGATCTCCAATAAAAATAATTGGAATATTAAAAAATAATAAATCATCTATTAATTCCTCATTTAACATAGAGCATTCATCAACAATAAAAAGTTTAAAAGATCGTAAATCTGATCTCATTTTCAATATTTTTTCAAAATTTCCTCTTTTATCTTCTCTAAAATTATAAATTTTTGAATGTATTGTTGAGGAATTTGGATGTCCTTTGGCAGCTAAAACCTGTGCAGCTTTTCCAGTATATGCCATAAAAGAAACAACTGATTCACTAATACCAATTTCCTCTATGATATATTTAACCAACGTGCTTTTTCCACTTCCAGCACATCCAGAAAGAACAAAATATTTTTGCTCGTTCTTCTTATACCATTTTTTTATCTTTTTTAAAACTGATTTTTGAGTTTCAGTTAATATTATTTTCATAAACAATCTTCCATCTTATCAAAGTGTATTTTAACTCTAAATATATCATAATAAAATAGATTTGTCAACACTTTTTTAAAAGATTTTAAAATTACTGTTTTTGATTTAAAATAAAATTTAGATTTCTTCTGAATCATCTAAAGATGTATCTGCCATATCATAATTTTCTGTTTTTCGAAAAAATTCATATTCCATTGTTAAGCGGGTTTTAATATCATCAATAATATCTGCTGTTTCTAATTCCTCATATGAAAGAACTGAATCTTCCTTTAAAAAAAATTTTTTTCTTTCACCATTAGGTTTTACTGAAAAAGTTACTGACCTAAATGGTTGGCAGATACAAACAATCCCACGGGGTGTTTTAACATCTACTATTCTACACACATCCTTAAATTTTTTTCCATCATATTCTCCAATAAAATCAATGTGCGTTTTTGTTATTCCAATAACAATCATAAATATTCCTCCTGTCCTTTTAAAAGTTCTTCTTTAATTTTTACTAATTTCTTAATATCATTTTGGTCTTTTTTAATTATTTTTTTTGCAATTTCTCTTGCAGTTGAATTTTCAGTAAATTTAAAAAAATATGTGAATTCATCCCTATTAGATTCCTTCAAAAAACTCTTGAAAGCAAGAAAAGCTGCTTCAATAAAATTTGTAGATTTAAGAAACATTAACCATAAAACAAATGAATTTGGAGAAATAAATTTTCCATCTTTATTTTTTATAAGATTTAATTCTGGATTTTTATTCTTGGAATTCCATCTAATCCAAGAACCATATTCATCAATGATAGAAAAATATAATAAATTTTCCTTTGTCCATCTTTTACAAGATTTAAGATATTTTTTTCTAGATGTTTTAAACAAAATCAATTTTTCTTGATATATTCTTCTTTGATTTTTTAACATTTTTTCAAATTGATCCTCTGAATATATTCTCATTTTATTCTCCATAATAATAAAAAAACTATTATAATAAATTCAATTGAACTTATTATTTTATATAAATCAATTTTTTCCCTCAATAAATAATTTTCAAGCATTTGACTTTCAATAATTTTAAAAGTTTTAGAATCAAGTTTTTTCTTCAAAGTATCAATTGTTATCTTTGTTTTTTTAATCATAACTCCTCAATTATTCCACCATTATTAATAATCCAATTGTTTATGATATTACATAAATCAGATTTTTCTGGTGTAATAAAAGTCAAAATCTTTTTGGCAATGAATCCTAATTCTGTATCAATATCAATTGTTCTATCAGAAAACGAATATATTTTTTCATTTTTAATATCATAAAACATAAAAATATCCCTATCATTTTTATTTATTCTCTTTAAGGCATTATCAATATTTAATTCTAATAAATTTTCAAGAAATATTTTGAAATCAATTATAAATTTTACATCTTTATTAATATCTGTATTAATAAAAAAATCATAAATTATTATTTTATGATTTCTTTCATTTTTTTTCAAATTTTCAAAAAATGTTGCATTTCTATGTATTTTCCTAAATTTAATCAAAACACAATCTTGATTTTTTGTTTTTCTTTCAATTTTAATTTTAGAAAAATTAAAGAATTTTTCTGCAAGTTTTTTTAAACGGCTCATTTAATTTACCTCTGTTATTGTATAATTACTAAATCCTAATTTTTTTTCCACTTCTATCAAAGTATCAGCAATTTCTATGATAGGTTCCCTATGTGAAATAATATTAACATAAGGAATATTTTCTTTTAAGGATGTCATGACATCTTTCAAAGCTTCTGGATCAAGATTGCTATCAAAAACTTCATCAAGAAATATTAAAGGAAAAATAATTCCATTTTTCTTTTTATATAATTCAATAAAAGTAAAAATATTTGCAAGATTAATTTGCTTTGATTCTCCATTAGAAAGATCCCAATAATCAATATCATTTCCTCTTTGAATAACATTTGCATCAAGACCTTTAGAATCAGAAAAAATGAGAGAAAAAGGAGATCTAAGTTTTTCAAGATATTTTTTTGAAAATAAATTCAATATATCAAGATATTTTTTAATAATATATTTTTTAATTCCTTTATCGGAAACAACATAAATCATTTTTTCAACAAGTTTTTTTTGCTTCTCTATTTGTTTTATTTTTTCCTTTGTTTCCTTTTGATATTCAAGATTCAATTCAAGTGCTTTTCTATTAATTTTTCTTTCTTTTATTCTTTTTAAAATATTTTTTTCTGTTTCTATTTCAGAAACAATCTTTCTAATTTCCTCATTCTTATTATTATTATATAAAATTTTTTCATTTATTTCTTCAATAGTTTTAGAATCAATATCAATTTTTTCTTTTAATTCATTTCGTTTTGTTTTTAAATCAGCATATAATTCTAAATCAACTTCAACTTCTTTCATAGCTTGGAACTGGGATATTTTACTTGCAATTTCATTTTGTAAATTATATTGTTCCTCTTTTTCTTTTTTCTCTTTTTTTAAATTATCTTCTTTTCTAGAAAATTCTGCAATATTCAATTCAATCTCTTTATACCTTTCACTAAAATCAACATCATTAAAATCTATTTCAGAAAGAAATGTTTCTTCACTTTTAATTTTTTCTTTTAATTTATCAATTTTATTAGTTAATTCTTTTAATTCTTTTAATTTATCAATTTCAATTTGTTTGGTTTGCTGAAGTTGTTTTAAAGCAAATAGTATTTTTTTCTTTTTAGATTGTAAAATATTTATTTCTTCAAAAAGTTCTAAAATACGATCATTTTTAAATTCGTCTGTTAAAATACTTTTACATTCATTACAAATATCATTTGTTTTATAATATTCTATTTGTTTTTCATAATCTTCTATATTAATCTTAGCCGCATGTATTTTTCCAGATGTAATATTTATATCAATTTTTTCTATTTTATCCTCTGTATTTAATATTTGAGTTTCAATATCTGGATATTTTATTTGATTTAATTTATCTAATTCATTTTTTAGCCCTTCAATTATTTTCTTTTTTTCTAAATATTTTTGATTGTCGGCTTTTATCTTTTCTTCACCACTTTTTATATTTTTATAATTTCCTTTTAATTGCATCAATTGTATAAAAACATTTTGAATTTTTTCAGATAATTCTGATAATTCCTCGTATTTAACTTTTTTCCCAACATTTAACTGAAGATTTTCAATTTCTTTTCTAAGTTTTTCCGTTTGCTGTTTATTATCTTTATTTCTCCGAATAGTATTTTCAATTGTTGAAATTTGAGTTTCAACTTTTATTAAATCCTCTTTAAACTCTTTATATATTTTTTGTAGTTTATTATATTCAATCTCATTTATATTTTTTAAAGTTTTTTCAATTTCTTTCTTTTCATTCACCAAATCATTTATTTTAGTGGAAAGATTTTTAATTTCTTCTTTCTTTTCATTTTCCTGCTCTTCAATGATTGCTCTATTAGATTGTTCTTGTGTTCTAATGCTTTCATATTTTCCTTCTAAAGAAGATAACTTCATTGTGAGTATATTAAGTTCAGCCTTTGTCATATCTTTCATTTTATCATATCTTTCAAGTTCAAAAAGCCTCATTATAAAATCTTTTCTTTCTGTTGATTTCAATTCCATAAAAGGAGTATAAAATCTTTCAGATAAAAAATTAATATGATTGAGAACTTTTTTATCAATATTAAAAAGATTTTCTATAATTTCATTTAAACCATTCTTTCCAGTAAATGCTAATTCCTCTCCATTTTTCTTAATATATTCTTTATCTGGTTTAAATTTTCGACATAATTCATATTTATCATCATTTACAGAAAAAAACAATTTTAACATTACATTCTTTTTATTTTTTCTATTAGGTATATTTTTAATTGATTTTTTAGAATAAGTTTTTCCAAATAATAAAACATGAATTGCATCAAGAATTGTTGATTTACCAGAGCCAATATGTCCCCTATAAACATAAATTTTTTCAGGTTCAATTTTTATTTCAACACCTTTTTTTCCAATAGAAAGAAAATTCTTAACAATAAGTTTTTCTAATTTTACATTAGTCACAATATTAATCTCCTTTATATAACTAATAATTTTATACACGTTTTTTTAAGAATGTAAAGAGTAAAATTAAAAAAAGTGCTGATATTTCTACCAGCACTTAACACATGGGGACGAGAAATGGATAAAATTACATCATGCCATTATTCATAGGCATTACATTTTCTTCTTCATCATAAATTACTGCTGTTTCCATAGTCAAAACAATTCCAGCCAAAGAAACAGCATTCAAAAAAGCCGCCTTTGTAACCTTTGCTGGATCTATAATTCCAGCCTCATACATATTATCAACATAATCCATGGATATTACATCAAAACCATATCCAATTTTTTCAAGATTATTTATTACAACATCAACACGTCCACCGGCATTTGCAACAATTTGTTTCATTGGAGAAAGAATTGCTTCTTTTATAATAGTTTCACCAATATTTTCAGCATTTAATTTTGTTGAAATTTTTGCAAGACAAGTTCCACCACCTTCAACAATTCCATCTAAAAGTGCTGCTTTTGTTGCATTTAAGGAATCTTCTACTCTATCTTTCTTTTCTTTCAATTCTATTTCTGTCATTGCTCCAATATAAAGAACACCAATTCCACCAGATAATCTACCAAGCCTTTTTTGAAGTCTTTCTTTTTCATGATCAGATGTAGTTTCTTTCATTGTTTTTTTAACAAGATCAATTCTCTTGCTAACATTTGATTTCAATCCAAGTCCACCAACAAGAGTTGTTTGATCTTTTGTGACAATAACTTTTCTAACACCACCAAGATGATTTGTTCCAATTTTTTCAAGTGAAATTCCTTCATTTTTACCACAAACAGTTGCTCCTGTATATGCAGCAATGTCTTGAAGGATATTTATCTTTTCTTGACCAATTTCTGGTGACTTTGTTGCACAAAATCTTATTTTACCTTGAAGTTTATTTTGAATTATAAAATGGAGAACAGAATCTTCAATTTCATTTGCTATCATGAAAACTGATTTATTAGTCTTATTTGCACTTGTCAAAACAGGAATGAGTGCTTCTGGTGAATTTACTGTACCATTATAAATTAAAACTATAGCATCCTCAAGAATTGCTTCATTTCTTTCAATATTGGTGACAAGATATTGAGATATCCATCCCTTATCATATCCCATTCCCTCTTCAACTTTAGCAAATGTATTTGTATCAGGAGAATTTTCAATTGTAATTACTCCATCATCCCCTACCTTTTTAAGAGCATCAGATATAAGGCTTGCAATTTCTTCATCTCCATTGGCAGAAATTTTTGCAATCTGATAAATTTCTTCATCTGTTGTTATTTCTTTTTTTGATTTTTCAATTTCTTCAACAACAACTTTAGCAATTTTATCCATTTCTCTTTTTATTTGCATTGGATCATGACCTGCGGCAAGATATTTCATTCCTTCTTTAATCATTGCTTGAACAAGAACAGTTGCAGTTGTAGTTCCATCACCTGCTTCATAATTTGTCTGATTTGCTGCTTCCTTAAGAAGCATCGAACCAGATTTCATTGCTGAATCTCTAAAATTAATTGATTTGGCAACAGTAACTCCATCCTTTGTAACATTTGGAAGTCCAAATTCTCTTTGTATCAATGCGGTCCTACCTCTTGCGCCAAGTGTTACCTTAACAGCATCAGCGGTTTTATTGAGCCCTTCAAGAATTTTTTCTCTTGCTTCATTTCCAAAAATTACATCATTTGTTTTATCATACATTTTAAATTACCTCCTTCACAATTATTTTTTTAATTTCTATCGCATAAATTTCATCTAATTCATCTAATTTAATGGCATATTCTTTTTTAAAATACACAATATCTCCTTTTTTTAATTCTTCATCAATATTATTCAATACTTCAGCTTTGACTAAGCCAGCATTCAATTTTTTCTTTTCTGGCATAATAAATTCATTATTGTCTTTTTCTTTTTTGTTTACATTATCAATAATATTAACGATAATATAACCATTTAAACCTTCATACTTCATTTTAAGCTCCCATTCTAAATTTTTCATACTGAATTATGTTACTGATATTTTGTTGTAAATCTTTCAAGTATTTTATTAATCTTTCACAATTATCCAACTTATTCTTTAGTTTATTTATAGAATCGTTTAAATCCATCAATTCTTTCTCAGAATTTTTAATATAAAAATCACGTTCTGATTTACTCGTAAAAGCTGAAAAAATATCCTCCTCGGATTCATCTTTATAAAAATCATATCTTTCCTTCAATTTTTCATTATATTTTCTTTGTAAAATAATACACGATTCCATTATACCATCAGTCATTCCAATAATTTTTGAATAAATTGATGGAATTTTTTTGGATACTTTTGTAATATCATTCCTTTGTAAATCCGTTTCTTCATATATTTTTGTAATAAATTCCTTCATTATCTCAACCTCCTTATTCAAGTTTCTATTACTTTATACAAATTTTTTTAAGAATGTAAAGAATAAAATTAAAAAAAATAAATAATATTGAATATATTATAGGAGTTTTCAAACATGCCATCATTCAATACATCAATTTATGGAATATGTGGAAGAAGAAGAGTTGCAAACCCAGAACTAAAAATATTAGTACTAACAAACAGTACAGATAGTATGCGACCACGACCAGAAAGTCAAATCATTTCAGACAGCAACAATATTTATTTTGTTTGTACGGATGAGGCAACAAAAAGTTTTATAATAAAATCTAATTTTGATTTTTCTGTAATAACTGAAAAAGAACTAGATTTAGGAGGCACTACAAAAAGAACTTTAGAATCACCAGCTTGGGCAAAAACAGATAAAAGTGAAATAATTATAGGTGGTGATGAAAACACTAACAATGCTGGTGGTTATCCAGCAGCAGATTACAATAAAGAAATTACACGAATTACAGCATCTACATTATCAGCAGTTTCAACATACCCTACTGGTCATAATCCAGCTGTTAGGACATCAGGTACATATAATAACTCCACAATATATAATCAATTATTAAATAGTTCTGGTGATTTAATAATGGTCGGAAAAGGATATGCCCAAGGTAATAATTATTCGAGACATAATTCAAGTTTCGTTGAGCAAAGCTACAAATTTATTGATTATCCATATATTATTTCCGGTAGTGACATCACAGGCGATATTTTGTATATTGCTGGTCAACAGTACGTAACCAGAATAGATACGAGTACAGATACGATAGACGCAGCTTACGATTTTGTTAATGGCGCAATTACTTTTTATCTTAGACGTGTTATTTACGGATCAGATGGCGCCGTGTATGTCGCTGGTTATTATATATCAGGCGCAAGCGCAGCAAAAGGATGGATAGCAAAGCTATCGTCCGATCTAACGACAAAAACCTGGGAAAAAGATTTCAATATTACAGCGTCAAATTCAGATACTAGATTTTTTGGTATTTGTGAGCATCAAGGGAAACTGTATGTGACTGGAAAATATACAGACCTGAGCAGCAATACATATGGTTTTGTGGCACGTGTAAATATGTCAACTGGGAATTTCGAACAGTGCATTGGAATAACCGAAGTAACGAACTCATATATATTTAATAATATTATTGAATCCATTAATAATAATCTTTATGTTGGCGGATATTCCCGCCCCTATAACGCTGCAAGAAACGAGCCAACAGTAATAGGATTATTTAACCAGACAGATTTAACATGGTTAAACGGAAAGTCAACCTCAGGTAACGAATACTCATTTGCAACTGAGGCTTTTACTCAGTCCGCACCAGGATCTACTTATGCCGCCAGTGGTGCAACAATATCAAATCCCTCGACTGGAACTTCTACAAAACAAGGTAAGGATCTTGGAAATTCAGGAACATTAACAGATACAGTTTATACGGAGTAATTATGAAAATTAAGGATCAGGAAAAGGAAAAGGAAAAACATAATTATCCTAAGGATCAAGAATTTGATAATTTTAACAGCAAAAATGTTGGTAACAAAAACAACGACTTGTTTAAAAACAAAGATGTTGATTTTGAATGTCCGGAATGCGGAAACACAAAATTAAAATTTATAGCCTTAATCCCTGCTGATACTCGACATGACTATTATATCGCAAAGCTAAAATGTAATAAATGTAAAAAAGAATTTATTGCTACGATTACAGAAACAGAAACAGATGAAAAAGATGAAGAAATGAAAAAATAATTTGTTTGTTTAGAGAATCGAAAATTATTTACCTATATCTTACTATCAAAAAACTATAAAAATTGCTCAGAGAACCTCATATTTGCTAAAAAGACTATCCAAATAACCATTCAGGTTCTTCAGAATACTTATTTTCTACCTCTTCATATACTTGTTCAATAATTTGTTCACCTTCCTCTTTTATTTCTTGCCAATTTATTGCCCTACCACCAAGTATTTCTGATGAAAATTTATTCAAATTTCTACCCCATTGTATAAGTGTATGACCAAGAACAAGTTTTTGGAATGTATGATTTTCATAAATTAATTCTGGATTGTCATATGTTTCATTTACAAATACATCAAGATAAATTTTTGTTTGATCTTCTAAATTTTTTAGACTGAAAACATTAGTTGTTGGATTATAATTAAAATCAAAATAAAATCCTGTAGATATTTGAAGTTGAGAAAAATAAGCATTTGAATAACTGTAAGATATAAGATCATCTGCAAAACTAACTTCTCTTTCATATACATATTTTCTTCTTGAAATTGGAAATCCAATAGATTCTGGATAATAACCTACTACATATAATATATTTGAATCCAATGTATATTCATAAGTATTTGCTGTAAGAGATAATTCATATATATCTGGTCTAGTTCCATCATCATGATTTTCTGCAAACCATTTTAATGCTCTTGGAACAATAATACTTTGAAATTGTGTTTCTGATACATTTATTCTTCTGTATTCTGAACCAGCCTCTTGAAAGATTAGTGTTTGTAATGCTGAAATATTCATATCATTTTCTCCTTGTAATATTATCAATATTATTTATTTAATGAAGGAGAAAAACTTGTTTTTCGACTGAATGGACTGAATGCTAATAATATATGATTCTATAAAAAAATCAAAATGCACACTTCTCCTTTTTACTTATCTTTTTTGAATATATATTTTTTTATATATTTTTTAAGATTCTTTTCAATTTTTTTTCTTTTTTTTTGATTAATTTTTTAATTGAAATTTAATCGACATAGTATTATCTTAATCAAAATTCTAAAACATAAATGAAATAAGTTTCTACAAGAGAAATTAGATAAAAAATTGAAAAATTATCTAATATTCCCGAGTCCTTTTTTCAAAGAAGTAACAAATTTATTTTCTTTACTTCTTGTTTTGAATTTAGTTAGATCATATATTTCTTCAGCAACTTCTTTTTTGGATTCAATTTCACAGACTATTTCATCCAATAATTCATAATTCTCTTTTTCTAAATCTGTAGATACATCAAAATCATCAAGAATTGATATTAGAATTTTATTATCCATTTTACAACAAATTTCATCTTCCAAATCTTTTATTCCTGTAATTGGTTCGTATTGATTAATTCTAATAAATCTTATCAATTCTTCTCTACTTAAAAATTCTTTTTTTCTTAGTGTTTCTTTCATAAAATCTTTGATATTTGTTTTTCTTCTTTCTCTATCTCTTTTTGCTTCTTCTAAAATTCTTTTTGTTGTCCTAATTCCTTCTATTTCTTCTTTTAATTGTTTTAACATTTGTTTTTGATGATTTGACATTTTTTCATACTTAAATATCTTTTGTTTTTCTTTTTCAAAATCAACATTTTCATCTTTTAAACATGTTTCTTTTAATTTTAATTTTCTTGTTGTAAAAAGAATTGGATTCATTTCTCTTTTTTTATCAAATTCTGATTCTATGATGTCTACATACTTAAAAACTAAATCACTATCTAGAAAAATGTAACGATTGAAATCTTCACGAAAAATGGGAGATCTGAATGCCTGGTCAGTTCCTAAAATTTCAAGAAGTTTTCTACTAAATAATTTTACATTTTCAGTTTGTGGAAGAATTGACAATCTTTTTAAAATAGATCTTTTCATATCCTTCCAACAATAAACCGTTTGATGTTTTTCCATCATTGATTTATAGAGTTTTTGAGTTTTTTCTGTGAATTCACCAAATGTTGCTGAATTACATATGTCTAAAACAATCTCAGACTGGGCAAGCCGATCAAGAGTCACGGAATCGTGTGATTTATGGTTGCTGTACTTGAGATTATCATTATCTATATATTCTAGTGTTTTCTCTACACATTCCCTTTTTATTTTATTTTTTTCTTTCTTTTGTTCTTTGATGTATTTATTTGTTTTTGTTTCCTGAATTCCTGTTGCATAAATATTTTGAAAATGTGATGTCTTTTGATTTACAAAATCTTTTTTAGTTTTATAAATTTCTCTTTTATTATTAATACAGGAATTAATCATATCTGATTTAAGATTTTCAGGAAATGTTTCATAAAAATGATTTTCTGTAAAATTGCTACTGTTTAAATCATGATATGTATTTTTGAAAACTTTACTCAATCCATTTTCACCAAAAAATGATTGTAATTTATCATCTACAGAGGAATTGAATTCAGTAAAATATTCAGGTGTTATAAAATTTTTATTTGTATAGATGAACATTCGTAAATAAAACATCATCCACCAATCAATTTTCACGTTATGATCATTAAGAAATTTTTTACAAATTTTAACATCATGAATTTGATTTCCTCGAATAATAGAATTTTTTGTTTTTGTTAAAAATTGTTTATGAAGTTCATAACCATTTTTTTCAAACCAAGATGCCCTATCTGAATATGTTCTTATTTGAATTCCTAGTTTTTTTGCTGCTTTTTTAGCATCATATTTACTCATGCCAAACATGATTTCAAGTTGTTTATACGTAAAACAAATTCTTTCTGATGCTATAGCAAAAAGGGATAATAATATCATTGGAATAAAATCCCAATCACATAATTTAATATTTTTTTGATCGAATGGTATTTCTATAAAAGGTGGAAGGGAGTAGGATAATTTTGACCATTTTATTCCACTTCTACCATTATATTGATAGTATTCTGTTCCATTTTCTTCCATCTTATTGAATAAATGAATATTTGATTGGTGAATAGAATTATATGGTTGAACAAGAATATCCAGATGGTTTTCTAATTTTTTTAATCTTTTTTTATGATTTGTTTTTTTGAAATCATAATCATGACCATATATTAATTTATAGAAATTGATTGATGTAAGTTTTGCATATCTTTTTTGATCACGTCCTTTATAGTTTGGATTTATGATCGATGATACAACAAATATTTTCCAAAGGAGTTTTTTGCTAATGTTATTTTCATTTTTAACATTAGTTGCACGTTTGAAAAACATTGCTTCTGCTAATGGTCTGATTGATGTTAGACGCATTATTCTCCCTAAAAAATAATTCTATTAGATTTTATACATTCTTTTGAGAAAGTCAAGAGTTTTTTCTCCAAAAATCTTTTTCACAATATTATTTATAACATGAAAATTTTCTTATTTATTTTATCAACAGAATATCGCATTAATTGGTTTACTCTTCTTCCTCTTCTTTTGAAAGTTTTTTAGTATTTTCATTATAATGTTTTAAAGGAAATGTTCAATCAAGAATCTGTTCTTTTTAAATATCCTGATTCAGATGGAGACGCTGTTTTGATTTATGCATCAAGAGAAGAGAGAATTGGTTCTAATGTTGGATATGATAAGATCTCATTTGTATATAGTAAAATTAGAAAAGGATCACATCAAGGAAAATCATTTGTCATAGAATGTGTTTGCGAACCAAGTAATCATATTTCTGCTATGGGATTTCAATCACAAGGAATTTTTTTTAAAAAACTATTGACTTTTTAAAAAAATCTTGTATAAAATTATTATGAACGATTTTGGAGAAAATTATGTTATATTTTGATATAGATGGAGTAATAAGAAATTTACAAAAATCATTAAAAATTGATTTAGAAAATTGGAATGATTTTAATGAATTTCATTATGATAAAATAAAAAATGATCCAAAAAGGCATCTTGAAAATGCTCCATATTATGAAAATATGAGAAAGATCATAAATTCTTATGATCAAAAATATTTTATTACATGCTCTTCTGAAAGATTTAAAGATTATACAGAAAATTTTCTTAAACGTATATTTAATAATTTTTTAGTTATATATGTTGAAAATCCAGAAAGCAAATTATCCTATCTTGGAAGTGATGATTATCTAGTTGATGATTATCCTTTTTATAGAGATAAGAGAGTTATTTTAGTTGAAAGAAAATATAATAAAGATTATGTCAAAAATTATGAAATAGTTTGGAGATTAAATTAAAAGGAGTTTATATGGTAAAATGTATTGACCAGAAAATTTTTAAAAATGCTGCTGTTTATTGTGGAGATTCGATAGAACTTATTAAAAAAATTCCAAATAATTCAGTTGATTATTCTATTTTTTCACCACCATTTCCCGAATTGTATTCATATTCAAATCTAATTAATGATATGGGAAATTCAAAAAATTATGATGAATTTTTTGAACATTTTGATTATTTGATAAAAGATTTGAATAGAATAATAAAACCTGGAAGACTTGTTTCCATGCATTGTATGGATATTCCTGCAATGAAATCAAGAGATGGATATATTGGCTTGAAAGATTTTTCTGGAGATTTAATAAGACATTTTCAAGATGCTGGTTTTATTTATCATTCAAGGACAACAATATGGAAAGATCCATTGATTGAAGCTGTTCGTACACGGGCAATTGGATTGGCTTATAAACAATTAAAAAAAGATTCATCTATTTGTAGGACTGGAATTCCTGATTATATTATTACGATGAGAAAAAAAGGAAATAATCCCGAGCCAATTGAAAATAAAGATGGACTTGGAAAATTTATTGGAGAAGAGGATAAGGAACCTACTTCAAAAAATTTAAAATATAATCATCATGTTTGGCAAAAATATGCTTCTCCTGTTTGGATGGATATTAGACAAATGAGAACATTAAATTATAGAGCTGCTAAAGATGAAAATGATACTAAACATGTATGTCCTCTACAATTAGATGCTATTGAAAGGTGTTTAAGTTTATGGACTAATGAGAATGATATTGTTTTTACTCCTTTTATGGGAGTTGGATCTGAGGTATATTCTGCTTTGGAAATGAATAGAAGAGCAATAGGAATAGAATTGAAGAAAAGTTATTTTGATCAAGCAATAAAAAATATTTCAAGATTTACAATTGAAGAAGGTAATAATAATTTTAAATTATTTTGAGGTAATATGTCATATAAAGAATTTTTGGATACAAAAGTATTAAAACATAAAGAGTATGGGTTTAAAATTGAAAGAAACGAAATAAATGATATTTGTTTTGAATATCAGAAGGATATTATTAAATGGTCCTTATTGAAAGGAAAATGTGCTGTATTTGCTGATACTGGTTTAGGAAAAACTATTATACAAATAGAAATTGCAAGAATTATACATCAAACAACTGGAAAAAATATTATAATACTTGCACCACTAGCTGTTTCAGAGCAAACAATATTAGAAGGTAAAGAAAAACTTGGAATTAATATTAATAATTTAAGAAATGGATTTAGACCTGGAATCAATATTACTAATTATGAGCAAATACATAATATAAATGATAAAGATTATGATTGTGTTATTCTTGATGAAAGTTCAATATTGAAAAATTTTTCAGGGAAAATGAGAAATAAAATTATTGATAAATTTGAAAATTATGATTTCAAATTTTGTTTTTCAGCAACCCCAGCACCAAATGATTTCATGGAATTGGGATCACATTCTGAATTTTTAAATATATTAAAAAGTGATGTTATGTTAAGTATGTTTTTTACAAATGATTTGGGTGATTTTGGAAAATGGGTTTTAAGGGGACATGGAAAGGAAGCATTCTGGAAATGGATATCATCTTGGGCATGTATTTTAAAACATCCTGAAAATCTTGGTTATTATGATGATAGATTTAATTTGCCAAAATTACATATTCATGAGCATATTGTTGATTTGAGTGAATCAGAAATGAATTTGATTAAAGTAGGATTATTAAAAATAGATTCTAAAAAAACTTTAACTGAAAGAAGAAATGCACGTAAAAATAGTATTGAATTGAGAACTGATTATACTTCAGAAAAAGTTAATTCTTCTGATGATTATTGTTTAATTTGGTGTGGTCTTAATGAAGAATCTTCACAACTTAGTAAAAAAATTATAGATGCTTATGAAATAAATGGATCACATTCTACTGAATATAAGGCTGAAACAATGCTAAAATTTTCTAATGGTGAAATTAGATGTATTGTGACAAAACCTTCCATAGCTGGATTTGGTATGAATTGGCAACATTGTAATGAAATGTATTTTGTTGGACTTGATGATTCTTTTGAAAAATATTATCAGGCAATAAGAAGATGTTGGAGATTTGGACAAAAAAGAGATGTCAATGTTCATATTATAATTTCTAAAGAAGAAGGAACAGTTTTAAAAAATATTAAAAGGAAAGAAAAACAGGCACAAGAAATGGCAAGAAAAATGATTAAATATAGTTCCCAATATGTAAAGGAAAGTATATTCAAACTAAATTTTTATGATGAATTTTATAATCCAACAAAAGATGTTAAAATACCTGATTTTTTAAAGGAGATAAAATGAAAATATATGCATTTATTGGAGTAGTGGGCTCAGGAAAAGATTTTTATACTAATCAAAAAATAACAGAATTAACTAAACTTGGTTATAGATGTAAACATATGAATTTTGCTGATACTGTACGCAATGAGATTTGGCATATATTTGGGTTTAAACCTAAAGATGATGCTGAGTATGATCTTTTTAAAAAAACGTCCATAGAAGTTAATTTGAATCGTCACAATAATCCAATTATAACCGGAAGAGAATTTATGGAGAGATTTGGAACTGATTTTGTTAGAAAATACGATAAAGAATTTTGGATTAAAGCATGGGCAAAAAAAGTAAAAGAAATAGAAAATGATTATGATGTTATTTTAATATCAGATTGTAGATATGATAATGAAGTAAAATATCTTTTAGAAAATTTTAATGCTACTTTTATGTATTGTAATTATATTTCTGATAGATATGAAATTAGAGAAACAAAACCAGAAAAATTTGCACAAAGATTTCTTAATTTAGATGATAAAACAGATATAACACAAAAATTGAAGGAGATTTTAATATGATTATTTGGAAAGAATTTACTTTTGATGCCGCTCATCAATTAAAAAATACAAATGATTGTGATTATGGTAAATGTTCAAATGTTCATGGACATACATATAAATTACAAGTAGGAGTTGAGGGATTTATTGATAGTAATACACATATGATTATGAATTTTGTCGATCTTAAAAAAATAGTAAATGAAGAAATTATTGATAAATTAGATCACACATTTTTAAATGAAAGTATGCTAGATTTTAATTTAGATTCTAATCATACAACATGTGAAAGAATGATTATGGTATTTAAAATAATTCTTGAAAAAACTATTTTAAAATTATATCCAAATGTCCATAAAATTAGAATCAAATTATGGGAAACACCAACGTCTTATTGTGAAATATAAATAAAATTAATGAATGTTTATAAGGAGAAGTTATGAGAATATCATCAATATTTAAATCTATTCAGGGTGAAGGACCTAATTGTGGAAGAAATACATTATTTATTCGAGTTTTTACAGATAGATGTTTTCCAAATTATAAAAGATGTATCACATGCATTGGCTCAAAAGATTGGAGCTGACCATTTAGTGACTGGAGTTTGTGAAACAGATTATTCTGGATACCCAGATTGTAGACATGAATTCATATCTTCAATTCAAAAAACTACGAATCTTGGATCAGAACAGAATATCACAATACATACTCCTCTTATGCTTTTAAATAAAGCAGAAACTTTTAATTTAGCGGAACACGAGGGAATATTGGATATTATTATTAATAATTCTCATACTTGTTATAATGGTTCATCTAAATCCAATGAATGGGGTTATGGATGTGGAGAGTGTCCATCTTGCAAATTAAGAGAGAAAGGATATATAGAATATAAAGAAAGATATAAATAATAATGATAACAACAAAAAAGAGGTTATTATTATTATGAGCAAAAAAGTCGATGAACAAATGACAACAGGAGATGTTCAAACATATGAACTTCCATTGGCGGGAGATATGATGTATAGAAATAGTCCTTGTTTTAAGATTTCAAAAAAAGAACTACGAAACATGATACACAAAAATATTCTTCCAGAAAGAGTTGAAAAATTTTTAGGTTCAAACTCTGGCGATGTATATGTTAAGCATGAAAATGGTATTGTTTTTAATGCAAGAAAATTTAAATCTATAAAGGAGAAAAAGAATGGCAAGAGGTAGAAAAAGTAAAAAAGCAAAAGAAGCTGAAGAACTTAAAAAGATTGAAGCTGAAGAACTTAAAGAGGATAAAGAAAAAGAAGAAGAAATAATTGAAGAACTTAAAGAGGATAAAGAAAAAGAAGAAGAAATAATTGAAGAACTTAAAGAAGAAGAAGAGAAACTGGAAAAATCTGAACCTGAAATAATTGAAGAAGATAAAAATGAGATTGAATTTGGTCGTGTTGGTGATCGGATTTCTAAAGAAGATAGAAAAATAGTTCAAGAAAATCTTCCTAAAAAGAAAAAAGAAGAATCAAAAGGTGATAAGAAAAGATATTCCTTTATTCTTCATACTCCAAACGGTTCAAAAGTTCCTATCAAATTTCCTGGTGGTAAAGTTATATTTATCAAAAAAGGACAGGTTGTTGAATTATCTAATGATGAATATAAAAGATATATTCAGTGGTTTAAACCTGTTAAATAATAATATATGGATGAAAGATTTTGGATCAAAAAGTTTATTTTGGAAAATATAATTCAACATTTGTCAAGTTTCAAACATACAATAGTAATGCTGTTTCAGAAATAAAAAATTTCTTAACATATAAAACATCAGATTTTCATAAAAAATATAAAAAGATAGATAAAAAATGCTTGATTAAAAACAATTGTTTTATTCCAATTGGACTAGTTGAAGGTGTTATAGAATTTATACAATCACGTGGTTATGAAATTGTTTGTGATCCTAGAATATTTGAAAAAAATAATATACAAAAAGAAGATGTTGAAGCACTTATAAAAAAATTAGAATTAAAACATGTTCCACATTATTATCAAATTGATGCTGTTTATAAAGTATTGAGAAATAAAAGACAACTTCTTTTAAGTCCAACATCATCTGGAAAATCTTTAATTGCAACAATTCTTGTTATGATTTATACATTATTAAAGAAAGATAAATTAAAACAGGTTCTTTTTGTTGTTCCATCAAAAAATTTAGTTGATCAAATGTATTATGATATGATAAATTATTTTTCTAATAATGATTCTGTTGATGTATCAAAATTAGTACAAAGAATACATGGAGAAATACCACATAATAAAAGAGATCTTTCAAGACCTATTGTTTTAACAACCTGGCAATCTGAAAAAAGAACATCTTTTGATTTTCAAAATGAATTTGGTTCAAATTTTTTACAGAATGTTGGAATGTTAGTATATGATGAGGCTCATCTTTCTAAATCAAAAATATCACATTACATTTGTAATTCGTGTTATAACGCTGATTATAGAATTGGAATGACAGGAACATTATTTGATGAAGATGATGATGCTGGATTTTTGAACAATCAAATAATTAAGGGAATGTTTGGAGAAATTTTCCAAACAATTTCAACACGGGAAATGATTGATTGTGGATTTGCTGCTGATATTGAAATTAATCATCTTTTATTTAATTTTGGACAATATGATAAATTAGAATATCGGGAAGAACTTGAGGAGATTTATTTAAATCAAAATTACTTTAATTATATAGTAAATTTTATTGGAAAAATAGATAATTTTAATGCTATATGTTTATATAAATCTTTGAAATATGGTGATATGATTAAAAAGGAATTACAGAGAAAATTTCCAAATAAAATTGTTTATATGATTAATGGTTCTGTTTCTGCAAAAGATAGAAATGATATTAGAACTTTAATGGAAAACAATAAAAATGTTATATTACTCGGAACATATCAAACTATTTCAACAGGATTTTCTGTTAAGCATATGAAATATTGTATTTTTGTTGAATCAATGAAATCTAAAATAAAATGTTTACAATCTCTTGGAAGATTATTAAGAAAGCATAAAGATATTGAGAAAACTATTCTTTATGATTTTGTTCCAATATTTAGATATAAACATAAAAAAGGATATATGAGGAAACATTTTGAAAGTCGTATAAAATATTTTGATAAAGAAAATCATAATTATAATATTATGCAGGTTAAAGATTACGAATGGAAATAAATAATTCTGAATGAATTTATTGGAGAGAATTTAATGGCTGATTATAATTTAAATGAACTTTATGATACTGAAACAACAGAATTAACAAGTGATTTAGTTGATGAATTATGTCAGGAATATGGAATTCCCTGTTATTATCTAAAGAAAACAAATGTTAATCTTGATAGAGTTTTTGGTTCAGATGATTTACAAAAATATGAAAGTGCTACAAATATACTTCTTCTTCCTGAAAATCCAAGTTTTTTTGGTGGATCTGGAGATATTTTTGGGAAATTTGGTATCGAAGGATTTGATAGCATGACAATGTTTATTGAAATTAATAGGTTTCAAACTGAAATATCGAAAACAACTCCTGAAACAGATGATATTTTATATATTCCAGTGTTTAATTCATGGTATCAAGTTACGTTTGATGATGATGAAGGTGATGATAATAGTGATGCTCTATTTTATGCAAATGGTGAATTATCTGCTTTTAAAATTAATTTAATGAAATATGAATATAGTCATGAAGATATTACAGCAACCGCAGTTGCTTCATATTTACCTGATTATGAAAATCAAACAAATGATGATAATGATGTTATTGATAGTGTTGAGCAAGAGGATATGGTAATTGATGATTTTGATGATATTTTTGAAGATTAATTTAAAAAAATTCTTTACATTCTTAAAAAAACTTGTATAAAATAATTAGTTGATTGATTAATAGAGGAAATTATGAAGGATTTAGAATATTTTTTGGATTTAGCTTATAAATTAAAAATAATTGATAAAAAACCAGATGGGTTTAATTTAAGGGAAGAAAAAGATAATCTAAATACTATTTCTATTAATGATTTACATGATTTATTAGTAATAAGAGGAAAAGAAATAGGATACCAGCGGGCATTGAATGAATTTGAAAAAAAAGGATATTTAGAAAAAATAAAATTAGAGAAATTAAGAGGAACAATTTTTGCAGGATTATTAGAGGATGAATTAAAGGAAAAAAATTATTTTAAAAAAGGAAAAAAAGAAGATGAAACGGATTTATTTTAGGAAAATTAGGAGGAAATGATGTCATTAATGAATCTTAATGATTTACTCAATGGTGATGCAGCTAAAGCCGCATTTGAGGAAACACAAAAACAGGTTGGCAGACCTAGTTTTAATTATGCTACTGATGAAACAATTTATAAACCAAAACATAAAGATGGAAAAGAAAATGTTTGTGTGGTTTATTTATTGCCAAATCCACATATTTCAAAAATTCAAATTGGAGAAAAGGAATATGAAAAAAGATTTAATATTGTAACTGAATGGTTTCACCGTTTTCAGGAAGGAAATGTTGATATTAATGAAGTTGACCCAATGATATTATATCAGGTCGACGCACAATATAGAGAATGTCCAATTTGCTCAAAAGTGTATGAAATGTTTCCATATTCAAAAACTGAAACCGAATCAAACAAAAAAATGAGAGGAGAAAGAAAAAGGAAACGATACACTTGGGTCAATGTTTATGTAGAAAAAGATTCTTTCTTTCCAGAAAATGAAGGCAAAGTTTTAAAGTTAAGATTAAATTTTGAGTTGTTGGATATTGTTGAAACTGCTATGGCAGGAAAAAAGCTTGGAGAAAGTGAAGAGTATGTTACTAAACCATACAATCCGTTTGATTATTCCAATGGATTGAAAAATAAAAAATTGATTTTAACATGTAAACCAGCTTCTTTTAATGATAAATATACATCTTATTCAGGATCATCTTTTTCGGCTGATGAATTTGAATTTCTTGATGGAGATATTGAAAGATTCAAAGAAGTTGTTACACAGTGTCATGATTTATGGAAAGAAATGATTGAACCTAAGGTTACATTGCTAAAAACAAAAGAGCAGTTAGATGCAAGGGTAAAATCAATTTATGGTGAAGGATCCCTTCCAGAAACACAAAAGGAGGAAGTAACAAACGATATTCCAATACTTGATGAATCAAAAGAAACAGAAAAGAAAGAAGATGAAGTCTCACTAGAAAAAGAAAAAAAAGATCAAGTTTCAAATGATATAAATTTTAATGAAGAAATCGATTGGGATGCTTTTACTAATTAAGGAGAATTATAATGACAGAAAAGAAAAATATTTTAGATCATTCTATCTTTTCAAAAATATCAAATATAACAAAATGCCTTTGGGTTAATAGGGATAGAATAGTTGCAACTGGAAAAGTACTTGATCCACCAAAAAACGTTATTTTGAGATATAAACCAGAAAATGGCATCTTTAATTTTGAGTTTGGAATTTCTGGATTATCTGATTTTATATCTGCAATATCAGCGTTTAAAAAAATTACTCTTGATTACCAGGAGCCAATTTTAAAAATTAAATCTGAAGATTCAAACTCTATGCTAACATATAGGACAACAAAAAAAGAAATTTTACAAGAAAAAGTTATTGAATCAACTAATCTTGGTGAAAAATTAATGGAACAATCTAAAAAATTGATCGATAATAATAAACATTGTTCATTTACTATAACTGACGATATGATGACTAGAATTATAAAAATGGGTCGTCATATTTCATCAGGAACATCTGCAAAAATAAATTTTAGAAAAGTTGCTTCTGATGACGTTGTTTTAATTACAATTCAGCATAAGGATTCTATAATAGAATTTTCTTCCAGTATAGAAATTGAAAATCCTGGATCAATAATTGAATTTGATCATGAATTTAATGTGGATTGTTTGTTGCCTGGAGAATGGAAATTAAATGTTTTCAATTCAACTATTGAACATGCTGGTAATCAGATTCCAACAATTTGGACTTATATGTCTAACAATGAAGATATGGAAATGATTATAACACATGATAACAAATAATTTTGGAGGACCTTGTGTCCTCCTATTGAATGTTTTGGAGGAAATATGATATATTTTAAAAGCCAATTTACGGAGAAACAATATAAAGGAAAGATAGAAATAGATATAGAAAGAAATTCAGATATAATATTTAGAACAGACCCTAAAAGAACAATTTATTTTGCTGAAAATGGTGAAAAATTTGAAATTAAATACAATAAATGGCAAAGTACTCAACTATCTTTTTATTTAAATGAACTTGTTATTGGTGGTGATGGAAAAACTAAAATTGAAGTTGAAGTTGAAGGAGTTGATTCTAAAGAAAAAGCTGATAATTTTAGGCGAGCTATTATGAAGTTTAATAAAGAACATGAGGAGATTTTAATATGAATATTAAAACATACCTCATTGAAGAAAAATATAATCCCGATGATTTAGAAACTATTATTCTTCCAGAGAGATTAAAATCTTTATTGAATGGTATAAAAGAAAGTGGTAATATTACAAGTTATTTGTTTTCAGGACCAGGAGGAACTGGAAAAACAACTTCTGCTGTTGCCTTGTGTAAAGTACTTGGACTTGATTATGAAATATGGCCCTGTTCAATTAACAATAAGGTTGATTATGTTAATGAGGTTATAGCACGTAAAGCTGAAAATGGTTCGTTATATGGTGATTATAAGGTTATTATTGGAGATGAAGCGGATAGACTTTATCTTGATGCACAGCAAGCATTAAGAAATATTATGAGTGGGAATCTTAATCATTGTAGATGGATTCTCACTGCTAATTTTCCAGAAAAAATTATTGATCCTCTTAAGACGGGCAGAACTCCTTTGATTGATTTTTCTTATTCTGAAGAGGAGAAAAAAGAAGTTGTTCCTATTTTATTTAAAAGATTAGTTGAAATTTGTGATTCAGAAGGAATAAAAATTGATAATAAAAATTCATTTGCAAAATTTGTTTTTGAAAATATTCCAAATATAAGATTTATATTAAAATCAATACAAATGATTGCTGTACAAAATGCAGGTAAAATTCCTGAAAATATTACAATTAAAAGGGAACAGCTAACATTAGAATATTTCAAGACAATTTTAAATTCTGATTATAAAGAACTAACGAGATTTGTCAATAAGACTCCACAAACTGTAATTATGCGTTTTATTGATGATAATCTTGATGAATTAGTGAAGGATCCAGAAAAACAATTATTAATTATGCAATATGCAGCTAATTTCCAAGGATTAGAAAAAGGAGTTGAAAGTATTTATACAAAAGCATTTTTATTAAATTTAAAAAAGATAATTGGAGGTTAATTTGAATCAAGCAATAGGGAAAAGAAAATGTCAAAGATGTGGTCATAATGTTTCTATAGATAAATGTTTTGAAAGAAAGATTGATAATAGTTTTAATGAGGTTCTTTGTGATAGATGTGTTGAGTCATTAAAAGAATATGGAATTTTATTTGAATTTGGAGGTGGTGGAATTTTTTCTTATCAAGTTGAAGGAATTATAAGAAAAATTCTTGAGCATGAGAAAACAATAGATATTAAAAAATCTCGTATTAAAGATTTGAAGTTTATTTTAAAAAGAATTGGAATAGATTATGATTAATAAAATCATTCTCAGGCTTTTGTATTTAACTTATGAGCAATTTTTTCATAAAATGAATAGTAGAGTATAGGTAATGTTTTTTTAACGTTTAAGAGGAGAAAAAAATGAAAGTAAATGAAAAAAAGATGAGAAACAGAGATGGAACAGGACCGGCCGGAAAAGGTCCAAAAACTGGTAGAGGTCAAGGTGGATGTAAAAAGGGCGGAAAAAAGAAAGGAAATTAATTTAAGATTTTGTTTATTTCATCAATTCTTTGAATTAATCGATTTCTTTCTTTTTTAAGTGATTCTTTATCAATATTTTCTGATATAATTTCAACCTCATATTTACATTTTCCTAATAATCTCTTTGGAACATCAAATATTTTTATATAAGCATCATTGTTTTGAACTTCAATGATTGTTTTCCACATAAAGTTTATTTTGAATTTTTTTAATGCTAATCATGATTGCCTCCAATAAAATAAATTTACACCCTATATATTATAGTATTTTTTGACAATTTTGTCAAGATAAATAATTTTATGAAGAAAAAAAAATATCAACAAGGAAAAATAATTCTTCTTTCAGAAGAACTTAAGAAAAAATATAAAGGCAACGTCAATAATATTATTTTTAGATCAGGATGGGAACGGGATTTCTTTTTTGTTTTAATGAAAAATAAAAATATTTATTCTGTTTCTTCTGAAGAAACAGTTATTCCATATATAAAACCAACAGATGGAAAGGTCCATAGATATTTTATGGATTTTGCTTTTGAATATATTTCAAGAAAAGGAAAAAAGAGAAAAGCATTGGTTGAAGTTAAACCATTTAAGCAAACACAAAGACCAAAGAAAACAATAATAACAAAAAGACACAAAAAACCAAAAGAATATTATGAAAGGAAATATTTAAGGGATATTTTGACATATGAGATAAATATTGCTAAGTGGAAAGCAGCACAGGAATATGCCATTAAAAACGGATACTCTTTTTATATTCTAACAGAAAACCCAAAAGCAAATAAAAGATATAAAATGTGGAAATATGAGGAAATAATAAAATCAGAATATTAATTAAAATGTGTTTTAATAAATAATTTTGAATGATTATATAGGTGAAAAATGGTTGATAACATCAATGAAGCAAGTATTAAAAAAGGTGTTAGATGGTTTCTTGATAAAATAAAGAAGTCTGTTTCTAAAAGAAAAGAAGATAAACATCCCAAAGATATTGAAACTTCAAAAGAAGCAAAAGCAAATCTTCATAATTTTAATTTATACACTACTTTATATCCGATGCCAAAAACAAAAGATGAGCTTCCATTTTATGATGCAATGCCTTTATTTTTTCCACTTCAGGTTGTAAAAGGAAGTGATGGAGCACTTTTACATTCTTTAAATTTACATTATTTACCTCCAAATCTTAGATTAAAATTTCTTAAAGAAATAGAAATTCTTGTTAGAAAAGATGCAGAAATGAAAGGATATGAACCAGATGAACTTTCAACTTATCCAAAAGGCAATTTAACTCGTTCAGTTGGTAGATATGTTGCAAAAGTTTATCAGTATGGTGGTGGTTCTGCTGGTGCTATGATTAGAGCAGCCTATAGGTCATATTTTTTTTCTAGAATGCGCGGGAAATTAAAATATATTCCTGTAACAGAATGGGAAAAAGCTGGACGACTTATATTACCAGTATGGAGAAAAGCTGGACCAGCTGAAGTATATAAAGAAGTTAGAAATACATATAACAAATATAAAAACAATTATAGGTCATCAATTTATTAATAATAAATAATTTTGAATTATAAGAGGAAAAAAATATGGCAGTGCTAATAAGTGAAGCATCGAAAATAATAAAAGCATTAGATAAAGATAATTTTAATCAAATAACTGTTGATAAAGAACAATTATCAAACCAATTTTTTTCAGTGGCAAAATATGGAAAATCAAGTAATCCTGAAAAAATGGAGATGTTAAAAACTTTAATTAAAAAATGGAGACAATATTCTAAATTTCCAAAAGTAGCAAGTTCTATTATGAATATAAAATCTGAAGCTGTTGTTGCTGGAGATCGTGATGTTGTCATGTTAGATAGTTCTGATTTAGATTCATTTAATTTAAGAGAGTCAGAAATTAATAAATTAAAAGAAGTTTTACCAGAAAGATTTTCAAGAATATTAAAAAAAGTTAGATTTAATCAATTTGGTTCCAAATATTTTGAGAATTGGTATGTTGACGGTAGATTATATGTTTATATAGAAACAGATGAAGATGGTATTAAAGATTATCGTTTTCTTGATCCTTTAAAACTGACTCTTGTAAAAAAAGAAAAGAAATTAATTTATGAATATGATACTGAAAACAATGGAGAGGAAAAAAAATTAGAAATTCCATATAATAAAGTATATTTTATTTCTTCTGGTCTTGAAAATGAAAATGGAATTGTTATTTCTTATTTAAATAAGGCAATTCGTCCAATAAATCTTTTAATGATGATGGAAAATTCTTTAGTAATTCAAAGATTTGTAAGGGCACCAGAAAGATGGGTATTTAAGCTTGATGTTTCTGGAATGAATAAAAAACGTGCAAAACAATATATGGAAAATATGAGATCAAAATATAGGGCACGATTTACAATAGATGCAATTACAGGAGAATTATCTGGAAATAATATGACTCTTGCAATGCAAGAAAATTTATATATTCCAAAAACTAATTCTCAGAATGGTGGTCATGATATTGATACAATAGGTGGCACTCAAAATCTTGGGGATATAGATGATATTTTATTTTGGGATAGAAAAGTTGATGAAGCACTTCATACACCAAAAACAGAAGGTGGTGAGGAATCAATTGTTTCTTTCGGATCAAGAATAGAAGAAATTTCCAGGGCAGAATATAAATTTTTTAGATTTATTAAAATGTTGAGATCTTATTTTAATCAATTATTTAATATATTGTTAAAAGTTGATGTACTTGCTGCCGGAATTACAAAAGAATCAGTTTGGGAAGAAATTGAAGATGATTTAATTTTTGTTTATAAAAATGATTCAATTTATGAGGAAAATAAAGAAAGAAATAAATTAGAAAATAAATTTGAATTTTTACAAAATTATGAGCAATTACTTCTTAAATATTATGGTGAAACATATATTAGAAAACGAATTTTAAAGCAAACAGATGAGGAAATAAAAGTTTCTGAAAAAGAAAAACCAAAAGAAACTGAGGAGGAATATTAATGAAACTTGTATTTAAAAACAATAAATTTAATTTATATGAAGATAAAGAATATGAAGAAATAAAAGAAGGTATTGGTGATGCTGTTCTTGGTGCTCTACTTGGATTTTCCGCTGGAAAAATTAAAAATAAAGTAGATTTTTCTAAATATAACCTTTATATGGGCGACAATGTAACAACTATAAAAGTTGATGCAATGAGACAAAAGAGAAAATATAAAGGAATATTAACATTTAGAGGAAATAAACCATATGTAACTATAACATCTGGACCTACAAATGTGGGGGAACTCGTTCCTTGGACACCCGAATGGATAAAAGATTAATAAATAATTCTGATAAGAATAATTATTTGGTGGTAAAATTATGCAAAATATAATTGAATATGTAGAAGATTTTAGAAATTTTTCAGAAGTTATAACTGAAGAAATAAATGGAAATCAACAATTATTTTTAGAAGGAATATTTGCTCAATTTGAAGTTTTTAATGCAAATAATAGATGGTATCAACTCAGAGAAGGTGAAGCGGTTGTTAATGATTTTAATATGAATAGAATTCCAAGAAGGGATAAAATATTTGGTGAACTTGATCATTCAACAGAATCATCTCCACAATTCCATAGAATGGCTCTTATTTTTGAAACTCCTTTGAGAATAGATAATAATAATTTAATTGCAAGGGCAAGGGTACTTGATAATACATTATATGGGCAAACTTTACGAGTTGTATTAGAAGAAAAATTAAAATTTGGTGCATCAACTAAAGGTGTAGGAAATCTTTCTAATACAAGAAAAGTTGGAAAAAGAGGTAAACTTGTTTCTAATTGGCAATTAAAAAATGTTGGAGATATTGTTGTGGATCAATCTGCTCCAAATGCTGTACCAATGGTAATAATGGAAATGATTATGTCTGGTGATAAGAGAATGGAAAAAATATTCGGAACAGAAATTGTTTATAATACACAAAACGACATTTTAATAACTAAAAAATCTGATTTAGATGAGAAAACTTTAAAAATTTGGAATAAATTAATGAATATTAATATATAAATAATAATGAAAAGAATAGGAGATTTAAAATGTTAATCCGAGAAATTCTCGAAAAACATGATTTAAAACCTGAGCAAATTAAAAAATTTGTTGATGTTCTTGAATCTGTTTCAAAAACAAAAGAAACAAAAGAATTGGAAGAATTCTTTGCAGATAATTTTTCTTTATTGGATGAAAAAGAATTTAATTCTTTTTATGAAACTGTTAAAGAAGAGTGTTTGAATGATTCTTTCTCCTTAGTTGAAAAGGAAGATATTCTTTCCGCTAAAATAATAATTCTTGAAGAAAAATTAGAAGAAATTAATAAGAAATTGGAGGAAGGTATGAAAAAGAAATATATGGAACAAGCATGTCCATATTGCGGAGAACAGAAAATGTATGCTGATGATGGTGATTATATCTGTGAAGCATGCAAAAAGAAATCAGTAATGAAAGAAGGTAAATTAATGAAAATTGAATCTAAAAAAGATGTTAAAGAATCAGTTGAATTTAAAAAAGGATTAGAGGATCATGAAAAAGGTGAATATGATAACAATTTAATCCTTGAATCTGAAGATTATAGAGAAGGCATCAAAGAAGCAAAAAGACTTAAAGAAGCGGCTGAAAAATCTCCAGTCACAGTTTCAGAATTTCGTGAAATGATTACAAATCTTTCTGAATCAATTAAATCTATTTCTGAAAAAATTGATTCTCTTGAAGAAAAAATTGAAAAAACTGAAGAAGCTGAAACAGAAGAAACAAATGAAAAAGAAGATATAAATCTTGATTCTATAAATGAAGCAATTGAAAAAATTTATGAAGGAAATCTTTATGAATCTTTAAAAGAGAAAGGATTTAAAGAAATTTTTGAAGAAATTAATGAAAAAGCAAAAGAAGAATTAGAAGAAAAAGAATATAAAGCTTTGATTCTTTCCCTTGTTGAAGAAGCAAGAGAAAATGGTGAAGAAATTGATATTTTAGAATTTGTTGATGAAGAGAAAGGAGAAGATTCTAAATCAGAAGAAGTTGATGAGGAGAAAGGAGAAGATTCTAAATCAGAAGAAGTTGATGAGGAGAAAGGAGAAGATTCTAAATCAGAAGAAGTTGATGAAGAGAAAATTGCAATTGAAGAAAAGTGTAATGATATTATTGAAAATGCAATTTCTGAACTTGTTGAAACTGATAAAGCAAAAATTAAAGAACTTGCCGAAACAATTGAATTTGAGACTTTAGAAGAATTAGAAGAATCATTAAAAAATTTAATTGAAAATCTCGACAATAATAAAAAAGAGGAAAAGCCCACTCCTCTTAATAGATATGAAAAACTTTATGGTATAAGAAGAAAATAATTAGGAGAGAATTATGACAGAAAAAAACATTCCTCTTCATGAAATGGCATCCGAGGATCGTATAGATTCCGTTAGGAGCATTCTTGAAGAACACAAAGTTCCAGAAAAAAACTGGAAACTGACATCTTTTTTAATGGGTGTTGGAATTGAAGAAGCAGAGAAAAATGGTGTAAATCTTGATGAAGCAGCAGGAAATGTAACAAGTGATGTTGAAGTTATTGCAAAAATGATGCAACCAATGATTACTCGTGGATTTGGACAGACAGCAGCAGCAGAAATATGCGGTGTATGGCCTATGAAATCTGACCAAGGTAAAATTGCTTACATGACTAATCATTTCACAAATGATCAAGCAAATCCTGTAAAAAGTAGCGATGGTCAAGTTTTAACACTTGCAGATTCTTCAGCATTTACAGCAGGAGCAACAATTTCTAATAGTACTGCAAGTGCTATTGGTACTGTTCGCTATGTACAAAGTGAAGCACACACAATTTTTGTTGAACTAAGTTCTGGTTCTTTTGGTGTAGGTGACAGTGTTGATGATGCTAGTCCTTATGTTGCTGAGGAATCAACTGTTTCAGTGAAATATACAACAGAAATTGCACAAAATGTTTTTTCCAGTTATAGTGAATTTGCTACTATTCTTGCTGGTGAAAATGCTTCAACAACTATAAAAGAAGTTGAGCTTGAAGTTAATTTAAAAAGTGTTGAAGCTGAAAATCATAAACTTAGAACTCGCTATAGCAGAGAATTTGAAGCACGGATGAGAGATTATTATGGTCTTGATGCTGATGGTCTTACTGATTCAGTTATGGCTATGGCTTTTAAACAAGAACTTAATAGACGAATATTCCAAGAAGTACTTGATGCTTCAACTTCTGGTGGAACTTCAACATGGGATTATAATGTCGATTCAGATGGTAGATGGGAAGAAGAAAAAATTAAAACTCTCATGACAAAATTAAATTTTGAATCTGCTGATATTCTTCAAGCAAATTTCATGGAAGCTGGTAATTACATTGTTATGGATCCAATCACTTTCAGTTTTTGTAAATCTTATGGTTATATAGATATGAGTATGCTTGAAGGTAACATGGCTCAGCCTATGAAATACCCCTTTGTTGGTATTCTTAATGGTCTTTTTAGAGTTTATGTTAATCCTTGGTTAAGATCTAGAACTCTTTCAATTGGTATGAAGGATTTCTCAGGTGATCCTGCTGCTGAAACTAGAGCTGGAATATTTTTCAATCCTTATCTTGCAATGGATATTACTAAAACAATCCAAGATGCAAACGGTCAACCTGTTAAATTTGCTTGGAGTATGTATGGTTTTACTGCTCATCCTTTAGCTGCAACAAGTGGAACAAATGATTTCTTTAGACGTGTAAACGTTTCTAATCTTCCTAATCATGCTTAATAATAAATCTTTTTAAACTCCTGGTCCCTTTTCGAAGGGACCTTTTTTTTTTGACTTTCTTAAAAAAATATATATAATAGAATAAATGTAATTGGGTTTAAATTGAAAGAAGGAATTTTAGAGAATAGAATAAAGTATCAAAAACATAAACTAAAAAACATTTTAGAAAATTTTGATAAAGAATTGACTGAAATTGAAAATATGAAAAATCATGGGTTTGATAGAATTTTTGATGCTGGAAATAAAAAATTTATTTTGGAGAGAGGAAAATGAAGTATAAAAAATATAATAGTATTAAAAATATTTATGATGAATTATATATTGAAAAAATAAAAAATTTAAAATCTTCCCAATCAGTATCTTGGGTTGTAACAGAAAAAATTCATGGATCTAATTTTGCCTTTATAACGAATGGAAAAAATGTTGTTTGCCAAACAAGAAAACATATTCTTAAAGAAAATGAAAAATTTTATAATTGGCAACTTGTCAGAGATGAAAACAAACAAAATATTTTAAATATGTTTAATTTGATAAGTGATAGGTTTTCTGATCCATTAGATGAAGTTTATGTTTTTGGTGAATTGTTTGGTGGTCATTATCAGCATAAAGACGTAATCCAATCAAATACATCAATAAGATTACAAAAAGGAATATCATATCATCCAGAAAATAAATTCATGGCATTTGATATTTTTATTCGTTTAAAAAATTTGAAAACGAGATGGTTGAATTATAAAGAATTTATTATCATTACATTATCAAGCAATATTATGACTGTTCCGGCTTTATTTATGGGAACATTAGAAGAATGTTTAGATTATCCAAATGCAATACACACTAAAGTTCCTCTTTATTTTAATTTGCCTGAAATTGAAGATAATATAGCTGAAGGAATTGTTATAAAACCTTATTTTCCAATTTTTTTAGGAAAAAGTAGAATCATTTTAAAAAATAAAAATAATAAATTTAAAGAAAAAGTAAAAAAGAAAAAAAATAAAATAATACAAAATGAATTTTCTGAAATTCAATTGAAATATATAAATGAATATAATTTATATTTGAGCAAAGAAAGATTTATAAATGCTGCTAGTAAAATTGGTGAACCAGATTTTGAAAAGTTTTCTCAATTTTCCAAAGAAATTTTTTTAGATGCTTTAAAAGATTTTTTAGAGGATAATCAATCTAATATCATATTAGAAATACCTAATAAAAATGAAAGAAAAAGAGTTATGAAGCAATTAAAAAAATTAGTTGATTATTTTGTAAGAGATTATATCATGGGAAAAATTTAAAATAATACTTTCTAACGAACGAAAAATAATTATCTATACTCTGCTATTAAAAAGAACAGAAAATCGCTATAAATTAAAATATGAAACTCTCAGAGTATATTTTAAGTAGTTTGTATGGTAGTTTATATGTTTATCAAAGCAAATTGATCATTATATCATAAAATTTATTTTATGTCAATATTTTTAATAAAAAATTTCTTTAATAAAAATAAAGCTTTATAAATTTATTTAAAAATATCAATAGACATTCATAAAACATTTTATATAATTACAATATTCCACTATGTGGACAGAATGATATATTATTAAAGGAGAAAAAAAATGAAGAAATTAATTATTTTAATAATTTTCTTACTCTTTTCTTGTGCAACTCAATCTAAAAGGTCTTTGTTTCCAGCAAACACTCTTGCTAAAACAAAATCTGTTGTTATTGTTTGGGTCACAAAAATAGGGAAAGAAGGGGATAAATTAGTTCAGTTAAATGCCATGGGAACTGGTTTTGTAATTGCTCCCAAACATATTATGACAAATTATCATGTTGTTGATGGAAGTATTTTGACAACAACAGAAAATTATAATGGGGATAAGATATATTCAACAGTTGTTTATGCAAATCCAGAAACAGATATAGCAATTTTAAAAATGGAAACTGACCCAGAAGGTTTAGAACCATTGGAAGTTGATACAGGAAGCAAAGTTGGTGATCAAATTCTGATCATTGGTCATCCTAGCCACGATTATTTTTTAAATGTAAGTGGAATCGTTTCAGCAATTAAATATCAAGGTGAGGTTTTAGAAATTCACACTGATGCAATGATTTATTATGGTTCAAGTGGATCTCCTATGATTAATACGGAAGGAAAAGTGATTGGAATTTCTGGAGGATTTTATTCTCAGAATAGAATTGGTATTGGTATTCATGCAAAACATATTATTGAAGCCATGAAAGCAATCGATTTATAATATTTTCTTAACAAAAATTATCATTCATGTTGTAATAATGATATAAATAATTTTGTTATATTTATGGAGGAAATAGATGACTATATTTCTTACTGGAGATTTACATGGACAAATTGATATTCAAAAATTGTCCAGTGATAATTTTTCTGAAGGAAAAACTTTAACAAAAAATGATTTTCTTATAGTTTTAGGAGATTTTGGTTTAATATTTCATGAACCAAGTCACAAAAATTATAGATCAGAAAAACATTGGTTAAATTGGCTTGAAAAAAAGCCATGGACAACCCTTTTTGTAGATGGAAATCATGAAAATTTTGATATAATAGAAAAATTACCAGAAGTTGAAATGTTTGGATCTAAAGTTGGAAAAGTGAATAATAGCATATACCATCTTAAAAGAGGAAATATTTATACAATAGAAAATAAAACTTTTCTTGCTCTTGGTGGAGCTGCATCAGTTGATAAGAATTCAAGATTATTTGATGAGAAAATTTATAAACAAAAATTATGGTGGGATCAAGAACTTTGGACAAAAAAAGAAGAAAATTATTGCCTTGATATATTGGATAAAAATAATTGGAAAGTTGATTATGTTATTTCACATACTGCCCCAGATAAAATAATAGAAGATATGTTTCGTGATCATTGGTCATTTTCTCAAAGATTTAATGATCCTACAGCAAGATTTTTTGATTATCTTTATAGCAAAGCAAATTTAATATTTAAAAAGTGGTATTTTGGTCATTTTCATAAAAATAGAGAATTGAAAAAGTTTAGATGTTTATATGGAGATATTGTTAGATTAAATTAAAGGACGATATGATGGGATGCGATATTCATTCATTTGCAGAAGTAAGAAAAGATGGTAAGTGGCAGTATACTGGAAATGTTTTTCGAGACGATGAAATGATGAGAAAATATTCAAAAAAATATAAAACAGATGAAGTTTTCCTGTATAGAAATTATGGTTTGTTTGGATTTTTAGCAGATGTGAGAAATTATAGTTGTGTTGAATCATTTGAAGCAAAAGGATGGCCAACTGATAGTGAATATTTTGATGTGATTAACCCAAACCAAGACTGTGATTTTCATACATATTCATATCTTACTCTTGAGGAACTTCTTGATTTTGATTATTCAAAAGAATTTGAAGATCAAAGGAGTCGAGTGAAATCAGCAATATCTTATAAAGAATTTCTAGGAGAGTTTTATTTTCAAAGACTTGAAGAATTAAAGAAACTTGGAAATCCATCTGATGTTAGAGTTGTTTTTTGGTTTGATAATTAAACGTAGGAGAATTATGAGGTTAATAATCGCTGGCGGTAGAGATTTTAGGGATTATGAATTATAAAGAATATCTTGATCTTATCGATAAAATATCAATTGAAGATTTCAAAGAAATGAGATTATTTGAAATATTAACTTTCAACATGGTAACTGAAATGATTAGATGGTATGTTACAAATCTAATAGAAAATACATCAGAAACATACTTGAAAAATCATGTACTAGAATATTCTTTTTCTTTAGAAAAACTTAGTGAAGTTAGGAAAATATTAAAGAAACATATTCTTAATGGAAATATTAAATGTTTAAGTGAAAGGGTTGAAGTATTAGAGGAGGATGAGTAAATGAATTGTAAAAAATGTAATTCAAAAGAGACAAATTATCAACAAGAATATATTCATAATAGAAATGCGGGAACAATAAGAGAAATGGCGTATATTCATTGTAAAGACTGCAATCATAGAGAATTTATTTATGATATTTTTAAAGATAAAGACGGAAAAATCTATGATGGTCAAGAGATTGTAAAAAAAGGTTTATTGTCGAATTGAAAAAAGGATTCTTTTTGATAACCTAAATTCTTTTTACTAAAATTCTATAATGAAGACATTGAATATTATGACTGACAGATAGTATTGTTTGAATTTCAATGTTTCTTTCTTTTCCTGGTTTTGTCAAGCTAAAATAAATAATAATGAATATAATAGAGGAATAAAATGACACTAAAAACTTTTGATCCAAATCTTAGAAAAATATCTAATAATTCAATCGCTGAAAAAACTGGTGTTGATGCATTTATATTAATGTTACAAGATGTTATTGAAACAGAAATAGCTGAATGTCCAGAGGATATTAATAGAGGTACAAATATTTCAACTGATTATTTAAATGGTTCGGTAAATATGCTAAATTCTATGATTCTTGAAAATATTGTTTACCTTGCTATAAAAAATAATATACCAGAAATAGAAATTTCTGAGGATCAAATTGAAATTGTCGCTGATTATGATAATGAGGAATATCTTTTTTATATTAGTGTTTCTTCTGAAAATCAAACAGAAGAGGATCAAGTATTATCATTTTCTTTGAATATTAAAAGATAATCCATAAATATAAATAATTCTGAATGAATTTATTGGAGAGAATTTAATGGCTGATAGAATATTAATTAATCAAGCGGATTTAGATTTAATTGAGCAGAATCTTATTACATATCTTAATGCAGATGGTTCACCATTTAAGGGCTATAATTTTAAATCAGGTCCACTTGCTGGAATCATAAGAATTGCAAAATTTATTATAAGAAATCTTTCTTTTCAACTCAATAAAACTGTTCAAGAAATATTTCTTGATACTGCAACTCTTGATGAGGTCATTTATTCGTTAATAAAAAATTTTAATTTTATTCCAGGTTTGAATCGTCCAGCAAAAAAATATTTAAAAATGAAATTTGATTTAAAATCAGCAGGACTTGTTCCTTCATCATCTGATCATTTTAAAGTTTATTGGAACACAGCACAATATACAAGTTCATATAATTTTATTCCGACACTTAGAGATAAATGGCAGGAGGAGTATTATACAAATGCTTCTGCATCTGATTATGTTGATCAAAATATGTTTTATTATTACATGCAAAGAATAACAACCGAAACTGAAGATTATCTTGCTGCTATTATGCCAGTTTATCAGGCAGATTGGACGCATTCTGAATGGACTTTTAATTCCGTTACTATGTCTCAAGAATTTGAATTGAAAGATGGATCCTCTAATTATTATGGAGATAAAGTTGTTGCTGAATCAATTAGAGTTTTTGTAAAGGAATTATCTGGAACATGGTATGAATACAAAAATATTAGATTAGGACTATTTGATTATGATACATTAAGGGCATTTAGGATTAATTATGATACAGCAAAAGGATTAACAATAGAATTTAATATTGATCATCTTTCGCGTGAAATTCAAGATACTGAAACAGTAAGAATATTTTATGCAATTACTGAAGGTGATGATATTAATGAGGTCACTGGTGATAATGTTTTTAATAACACAAAATTTAATGATTTACAAATTTATTCAGTTGATCCAACTGGAACAGCAACTTCTATTTTCGAGTCACTATCGAATGGTACATCTATTTCTCCATTGACAGCGTATGCAACTTATTTTTCATCTTTTCTTGTAGATGGTGAAGCAATGATTATGGATGATGAAAGTACAAATACAACACACCTCGCATATTTTGATAATGGAGTAGGACCTCAAGATATTACATCAATTAAAAAATCAGCTCCACTTTTTTATGTTACACAAGGAAGGGCGGTTACTGAGGATGATTATAATTTTCTTTTAGATTCAAAATTTGTAGAATACAAGGATATTAAAGCATGGGGAGGTCAGCGGGAATTTTATGATATGACTGAATTAATAACTGATGAAATTGATTCTGCTTTAAGCTATGATCCAGCAACTTCAATATATTCTGGAACTTTTGATGATGTTTTTTCAGCTGTGACAAATATTTTATTGCAACAATATTCAAATGGAGCATTGACAGTAAATTCAGTTGATTATCAATCAATTCAAGATGGAAAATATCGTTCTGATAGAGGATTTGTTTATTATTCATTTTTTGATGATAATTTTCAATTTGTTTCAACATCTGAAAATAAATCTGAAATAGTTCAATATCTCGATCAATATAAAATATTGACTATGTATTATAAATATCTTGATCCTGTTTTTGTTTTATTAAAACCAAGGGTTGTAATGACAATTAACAAAGGATATACAAAATCTTTTAATATTTATGAAATGAAACAGAACATCTATAATTGGTTTAATTCTGATATTGCTTTTGATAGAAAGATTGATTTGAAAGAATTGAATTCTTACTTATTATCGTTTGATGAAGTCGATGCCGTCGATTCAATAGGATTTACAGCAAAATTAAAGATTAAAACTCCTGATACAGTTGATGATTATGCTTATATTAGAGCATTTAATAAATTTTCCGGTGAATTGAATAATAAACCAATAAAAGTTTTCAATGGAACTTCATTAGTTGAATTAGCGACAATTTCAACCAATGATGGAAATGTTAATATTACTGTTGGTGGATCAAATATTTCCTATACTGATTCAGCAAATATTCAAAAAGGAATTGTAAGATTTCAACCATGGTCAGATTTATTAAATTATTCATATTTTTATATAGATGAAATATCATTTGCATCATTTAAACTGAGGAGTATTAGAGAATCAGTTCTTGGTGTTGAAAATGTCAATGATATATCTTTGGTTTTGGAGTAATAAATGACATATACTAAATCACTTAGACCATTTTTAAAATTGTTTCTTCCAAAATATATTCATAGGGAATATCCCAAATATGTTGAATTATGTGATAAAATATTACAATATTTGGAAGAAACAAATAATTTAAAATGGTATGTTGGTGATACTACAAATCAAAAATTAAATTCAATTTATCATAATATAGAAAATTTTGATAAACATTTTATTATAGATGATCTTCCTGTAGAAAATATTTCTGTTTTAAATGCTTACTTAAATGATTTTGCGAGTGATATAGATTATAGGAATACTGTTTTAGATTTTAATTCTGAAGATATGAGACAAATTGCAAAATATGCAAATGTAATTTATAATTTAAAGGATTCTTGGAAAGCATATAATTTTATATTTGCGTTAATTCATGCACCAATTATCAGTGGTGCAACAATATCACTTTCTTTTGATGCTTTTTATAAAGCCGATTCAACTTTTCTTGATGAAACACCTCCTGATTATTTTTATAGGCTTGAAGTTGCAGATTCGACAAATATTAATTATGGAGATGTACTTGTAGGATCTTCTAGTTCCGCATCTGGTACAGTAAAATATATTGATTCTGATAATGATATAATTTATCTCGATAGGGTAGAAAATACTTTTTCAGCAGCTGAAACTTTAACTTTTAATGCAACTGCTATAACAACAATTTCAACTATTTTAACAAGTGATTATTTAGATGATGATAAAATAATTTTGACAGAAATTCCTGTTTATTCTATTGAATCTAATGGAATAAATGGTTTACAACTGGATAGGGCTGATGTAACAATTGATGATAAAGGTACTCATCCATTTGAATATCAAATAATTGGAAAAAATGATATTTTAAGTACTGGAACATTTGTTTCCGATTTAAGAAAATCCATGCATCCTGCTGGTTTTGATGCTGATATTTTTTATGTTCTTGATGATATAGAAATTTTAAGTACAGAGGATAGCAAAATATTTCCAAAGCAAATTTTTACATTGGAATGCGTTTCAACTGGATATGATTTATTAAAGAATGATGGAATTAATATTATCACAAATGATAATTATCATATTATTGTCACGGAAGAAGTATTTCCCACGGGATTATAAATAATTATGAATTATAAGAGGTAAAATAATATGTTGGTTTCTGGTGTAGGAGCATTAACAAGCAAGGGATTAGAGATTGCAGATTTTTGTAAATTAAATGATGTTTCCCTTGATTTCAAACATTTTTATGTAACAGATAATCTTTCTTTAACACTAACAAATTTAACTGATCCAACTCATTCTCCATATAATGATATAACAGATGAGGAATTTGTTTATAATCTAGAAAATGTTTCATCAACTGATTATTATAGAGGAAGTGTTTCAACTTCAGAAAGTTTAATTTCAAATGGTCAATCAGTAATTCCAATATTGATGTCAATTGTTTCTAATGATATAGAAGAAAATTTAGATATATATACAGTTTTTATTTCTGTAAAAGATCCCAATGGTGCAAAAATTACTGTTGCAGATGGTTCAACATTTCTAACAACCCCACAAACAATAACATTTGGTGCTCCTTTTTCTGGAACAGCAACACTGGATTATATTGATGGAAATGATCTTTATATTTCAAACATACAAAGTTCTTTAGCTGTAAAATTAACTTATGATGAATTTATTGCAGAAATTACAACTTCCCTTACAGTTACGGGTGGAACTGATGGTGCATCTAGTTTAACAAGTTCTGCTAATGTAGATGATGCAAATTATCTTTTTTATAAAGGATGTATTCGATATGATGAAAGACTTGATATTACTGTTGCCAACGCAACTAATTTTTCAGCTGGAAGTACCCTTACAAATCCAACGGGGGCAGTTGCTTCGGTTACAAATGTCGCAGGTAGTGTTTTAACTGTTAATAGAACAAATACAAGCATTTTTTCCAATGGAGAAAATGTTGATTATAATAGTCCATATTCAGCTCCAGATACTACAATAACTGCAATACCAATAGTAAATACAACATCCAGTGTTGTAACAGCAGTAAAATACACAAGCGATGGATCAGATTTATTGTTAAGAATTAATTTAAGGAGTACTTCTGGATTTCCACAAGATTTAACATTTTTAAATACTGCTGTAACTGAAATTGAAATTCATAATGCGGATACATCAGATACGCATCCTGATATTAGGTTGCAAATGTTAGTAAATGCTAGTATTTATGGCTCTGATATAAGATATAATTATGATCAGATAGTTTCTTTAAAAAATCAAATAAATGCTATCATAACGGCAAATGGATTATCTGGAGGACCGATTGTATAAATATCATTTTTTATATCAGACGACAAATTTAATCAATGGAAAAATTTATGTTGGAATTCATTCAACAGATGATTTGGGTAGCGGAATTGCATTAATAAATGCAATAAAAAAATATGGAAAGGAAAATTTTGAACGGGAAATATTGGAATTTTCTAATACAAGAGATGAAATATTACAGAATGGAGAAAAGAATAGTTTTTATAGAAAGTCCCATACAGAAGAAACAAAGAAAAAAATTTCTGAAGCAAACTCTAGAAAAAAACGAACCGATGAATTTAAAAAAATAAAATCTGAGAAAATGAAAGAATATTGGTCAGAAAATGATTATCCACATAAGGGCAAGACATATGAGGAAGTTTATGGTGTTGAAAAAGCGAAAGAACTAAAAGAAAAAAGAAAAAATACTTTTTCAAAAAATAGAAAGGATAGTTCAGGAGCGAATAATCCAAAAGCAAAATTAAATGATAATATGGTTATTATTATTCGTTTAATGAACAAATTTAATAAATATACAATAGATGAGATGTCTTTATTATTTGGTGTCACTAAAACCACAATACGAGATATAATTAAAATAAAAACTTGGAAAAATATAACAATTTAAAGGAGTTAGGAATGATAAATTGGGCAAGTGCGATTCAGCAAATTATTGATGCGCATGCGGATCTATTAGAAACCACTTCAGAATTACAAAAATGGGTAACTGGTAGTTCAGGAGGAACTGCTATTTCGTCCGTAACATTTGATTTTTCTGATGGAACATCTAGTGTTGTTAACACAATACCAGAGATTGTTGCAAATGCTAGTGGTTCACAAACAATTACAGCAGGTGAAAATTTATCTACTGGCGATAGAGTAAAAATTTATAATGATGGTGGAACAGCAAAGGTTAAAAAATTGGTTGCATCATCTTTTGGATCAGCTTCACAGTATAATACAACATCAAGCAGTAATGCTATTGCATATGATTCTGATAATGGTGTTGGTGTTGTTTTTTATTGTGAATCCATTGCTGCTGGAGATGTCGAAGCAAAAATATTTTCTATTACTTCCTCAATTACTTATGGTTCAGCACAAACTGTTAATACAACAACTGGAATACATACACAAACTGCTGTTTTTCATTGCTCAGGTGATACGACTGCAGGAACAATTTTATTTCTGTACATAGATTCTGGAGATGAATCAAAAATAAAATATAAAATTGGAACATCTGATGGAACAACAATAACAATGGGATCAGAAGGTGATGTTGGATCATCTACAACTTCTGGAATTTCAACTTATGTTGCCAAATATGATTCAACAAATAATATGATTTTGATTTCAGCATGGGATAATTCGGGATTTGATTTAATTTTAAAATATGGAACTGTTGATGGTTCTACAAAATCTATATCGTGGGGAACGGATCAAACAATTTTAAATGATATAACAACGAGTGCGAGCATAACTGAAGGATTTGCACTTGCTCTTGATGAAGCAACTGGAACTGCATATGTCGGATATTCGGATAGTTCAGACGATTTTTATATAAGACGTTACACAACATATAATGGCGTGATTTCAGCAAAAACTCCTACTCAGCTTTATGTACTTGGTTCTGACTATTCATTTAATACTCTTGATTTTCAATATGATTCTGCAAATGATCAACTAATTCTTTTTACCGGTTGGAAATTTTCAACTGTTGGATCACTAATGACTTTTCATATTCGTTATGATACATCAACTGAATCGGCATTTGAACTCGCAAGAAATACACTTGGAGCTTATGATACAGGATTATTTGATACCCGAAGAGGCGGAATTGACCTTGATAATAATAAAATATTTTATTATGCTGGAAACCTCTCAGCAGCTCCATTGTATGTATATGAATATGATTTAGATTTTACAATTGTTACGACTAATTCATTTCATGTCTACAATGAAATATTAATTCCTACTAAAAATTGTTCAATCGCAGTTGTTGATAATCTTGTATTTTTTAGTTTTAAAACTGATTTAGCATCTAAATATCTTGATGAACGGGAAAATTTTGCAGGAATAATTCAATCTAATGTTACTTCTGGTAATGATGCGACTGTTTCTATTCTTGCTGGTGGAATTTCAACCGCAAATTCTGGATTGACAATAGGACAAAAATATTATTTGCAAACTGATACATCTATTGGAACAACAAAAAATAAATTTCCTGTTGGAATTGCACTTGACGCAGGAAATTTGCGTTTAATATAGGAGAATAAAATGAGCACAACCGATGGCGGAAAAAGAATACATGAAATTGCAAATGAAAAAACAATATTGGTTGGAGATGATGAATTTGTAATTGATGATTCTGAAAATACGGATGCTGATGGAAATCAATTAACAAAAAAAGTAAAATATAAAAATATTCTTAAATTTAAGGATTATGATTCAATTCCAATTGAATGGCCCGAGGATGGATCTTCAGCACCAGATGCAGCTGCACTTGTAACGGATGGAAATGGAAATTTACGATCAAGAACATTTGATTCAACAGCCGCAGAGACATTGGTTGTTCCATGGGAATGTCCTCCAAATTGCGTTTTAACTGCTGGTATAACATATCGAGTAAAATTTATTGTAACTGAAGCAACTGGTCCAAGTTCTGAAGGTGTTGTTTTTAAAATGTCAGGATATAGTTCTGGAAATGGCGATGCGATGAATGGAACCTTTGCAACTGCGATTGCAACTTCAAAAGCAACCGGTCTTACTGAATCACAATATGATCTTGTTTTTACTGAATGGTCAACCGCAAATCTTACAATAACAGATGAAGCTGTTGGTGAAACAATATTTTTTGAGTTTCAAAGGGATCCTACTGATTCTGATGATACATATGGACAAGATGTTGGTGTTTATATGATTCAATTGGCTTTTTATCGACAGGCTGAATAAAAATAGAGAGATTGAATGTAAATGATAGGAAATATATCTTGGGAAAATAGAGAAAAAGAACTTCAAAAAGAAATTGAATGCCTTACAGAACATTATAATGAAGAAGACTTATGGTATAAAAATATTGAATATGTAAAAGATAAAAATATTGATGTATCAATTTTATTTTCTTATCAAGGAAATGAAAAAATTTCTGAAATGAAAAAATGCATTTCTTCTCCATTGTATTTTATATCCAATTATGTATATCTTGAAGGTGAAAAAAATAATGGAGAAGTTGATATTATTCTTTTTACTCCAAGATCTTTCCAAGTAGAAATGATCGAAACTTTTGAAGGAAATAGATTAACATTAGTGAAAATGGGTAGACAACTTGGTAAAACAATTGTATGTTGTGCTTATTTTTTATGGAATGTTATTTTTAAAGATAATTTTAAAATCGAAATGTTTGCAAACAGAAATGATCTTTCTAAAGATAATATTGATAGAATTAAAAAAATGTACGAACGGTTGCCATTATGGATGAAACCAGGAATAAAAAAATGGAATGAAAGTGCAATTATTTTTGAAAATGGATCAAGGATTAAATCAGGAGTTGCAAATAAAGAATCTGGGCGTGGTGGAACAAATAATATTCTTTTTGCTGATGAAATTGGACGTATTGAAGACAACATTATGGCAAAATGGTATTCATCAGCATTTCCTACTATAAAATCTAAAAAACATTCTAAATTTATTGGTGTTTCAACACCTCATGGATTAAATACATTTTGGAGGATGTTTACAGAAGCATTAAATGGAATTAATGGATTTGTTGCTTTGGAATATCCATGGAATATCGATGGAATTCGTGATGAAAAATTTAAAGAGGAAACTATTGCATCTTTAAATGGTGGTTATAGAGAATGGCTTCAAGAATTCGAGGCAAAATTTTTAGGAAGTTCTGGAACACTTCTTTCAGCTGCAACTTTAGGAAAATTTGCTGCAATACAACCAATTCAAGAAATTAAATTATTAGGAAATGATTATATTTTAAAAATTTATAAAAATGCTATAAATGATCATAATTATATTATGACACATGATGCTTCTGAAGGTCTTGGAGATGATAATGATTATACTGCAATTCATGTTTGGGATATTACAAATCCATTAAAATATATACAAGTAGCAGTTTTAAATAATAATGAAATTGATAAAGACGACGCACCTTTTATTATTTCAGAAATAGGAAAATTATATAATAATTGTGCTGAAATATCTGAAAATAATTTTCTTCCAGAAATTCCAGAAAATATCATTAGAGTTGCTGATTATGGTGGAGATGTTTATATTCATTCTGATGGAAGATATGGAATTAAAATGACTGAAAAACAAAGAAATATTGGATTATCAAGAATGAAGAAAGAATTTGAAAAAAATAGAGTTGAAATTTTTGATTATGAAACAATATATCAATTTTCAAGATTTTCAAAAGGAAAATCAGGCAAATATGAAGGTGAATATGGTGTTCATGATGATCTTGTTACCTCTGCAAATCTTTTATTTTGGTTGATGGCAGATGAGGACAGGTTTGAAAGGTGGTTTTCTGATAAAATAAATTATTTTTCTGAAGCAAAACAAATCAATGTTCCTGAAAATGATCTTCCAGATATGTTTATTGATAATGGAAATGAAATAGAATTTTTTAAAAGTGGTGATTATACAAATATAAATGATGATGACGACGACATATTTTAATTTATAGTGATTTTCTGTTGTTTTTAATAGCAGAGTATAGATAATTATTTTTTAATTGTTTCTGATAATAATTTTTTAATATATTTTAAAAAAGTGTAAAATAAATAATTCTGATGGGTTTTATTAACGCATCCAAAGAAGGTGTAAAGTGAAAAAAATTCGATATGAAAAGAAAAGACAAGAAAAATCAATTACAGGTGGTCCGTTTTTTGGATTAACATTTTTTCACAGCAATTGGGGTAATATGAATTATCCTACTCGTGTGATTGATCAGGAAGAATTGGAGAAAAAATTTGGTTACCTTGATTCTGAAAAAGATGATTGGATGCAGGCATGGAATTTTTTAGCATATATTAAAAATTTAAAAATTTTCAGAGTAGGAAAACAAGAACCTGTTGCCTCATTTGATGTTTCAAATGATTTGACTTCTGTAACTGGTGCAGGAAATTCAATGACATTTTTAAACAATCAAGTAACTGCAATTACAACTGCAACATCTGTTTGGAATTCTGTTACAAATGGTGCAAGTATCTATTATCACCTAAATGATATTCATGTTCCACAAAATGAACCAACATTAGGAACAAATCAACTGCTTTTTGTTGTAGCAAAATATCCAGGTACACTTGGAAATGAAATTGGTATTTCTATTGTTAATTCAGACTCCAATTTAAAAAGAAGTTTTGTTTTTAAACATGATTATTCTAATGTAACATCTGTTTCAGGAATTACAGCAGGAGATACAATATATGGATCAACAACTTCTGCTTATGGAACGATAGAACAAATAATTGATTCGACAATTTATTTTAGAATGGAAAATGGAATCTTTTCAGCTGGAGAAACATTTACTTTAAATTCCACTGCAATAGGAACATTTTCAGCAATTAATACTGAGGATGATGTTGAAAATAAAGTTAGAATGAATCAGATATTTGATAGAAAAATTAAGGAACATGAGATTGGTATTGTTGTTTCTGTTGAAAATGAAATAGTGGAAAGTGAAATTGTATCGCTTGACTATATAAATGATAATTTTATAGAGGATTGGAATTCTGATTATTTAGAATTTATAGTAAATGAAAATTATCAGGATCCAACTGATTTAGCTCCAGCATCAAAACCAGCATATATGTTGTGGGAAACTGTAAATGAAAAGCTCCTTTTTGGATCATCTGATTCTCCTAGTACTGCGGAAATAAAAACTCAATTGGATAAATTGAAGGGCGAAACATATGGAAAATATTCAGTTATTTTTCATTGTAATATTGATGTTTCTGAATATATTGCAGAAAATATTTTATCAGATGAAAGAATGCAAATAACTAATAATAATGATATTACAATTTAGAGGATAATTATGGTTTCAACAATTCCTATAGAATCAAATACGGCTTTAGTAACATATGATTATTCAGTGACATTTAATAACATTAAAACACAGATAAATCCAAAAACAGATGAAATTGAAGAATATGGAGTTGCTGGAGATGTTGCTGGAATAATTGTTTCAAAATTAAATTCTAATAAATTTTCAGAAATATCTGGAATAACAAATTCTGAAATTAAAAATATTCTTGCCATAAATCAATATACATTTGATGAATTTATTCAATTACAAGAAAAGGGAATCAATATTGTTGCCCGTTCTGGAGATAATTATTATATAAAAGGTAATATATTTCAACATCCTACCTCAGATGCTTTTGATAGGTTAAATGTATATCTCATATATCTTTATAGTGTAGTTACATTAAAAGTTTTTTTAGAATTAATTATTTCTGAAGATGAAAATATTGAGATTAGAATTTCTGCAAAACTAAATCAAATAAAAAATTCATTGGAAAATTATATTTCTGGATTTGATTACCTTTTGGATATTTCTGGAAATACAATTACTATAGATTTATATGAAAATATAAATAGACCTATTTCAAGGATGAAATTTATTATCGATTTTCTTTGATCCTTTTAATCAATTCAATTAAATAAATAATATTGATAGATGTTTATAAACAATAATAAAATGGAGATTAAAAATGACAAATTTGTCACCTAATCTAAATCTAAGGGTGAGAGATAAAAGTCTAGGATCAGTGCCCCTTTCCACTGGTTCCGTGGGTTTTATCTTACCTGCCCAATGGGGACCAGTTAATAAAGTTTTGACTGTTGGTTCTGTTAAAGGTGGTACAGGCAATCTATATGATGCATATGGACAAAGTATCTATAATACTAATCACATTACTTGGGCAACAATAGCAAAATATTTGAATTATGGTGTTGGTGCTGCTAAGGTGTGTAGAATTGCATCTGATGACTCAACAACTAAAAATTCAGTAAAATTTGTATCTGCTGACTTAACACTTTCAGACTGGAATAATGGAACAGCACAGTTTAGAAAACTTAATCCTGAGGATGATAGTTTTCCATCTATTGAAAATGTTATCGTGACACTTGATGCTGATCCTAGTGCTGTTTGGACTGCTGGGGATACTATTACGGGTGGAACTTCAAGTGCAACTGGAACTGTTGATGCTGTTATTCTTATTGCAGAAAATTCAACCGCAACTGCCTTTGCTTATTTAAAAGATGTTTCTGGAACTTTTACAGCTGGTGAAACTTTAACTGCAACGGCTGGAAGTGGTACAGCAACAATTGCAACTGCTGCTGGAACAATTGATAGCAATACGCTTTATGATACATATTTCCATCAGGTACGCTTGACTGTTGGTGCTGGAGAAGAAGATAAAGTAGGTATTGGTGGAACTATAGCTGATGCGAATGGTGCATCTGGAATAGTTATTGGAAAAGATAGATCAAACCATTATCTTTTTGTTACTTCTCACACTGGAACATTCACAGCAACGGCATTAACAACGCTTGATACAATAACATATGCTGCAACCCCAGTAACCGTTAGTGCTGTAACAGAAACATCAGCAATTCAGCAAGTTTTAATGTTTTATGCTAAATATCCTGGAACTGTTGGTGATACAATAAATGTTGCATTGACAAATAGAAATGATTATTCAACCGCTACTTATTCTGGAACAAATAAAATTTCAGACCTTTTTGAAAATACTTCATTAAGTGAGGATGAGGTTGCAATTGTGGTTACACTTGATGGAACTGTTGTCGAATCTCATATTTGCTCGCTTGATTCAACTGCAACACTTCAAGGAGGAAAATCTTTTTTTATAGATGATTTTCTTGAAGATAATTCTAGTTATATTGGTTCTGTATCTGTTGTTGATGGAGCCGCAACTGTTTCTGATCTAGATGATCTTGGAGTTGGTTCAGGTTCATTTGTTGGGACTGCACTTTCTAATGGTGCAACTGGAACTGTTGCTCTTCAAGAAGCAAAGGATGGATATGATGAACTTGCTAAAAAATCTGCTGGTTGTCGCTTGATTTGTGATTTTCATGAATTAAATGATGTGTCTTATTATGGAGATATGATGTCTTATCTTCAAGGACTTGCAGATGCAGCGAAACGATTTCATTTTATTGGAACTATGAGAAAAGATGATATTACTCCATCAAGCTTTAATGCCGCAACTTCAATTGCTGCTTCTGGATATGATTCAATCAGTTCATATTATTTCATTCCTTATTATGAGTGGTCATGGTATAATAATGGTGATCTTAAAAAGAAATATTATATTCCTGTTACCGGAGATAATGCTGCTATTATTATAAGAACTATTGAACAGTATGGTGATTGGAAAGCTCCATTTGGGCTAATCAAAGGAATTATGTCAAATACAACAAAATTATATTACAACCTGGATGAAGGTAGTGATAGTCCTGTTTCAGAACTCTATAAATATGGAATCAATGCTAATCTTTTCAAAGAGGATGCAGCAGGCAATCAGGTTTATGTTGTATGGGGAAATAGAACAAAATATAACCCAAGTTCGGATCTATCCAGAATAAATGTTTCAAATGCTTTGACAACTGATATGAAAAAACTTGATGTTCTTCTTCAGCCATTCATATCAGAAGATATTGATCAGAATACTTTTGATTTAATTGTAAATACAGTTGATGCAGGTTATCTTGCAAATCGTGCTCTTGATGCTTTTGATACTCTTGATGGTGATGGTGGATATGATTTTATTTGCGATACAAGCAACAATACTGCTCAAACACGAAAAGAAAATAAGATTATAATTGATTTTAAAGTCAAATATAAAAAGGCAGCTGAGTATATTGAAGCTAATATTACAGTAACGGCAGCAGGTATAGATTTTGAACTCATTTAATTTTAACACAGAGGAAGGGAAAATATTCCCTTCCTCTATAAATAATATTGAAGAAAAAACAATAAAAGGAGAAAACAATGCCTAACTATCTTGATGAAATGTTGGTTCAGGCTTCTGAGGTATTAAGAAGCAATCGGTTCAAAATGTCGATTGTATTTCCTAGTATCATAAATGCTCAGCCAGAATCTTTTCTTTCTGAATATTTTATTTTGGCGGCAGAGGTTCCAAGCAAAACAATAGGTATAATAGAAATACCAGTTATTGGTGGAAATAAATTAAAGGTCCCTGGAGATACAGTTGTTCCAGATTTTACATTTACAGTAATGCAAGATCCACTATATCTTCTTTATAGAGCATTCCATAGATGGTCTGAATATATTAATTCAATTCAATCTGGTCTCAGAGCACCTGATATTTCTGTCTTTGGAAGTATGACAATCAATCAACTTGATTTTGCAGGTCAAACAAGACAAAGCTGGGAATTGGTGAAAATTTTCCCAACTGATCCAGGATCCATTTCATTTGATAAAAATTCAACTGATGAATTTGAACAATATGATATTTCTGTAGCATGTAATGATATATTAACCAATTTAGTTTAAATTTAACATCTTTAACATTCAAAAACTATTCTGAGAGTTTCATATTTCAATTTGTAGGGATTTTCTGGTATTTTTAATAGCAGAGTATAGATAATTATTTTTCGTTTCTAATAAATAAAAATAGAGAAATTAAATAAGGAGTAAATTATGAAAAAAGAAATTAAGAAAAATTCTTTTGTTGTATGCAAAAATAAAAAGCATTTTTTAGATGTTGTTAGAATGTTTATAAGAGATGGGTTTAAAACTAATCTTAATTATGAAAATTTTCCTATAACAAATAATGGAATTATTGTTTTTTCTGATAATACAAGGGAAATATTTTTCTGCCCAAATTCACCTGAAAGAATTAAAGGATTAAATATTAAAGGATTTAAAGAAATAGAAATTTAAAAATATTCTTGACTTTTTTAAAAAAAATTTATATTATATATCTGATGACTAACTAATTGGAGATATATTATGATAAATTTTTTAAATTGTGCTTTCTTTTTAAGTTTTTTAGTATTCATATTTTTCGATATTTTAGATATTTCAAAATATTTAAATAAATTGAGTAAAATTACTGTTTTTTCATACATATTCATTAAAGCAGCAATTCTTGTTGGGTTTTATCATCTTTTTTTGGGAGAATTACGGACATGGTTAGTTTATTTGATGATTTTAGTTTCCATAACTTCAATTATAGATATTATTAAAAATATTATTAAGAAAGAAAGTTTAAAATTTATTTTTATTTTAAGTATTCTTGGTGGTCTTTATGTTATTATTTTATTTTTTGGAATAAATTAGGAGAAAATAAATGGAATTAACTACATGTGATTGGGCAAGGTGTAGTCGCGTTTGGTATAGAGGTCAAATTTATACATTGCATAAAATAAATATATATGGTAGGGAAAACAATACAAGTTTAAAATTTCTAAATTTTAAAGGTTGGCATCCTGCTATTTTATGTAAGCCTATTTTAAGACGATTTGAAGACATGACCGAGGATGAGATTGAAATGGCATATGAAATTGATAGGGAAACATGTGAAGGCGGTTGTTCCGAATGTAATATTAATGATTTTGCGTTTTGTAAAACATCTCTAAAAATGATCGATTACCTAGACAACATAGGTATAGATCAAAGAGGTTGGATTGATTCAGGTTTGGCGGTTGATGAAAAGGAAGTAATTAGTTGAGTTTTTCCATCATTTCTTCAAAACTAAGAAATTCACCTTTATAATCAATCACAGGAGCAGTTTTAATTCTGTATTTTCTTGCAAGTTTTAACATTTTTTGATAATCTTCAGAATAATTAAAATTAATTTTTCTTTTCATAAATTCTTTTTTAATTTTTTTACAATTTTCACATCCCGACATCCCATAAACAATAATCGACATTATTAACCTCTTATCCAGTTATTCATACATTATTATTATTTATAAATAATTTTGAATGATTTAGGAGAAAATGATGTTTCAATATTTTAGGGATTTAATAGGAACAAGAGAAATTGAAAATTATGAAATAATCAATTTAATTCGCTCCATTAATATAAATGATCTTGTTAATGATGTACACTTAAGAACTTATTATATACAAGATGGAGAAACAGCAGATGTAATTGCCCAGAAATTATATGGTGATAAAGATCTTTATTGGGTTGTTTATATGTCAGCTGGAATAAAAGATCCTTTTTATGATTGGCCCATGAATCAATCTGTATTAAGAGATTATTTTAAATGGTTGGTTTCAGAAGGTGAATTGACTGGAACATCGGGCGAATGGAATACTTTAAAAAGTGAAAATGATACAAAAAAAACAATTAATATATTAAAAGAAGTTTATATTGATGATCTTATATATTTAATTGAGCAGAGGTTAGGTTAATGGCAATTTTTAAAAGAGACATAGAATATATTAGATCACTGCAAAGAAGTACAGCAGCTGAAGTTGAAACAGTCAATTCAACTGCATTTTTAAAACAAGTTCTAGCCCTTTATGGTGTAGGAAAAGCAGCTGATTTAATTGATGCTGGACTTGAAGCCGCTGGTGTCAATGCTACAAAAAGACAGGCTGGAATAGAACTTTTAGAAAAAATTCATGAATCTCATTCAAAAATACGTGGTGAAAAACAAATTGTAATTCCTTCAAATGAATTGAATGAACTTGCTTTAATTTTTGACACAAATGGAATATCTTTAAATAATAATTTTTATGTTTCTTTTAATGGCAATTCATCTATTTCTGAAGAAGCTGCTTATACTATGGAAGCTTATTGCATTGAAATTAATCATCCAGGCGAAGAAATTGGAATGAATAGGCTTGATCTTGGATTCATTAGAAATGAAGATATTTCTAATATAGATTATCCTGCTGTTTCTTTTACATTTATGTTGGATAGGTATCAAGAAATTTATAGTTCTTTTAAAATGATTTTAGATAAAATGAGAAATAGAAAAACTGGAAGGTATGGTTATAGGGATGATTATTCTTTTGAAAACATTGAAATTTTTACAGTTGATCAATATAATCAGGTATATACATTTACAATTTTACTTGATTGTGTCATCAGTGGAATAGACGGCATGAATTTATCCGCATCAAATAGTGGGTTCCAAACAATTCAAATGTCAGTTACATTTGATAGTTATAAAATTAATGAGGAGTAAAAAATGAACGAGCAAAAAAATCTAATTAAAGAGGATTTATTTTCTAGAATTGGTGTAACAAAACATTTAATTCATTTAGATGTTCTTAATAAGGATATTGAAATACGTCCTTATGCACATGGAGATACTAAAACTCTTTTGGCAATTTTATCAAAATATCAAAATCAGAAAAATCCAAAGGGATTTGAAAAAGATATTGTATATGCTCAGAAAAATTTAGTTGAAAATTGTATTTTGGGTGATATTACAGGAGAAAAAATAAATATTCTTGATTTACCTGTTGCTGATTACATTAAAACTGTAATTGAATTGAAAAGATTTACAACAGGAGAAACAACTCCCTTAAGATTTAAATGTGTTAATGAAGATTGTGAAGATGAAACAAAACAGCGATATATTAAAGATTTTGTTTTTGATGTTGATGATTGTCATTTAAATTCAGAACAAAAAGATAAAAAAACAATTGAAATAGAAATGGGCGGTCAAAATGTCAAATTTCATATGAGAGAATATTCTTTTGGAATATTATTTAACAATATAGAATTCTTTTCTGGAAATTTAAAAGATCAAGATAAAATTAATTCTTTTTATGTTGATTTTATAGATTCAATAGAATTTCCTGATAAAAGTTTTGATAATCTTCCAAAAGAAATGAAAATAGAATTTATGAATAAAATGACCCCCAAGCAAACGAAAGAAATAATGGAATATGCTAATTTAAGACCAAAGTATATTTGGGAAAAGGAGTGGGAATGTCCAATATGTGGAGCAAAGAATATTTCAGCATTGAGAGAAGTTTCTGATTTTTTCTTTCTCTTGTAGTCAACGGGCAAACATATTCCGATTGGCTACAGCTGACCGATTTAGCAATGGAAGTTTTACATTTAAGTTATTCAGAATTATTAAGAATGACAAGTATTGAAATAGAGTGGTTTATTTCAAGAGTTTTAAAAAGAGCTAAAGAAAGAAAAAATGGAGATAAATAATGGATGCAGCAGAAGCAAGAGTTTTAATGGATTTAAGTAGATCAATGGCAAGAATGATTAAATTGTTGGAGGAAATTAATGAAAAATTGTCTCAAAACAGTTTTGGGGGTAGCGGGGGCAAAAATCACTGAGCAATGTGAGCACCTGATTATTATAAATGGAAATCCATGGTGTTTAAAATGTAATGCTCCTATTCAAAATGAAAATGATTCTTGTATTCTTATAAATCAATAAAATCAAATAATAAATAATAATGATAAAAATAATAAAATGGAGATATTAATGAAATTATATATGGAAAATAAAAAATTTGTTTTAATTGAATTTGATGATGAAGTAGATGAAATATATGATGATGAAACTGGATATATTGAAGAGGATGATTGGAATGATGATGAAGTAGATGAAAGGGCTGTTAAAAAATGGGTTGTCCGTGGTGGAAAAAAGAAAAAAATTAAAAGATCAACTAAAAAAGGTTTTAAAATTGTTGGTGGTAAAGAAGTTAAAATGTCATCTAAAGAAAAACTAGTAAGAAAGAAATCTCAAAAAAAGGCTGCTAAATTGAGAAAATCAAAGAAAACACAATCTGCAAGAAAAAGAAAAATATCATTAAAAAAACGTAAAAATATATAATTTTGGGAGGAAATAATGTTACTTATTATACATGATGGAAAAATAGATCTTATTGAAAAAACAGATTCAGAAATTTCAAAAGAGCAATATGATAAATTTTTAAAAAAAGATCTTGTACTTTCTCAGAAAAAAATAAAAGATCTTAATTCCATTCTTGAAAAACTTTTTAGTAAATGGAAAGAACTTGAAAAGGAAGATAGTCTTGATAAATTAGATTCAAAAGTAGAAAAAGCAATAAATTCTATTTTAGAAATTTTTAATATGGCAAAATCACAAATAAAAGCAATAAAAATCTTCATGAGAGCCATCATGCTTTCAAGACATGTTGATAATAATTCAAAATTTTTAATTAATAAATTTCTTAATCTTAAAATATAAAGGATGGACTGGGACATGCTCAGTTTGGGATAAACACTACAATTAAGGAGAGTAAACTATGTTATTAACACAAAATCAAATTAATGATCTTTTTTTAAGATCATTCCAACAGGAACTTAAATTACTTATGGATAAGTATGGAGTTTCAGAGGTTGTTGATGGACCTCATGGATCAGGTTTTATTATTGGTACGAGTTTTTTAAAAATTGACGATGTACACAATATGGGAAATCCATTATATCTTCCAATTATTCGTCTATAATTTTTCTTCAAATTTTTCTTTTTAATAAATAATTATGAAATAATTTAAGGAATTAAAATGGTTAATGAAAAGAAAATTATAAATGACTTTACGGATTTATTAAAATCCCTTACAGATTCAGACAAGAAAACATCAAAAAATACAGCTGAAATTTTAGCACTTACAAATGAGCAATTAAAAATATTAAGAAATTTAATTAATTCTTCGGCAGATTTTCAGGCTCAGCAAACGGAAGCTGTTTTTGAATCTCAAGCAGCAGAGGAAAAATATTATGAAAAAATGATAAAGATGGAAGAGAAAAATTTTAAAAAAGAAGATGAAAACTTTGAAGATCTTATTAAAGAACAAGAAGCACTTTTAAATTCTTTTGAAACTACATCTGAAGAAATTAAGAAATCTAATAAAGAAAAAATAAAAGTTGATAGGAAAGGAAAGAAAAAAGAATCTGAAAGAATAGATAATTTTTCAAAGGCATCCAATTCTTTTTCTACTTTTGCTTTACAAATATCAGATATGTTTGAAATTGGTGGATTTATGTCTGAGTTTTCAGCTATCAAAGATTTGATTTTATCTCCAATAAAACAATTTGGAAAAACTTTTCAAAATCTTTTAATGGAACCTTTAAAAGGAGTTGGAAATATTGGAATTGGTCTTGCAAAGGGACTTGGAAGAACTATTTCTGGGCTCGTTCCTGGTAAAGGAATCTTAGAAAGAGAAAAAAAAGAAACACAGCAAGAAGATATTATGGAATATAATCAAGCAATGTTAGATGTTTTATATGAAATTGAAGGAAATACAACAAAAGAAAAAGAAATGATTAAAAGTGGTTCTTTTCTTGATACCCTTAAGAAATTTTTACCTGCTGGACTTTTTGGTGCTTCTGGACTTGCTGGAAAAGCTGGGGGATTATTAAAAAAGATGGCTGGTGCCGGAATGATTCTTGCTGGATTGTGGTTGGCGGTTGAAGATTTTATGGATGGATTTAAAGAAGGTGGAATTGGAAAAGGTTTATACAAAGCATTTGTTGGAAAATCTGAAGGAACAATTATGGGAGCATTTAAAAATGCTGGAAAATGGGCATTGATAGGTGCTGGAATTGGATCTTTTGTTCCTGTTATCGGAACTATTGCTGGTGGTCTTATTGGAGGAGCAATTGGTCTTTTGATGAATTATGTTGCTGGACTTGTTAAATCTGATGCACCTATTGGAGATAAAATAACTTCTGCTCTTTTTGGTTCTGGTTCTGGAATTATGGCTTCTGTTTTCCATGGTTCAAAATATGCTGCTGCTGGTGCTTTAATTGGTTCTGTTGTTCCTGTTGTTGGAACTATTGCTG